>Ga0116226_10000855_pt1 | contig 26518 bp, 23 predicted proteins | sample S1TSphfallax_FD_89692 | JGI IMG/M metagenome (GOLD analysis project Ga0116226, IMG submission 89692) | Host-associated microbial communities from peat moss isolated from Minnesota, USA - S1T2_Fa - Sphagnum fallax MG | ecosystem: Host-associated > Plants > Peat moss > Unclassified | place: USA... | reverse complement strand
CTTTGGCAATTCCATCACCACCGCCGAGCACGCCATCGCCATGATGTTCGCCCTGGCGCGCCAGCTCCCCGCCGCCGACGCCTCCACCCAGGCCGGCAAGTGGGAGAAGAACCGCTTCATGGGAGTGGAGCTTTACGCCAAGACCCTGGGCCTGATCGGGGCCGGCAACATTGGCTCCATCGTCGCCGACCGCGCCAATGGCCTGAAGATGAAGGTCATCGCCTATGACCCCTTCCTCTCGCCGGAGCGGGCTGTGGAGATCGGGGTGGAAAAGGTGGAGTTCGAAGAGCTCCTGGCCCGGGCCGAGGTGATCACCCTGCACACACCCCTCACCGATAAGACCCGCAATATCCTCTCCCGCGAAGCCCTGGCGCGGACGCGAAAGGGGGTCCTGATTGTCAATTGCGCTCGGGGTGGCCTGGTGGACGAGGCGGCCCTTCGCGAGGGGCTCGATAGCGGCCACATCGGCGGGGCAGGGTTCGATGTGTTCGTGGAGGAGCCGGCCAAGGCCAACGTGCTCTTTGGCGCGGCCAATTTCGTCGCTACGCCGCATCTAGGCGCCTCCACCGAGGAGGCTCAGGAGAATGTCGCCCTGCAGGTCGCCGAGCAGATGAGCGACTATCTGCTCACGGGCGCGGTGAGCAATGCGCTGAACAGCCCTTCCATCACTGCGGACGAGGCCCCGAAGCTGCGCCCCTTTGTGGCCTTGGCCGAGAAGCTGGGCGCGTTCGCCGGCCAGATGGTGGATGAGGGCCTGCAGGCGGTGGATATCGCCTTCGAGGGTCAGATCGCCGGACTCAACCACCGGCCCCTTACCGCCGCCGCCCTGGCCGGGGTATTTCGTCCCATGCTGGCCCAGATCAACATGGTCTCAGCCCCGATCGTAGCCAAGGAGCGGGGCATAACCATCTCCGAGAGCCTGCAGGAAACCTCGCCCATCTATGACAGCCTCATGCGGATCACGGTGAAGACCGATTTGGGCCGCCGGGCCTTTGCCGGCACGGTCATCGCCGGCGCCCCGCGCATCGTCGAGGTCAAGGGCATGGAGCTGGACGCCGTTTTCGCTCCGGCCATGCTCTATGTGAACAATCTTGATAAGCCAGGCTTCATCGGCGCCCTGGGCGATCTCCTTGCCGGCGCGGGGATCAATATCGCCACCTTCAACCTTGGCCGCATGGGGGCGGGGGATGACGCCATCGCTCTTGTGGGAGTCGATCAGACCCCTGATGACGCCCTGGTCGGCAAAATCCGCGCCCTGCCCCACGTTAAGGAAGCCCGGGCGCTTCATTTCTGAGGCGCGTCGGGCGGTGGGCGCCGCTCAGTATTGAAAATGCAGGCGGATCGCAAAGACGGACACGGGACCCCGGTCGCGATTATAGCCTGGGTTCGTCACCCACTGATAATCGAGGGCGACGTCGGCGCCTTTGAAAGCGGCGATGTCATAATAGGTCTCGGCGATCCGCTCCGTCCCCGGATGGGGGAGCTTGCCGTCGCCCACCAGGACGCCCAGCCCTCCGGCGGCCAAGTAGTCGTCAAGGGCGCTGGAGGCGATATTGACGACGCCCGCGAGACCCACCGTGTCGCTGGCCCTGCCCCATGACCGGCCCTTGAGAGACAGACCGCCGGAGACCGACTCGTCGATGTCGCTGAACTCGAAGGTCTCATAATCTCCATTGGCCCATCCGGCCCGCAGGAACCCCCCGATATCCTTGGAGATAGCCTGTTGGAGATCCAGGCTCACCCCTGGCCGGCTCGCCTCATGGCGCACAAGGGCGGTGTTCACCGGCCCGCCATGGGCGGCGGCATTGGCGATCGCGTCGTCATACCGACCCATCTGGCCCCGGCTCATAAACCCCGTGACCAGGAGTTTACCCGGCTGGCCGAAAAGGGTGTGGCGCTCCTCCAGCTCGCCCAGCAGTTGGAACTGGTCGAAGCGCGTGTCGAGGTATGGACTATTGGGGACGTTGGAGAGCAGGAAATAGCCGCCCCTCAAGGTCCAGCGCCCCTGATACCACTCCGCCACGGCGCCGGCCGAATAGCCCCAGGAATCGGCGGCATAATCGAACGCCCCGGCGTCGATGATCGACCAGTTTAGAAAGTCGCCCTTGGGGTTATGGGCATAGTCATTGGCGTCGAATATGTCCCCCACCGACATCTTGCCGACGGTGATGACGATGCGGTTCTCCGTGTCCTCCTTGGCAAATTGATTGAGGTCGGCCTCTGTCTTCATCGCGCCGCCCCCCAGGTCTAGGGTCTGGCGAATGAAGAACCGCTGCAGCCGGAAATAGGGGTCGGCTTTGCCCACCTTATACGCCTCGCCGCTTGGAAATCCGGCCACGCCCAGGGTGTCGCTCAGGCCAAAGCCCTGATCCACCTCGGGATTGATCCAGACTTCCGCCCCGCGCCAGAGCCTCAAGCCCGCGAAAAGGGTCGCATCCCAGGTCTCGCGGCCCTGGGCCACCGGGCTAAGGCTATTGGCGCCGGCGTAGGGAGACGCGAAGGCGTCGTGCCCCTGATCGACGACGGTGGTTTGAAAATGCAGGGCGAAGCGATCATCGGGCCCGGCCTCGTCGGTCGTCTGCGCGGTCTGAGCGGCGACGCGGGAGGCCAGAGCGCAGGCGAGCAGACAGGCCAGGGTCGCGACAGGGGCGGTCTTGATCATGATTCGCCCCTCATCTTCGGCTACACGCGCGCGGCCTTGCCAGAAAGATATGACGCCCGTGTATAGTCTTACCTAAAGTCGGGAGGACTCCACAGCTCTCGCCACAAGGATCGAGCCCGCGGGGCAGGGCCGAAGGAGCGGGATCGGATCACCCGTGAGATCGAGCCACGCGCCCCATTGGCCCTTATCGAGAATGACCGGCTGTCGGTGGTGATAGGGCGCGCTATCGGGCCCCGCCTCGGTGGTCAGAATCGTGAAGCTCTCGATGCGTCCGTCGGTGGTCTGAGCGACATCCCAAAGCCCGGCGAAGCAAAACATATCGTCACCTGGTTTCGTAAAGCGCCACATTGTCTTGGCGCCCGCCTCGCCCGTCCATTCGAAATAGTGCGTGGCCGGCACAAGACAGCGGCGCCGCTTGAACGGTTCTCGGAAGACGGGCTTGGCAGCCACCGAATCGGCGCGGGCATTAGTGCATATGGGCCGCCAGTCCTTGACGGCGCGCTTGTGGAAAGACGGGATCAGCCACCAGCGCGCCTCTAACCATTCAACGCCCGCCGAGGGCGCATCGGCGTCGAGAGGCCTGATGATCGCCCCCCGATCAGTGGGCCGGATCTGCTCACGCGGTTCCAGGTTCGGGATCGCGCCGTCCTTGAAGACCAACGGGATGCGAATCTCGCTGAACTCGTCAACGAGGCGCGTGATGGGCGCGAGATAGCCGTAGCGATTGCACACAGGGAGAGACTAGCCGTTTGGGCGGCGGGGGCGAAGAACCTAACCGCGAATTAACCTGCTCCCGAGGCCCGGACACGCTAGCGTCTCAGTTGTTGAATGAATGAGGGGATCTGACCATGCGAAGTCTGATGAGCTTTGGCGGCGCAGCCGGCTGTGCGGCTCTGCTAGCCGCGACCGGCGCCGCGGCTGAGCCTAAGCTGGAGATCAAGGAGGCGGTGGCGCGCGTGACGATCGTGCCCGAGGATCGCTCCGATATCGTTGTCCAGGTTGTGCGGAGCAACGGCGCCTTCCCGTTGTCGGTGTCTCGCATCGGCGATCAAGTCATGGTGTCCGGCAATCTCGGCTGGCGATCGGTGAACTGCAACGGCATGTTTGGGCGTCGTCAGGTGACGGTCATTGGTCTTGGAACCGTGAATGACGCCAATATGCCGATGGTGGAGGTTCACACGCCCCGTCTGGTGTCAGTGAAGGCGAGCGGCGCCGTATTTGGCTCCATCGGTCGAGGGGCGGGCGTAACGCTCGTCAATGCCGGATGCGGCGACTGGTCCGTCGCCAACCAGTCGGGTCCCCTCCATCTGTCCCTGGCTGGATCGGGCGACGTCCACGCCGGGACCGCGGCGACCACGGAGATTGCCCTCTCGGGTTCGTCTGATGTCTTCATGCGCACGGCCCACGGGGGTCTGACGGCGCGGATTTCTGGGTCTGGTGATGTCACCGCCGACGAAGTGGACGGTCCTCTGCAAGCGAACGTCACCGGATCAGGGGATGTTAAGGTGAGCGGGGGCGCGGTGAGCGACATGAAGGTCGTGGTGGCGGGGTCCGGCGATGTGCGATTCGGCGGCGTAGCCCAATCGCTGGACGCCAGCATTGCGGGCTCAGGCGATATCTCCGCCGCCAAGGTCATGGGCCTCGTCGCCAAACACATCTCAGGATCGGGCGACGTCACCGTTGGTCACCCGTCTTGAGTCCAATCGTGATTAGCCCGCGGGTAAAATCCCGACATACCGCGCCCGAGGCCGGATGATCGCTCCGGTGGCGGCCTGCTCCATGGCGTGGGCGACCCAGCCGGCGCAGCGGGCGACCGCGAAAAGAATGAAGGGCGCGTCCGGCGGGAGGGCGAGGCTGCGCGTCATGGCGGCCAGGGCGAAATCCACATTGTCATGCGCCCCCGTGGCGTCGGCGACGGCCGCGCTCAAAGCCTGATAGGCGCCAGGCGGCGTGAAGGCGTTCAACAAAGCCCGGGCCCGGGGATCACCGTCCGGATAGAGCGGATGGCCAAAGCCGGGGGTTGATGTCCAGAAGGCGAGGCGCGCCGCCACGGCGTCCTTGGGGCCCTGGTGTTCAGCGTCCGCCGCTAGGCGCGCCACCGCCTCATAGGCCCCGCCGTGCCGGGGGCCGCTCAAGGTGGCGAGGCCCGCCAGGGCGCTTGCCGCCAGGGATGCGCCGGTAGAAGCCGCCACACGGGCGGCGAAGGTCGAGGGGTTGAGCTCGTGATCGGCGAGAAGCACCAGAGCCCGACGGATGAGATCCGTTCCTATGGTCCCCAGCCCCCAAGCCTGGCCCACGCGCTGATGAATCGGTCCGCTTTCCACCCGTCCGCAAACTGCGTCGGCTGCCTCGTCCAGCAATGTCGCGCCGTCGTTCGCCAGAAGGGCCGGCGACTGCCGCCAAGCCGGGGCGCCCCGCGCCGCGCTCATCGCGAGGGCGGCGAACAGCCTTTCGCGCATGGAGGCGCCCGCGGGCGGGTCGGGGCGCAGGCGGCTCTCGCGCGGTGAAGCGTCGATCCCCCTCAAAAGCCGCGCGACCCCCTCAAAGGTGGCGGTCTCGGCCAGAAGGGCCGCGTCCTGTCCACGGTAATATAGCCGGCCCTCCGCAACCGTGGTGATCGCGGAGCGAAGTATCGGCTCGCCCCAGGCGATGGTGTCGGCAGCCACGTCCGCCGCCTTCCGGCCCCGGGCCTTGCGGGTCGTCAGCCGATCCACGTCCGCCGCCGCATAGCGCCCGCGCCGAGGATCACCCGCGTCGGCCGCGGCGCGGATTCTTCCCCGGCTCACATAGGCATAGAGGGTCTGAGGTTTGACCCCCAGCCGCCGCAACGCCTCGGGCGCGTCAATCCATTCTGTCATCGAACATTGATCATATTGATCAATCTTGATCTCATCCGAACTCCGGATCAAGCGTGCGGTCGCGGCGTGGAAGGTTTTTCAGGAGATCATGGAGATGAGCGAGTGGACCGATGGCCTTGAGGGCGTGGTGGCCGCCCGCACCGTGCTTTCCGAAGTGGATGGCGAGGCGGGCCGCCTACTAATTCGCGGCTACAGCCTGGATGATCTCGTGGGCCGCCGGTCATTCGAGCAGATGAGCACCATCCTCTGGTCGGGGTTCCTGGACGATTTGCCTGGGGATATAGCGGGCGCCTTGGGGCAGGCGCGGCGGGAGGTCTTCAGCGAGATCGGCGCTTTGGATGCGGCCCTCGCCGCGCATGGGCCGATTGAAGCCATGCGGGCCCTGACAGCCCGCTTAAGCGACGGCGACGATTTCGCCACCGCCCTGCGCCTCGTGGCCGCGCCCGCGGTCTTCACGGCGGCCGCCCTCCGCGTCCGCGATGGCGCGGCGCCTGTCGCTCCCGATCCGGCCCTGGGGCACGCCGCCGATATATTGCGAATGATCCGTGGCGTCCCCGCCAGCCGCTCTGAGGTCCGCGCCCTGGACGCCTACCTCGTTACCGTGGTCGATCACGGCCTCAACGCCTCGACCTTCGCCGCCCGGGTGGTCGCCTCCACGCACGCGGGACTGACGTCCGCGGTCCTCGCTGGGTTAAGCGCCCTCAAAGGTCCCCTACACGGCGGGGCGCCAGGCCCGGTGATTGAGATGTTGGATGGGGTCGGCGCCCCGGGAAACGCCCGTGCGTGGCTGGAAGCCGCCCTTGATCGGGGCGACCGGCTGATGGGTTTTGGCCACCGGGTCTATCGGGTGCGCGATCCCCGCGCCGACGCCCTAAAGGCCGTGACCCGCGAACTGGCCGTCGCCGCAGGCTCATCCTTCGGCCGTCTCGCCCTGGCTGAGGCGGTGGAGGCTGCGGCGCTGGCGATCCTGGCGAAGCGCAAGCCCGGTCGCTCGCTGGCCACGAATGTGGAACTCTACACGGCCCTGTTGCTGGAGGCCCTGGCGTTTCCGCCCTCGGCTTTCACCTGCGTCTTCGCCATGGGTCGGGTCGCCGGGTGGATTGCGCACGCCCGCGAACAGGTGGCGGGGGGGCGCCTCATTCGCCCCCAATCCGTCTATGTGGGGCCGCGCCTCGCGGCTTAGAGGATCCAGGTCAAAGGGCCTGGGAATCGACGCGCGAACGCTTAGAGTATGGCTTCGTGTCAAGTGCGCAACTCACCCTCGCCCAGGCTTCGGCCCTTACCCGCCGCGTCACGCTAATGTCGGTGGCGATGGCGGCCGTTCTGACAGGCCTGAAACTCTGGGTGTCTATCGCCAGTGGTTCGGTGGCGATCATGGCTTCGGCGGCGGATTCCGGTCTCGATCTCCTCGCTTCGGGGGCCACCTTCTTTGCTGTGCGCTACGCCGCCGTCCCTCCCGACGAGGATCATCGCTTTGGCCATGGCAAGGCCGAGGCCTTCGCTAGCCTCATCCAGGCCGGTCTTGTGTTCGCCTCCGCCGCCCTGGTGGGACAGGAGGCTATCCGCCGGCTGTTCGTCGCCCGCTCGACCTCTCACCCGGATCTGGCCCTTGGCGTCATGGTGCTGTCGATCATCCTTACCGGCGGCTTGGTCATGGCGCAGACACGGCTGCTGCGATCCGCCCAGTCCGTCGCCATCTCCGCGGATCGCACTCACTACGCCACCGATCTGTTCTCCAACCTCGTGGCGTTGGCCGGGGTGGTGGCAGCCCTGGCTCTGGCGAGACCCGCGATCGACGCGGCGTCCGGCCTTATCATCGCCGCCATTCTCCTCTGGGGGGCCATCGCGGTGTTTCGCGAAGCCTCAGACCAGCTCATGGACCGCGAGCTGCCCGAGACGGCGCGGTCCCGGATCATCGCCCTGGTGCGGGAAGATCCGCGTATCGCCGATGTTCACCAGCTTAGAACCCGCGCCTCGGGACCCATCACCCACATCCAGTTTCACGCCGATCTGGACCCCGCCTTGACGCTTGAGGCAGCCCACAAGGTCGTGATTGCCGCGGAGCGGCGGATTCTGGCGGCCTTCCCCGCGGCGGATATTCTTATCCATCCGGACCCCCGCGGCCGCGCCGAGCCCCACGGCGGGGCCTTTGCCGAACGCGTCGAGGGCGTCGCGAGAACCGGTCCGACCTCATGAGCCGATTTTGTCGCCGCGCGCGAATACGCCTACAGCGCCCTCACGCCCCATGAGCCTCGTCCGTACACTGCATCATTTCCCTCTCGACCCCGCCTCGCGACAGATTCGTCTGTCGCTGGGGGAAAAACGGCTGCCCTTCGAGGATGTGCTCGTCCGCTATTGGGAACAGCCAAAGGCCTTCACCGCTCTCAATCCCTCGGGTCTGACCCCCGTGCTGGTGGAGCGCACCGGCGAAGGACAGGTGGTGATCTGCGAGGCCAGGGCGATCCTCGAACATCTTGAGGAGACCGCGCCGGAGTTTGATCTCTTGGGCGCCTCGCCCGCCGACCGCGCGGAGACCCGACGTCTGATGCAGTGGTTTGATCGCAAGTTTGACAATGAGGTGAATGCCTATCTGCTCCACGAGAAACTGGAAAAGCGTCTCCTGAAGCTCGGCGCGCCGGACCTCTACAATATGCGCCAGGGCCGCGACGCGCTGCGCGAACACCTCATTTATATGGAACAGCTTTTGCAGGCCCGCGACTGGTTGGCCGGGCGGCGCCTGAGCCTCGCGGACTTCGCCGGAGCGGCCAATATCTCCGTGCTCGACTATTTTGGCGATATCCCCTGGCGGGAGTTTCCCGCGGTGAAGACCTGGTACATGCGGATCAAGTCCCGGCCCGCCTTTCGGCCCCTCCTCGCCGACCGCTGGCCGGGCCTCGCGCCGGCCAGTTTCTATGACGATCTCGATTTCTAAGGCCCCTCGCGAGGCCATTGCCGCCCGTGCCCGGACGGTCGGGTTCGATGTCTGTGGTTTTACATCCGTCGACGCTCCCTGGCCCGCCGCGGCGCGGCTGGCGCGGTTCCTGGAGCTCGGACGTCAGGGCGATATGGACTGGATGGCGACCAGCGCCGCGCGGCGCATGCACCCCCAGGCCCTTTGGCCCGAGGCCCGGTCCGCCATCGTGCTGGGGATGAACTACGGCCCGGACGCCGATCCCCTCGCCGTTCTTCACCATCGCGATAAGGGCGCCATCTCGGTTTATGCCCAGGGCCGAGACTATCACGCCCTCATCAAGGGCCGCCTGAAGACGCTCGCCGGCCAGATCGCCCGGCTCGGCCGGGCGGAGGTGAAGGTCTTTGTGGATACGGCGCCCCTGATGGAAAAGCCTCTGGCGGCCCAGGCGGGACTTGGCTGGCAGGGCAAGCACACCAATCTCGTGTCACGGGATTTCGGCTCCTGGCTCTTCCTTGGGGCTATTCTCACAAACCTGGAGCTCGCCCCCGATCCGCCAGCAGAAGATCATTGCGGCGCCTGCCGCGCCTGCCTGGACATCTGCCCGACCAAGGCCTTTCCCGCGCCCTACGAGCTCGACGCCCGGCGCTGCCTCTCCTACCTGACCATCGAGCACAAGGGGCCGATTCCCGAGCAGTATCGGGCGGCGCTGGGTAACCGGATCTATGGCTGCGACGACTGCTTGGCGGTATGTCCCTGGAACAAGTTCGCGAGCCTTGCCCGGGAACAAGCCCTACACGCCCGCGAGGCCCTGCGCGCGCCGGCCTTGGAGAATCTCGCCGGCCTGGACGAAGCGGCGTTTCGGGCCCTGTTCTCAGCCTCTCCCGTCAAGCGGATCGGCCGCGACCGCTTTGTCCGAAACGTCGTCTACGCCATCGGCAATTCTGGGGAGGCGCGGCTGACGCCTATGGTGCAGTCCCGGCTGTCGGATCGTTGCGACACTGTGCGCGAGGCGGCCTATTGGGCCTTGGGGCGCATGACCTCAAACCCCTAGACGGCGCGGGGCGGATAGCCCTTGTCGCGCAGCGCGTCCATGATTTCCTGAGTGTGCTGAGCGTCTCGCGTCTCTATCATGATGTCGAACTCGGCGCCCTTGGCGGGCACATCTAGCGCCAGGCGGTTGTGAGCCACTTCCAGAATATTGCCGCCGAGCGCGCCGATGGTCGCCGACACCGTCGCGAGTAGGCCCGGACGGTCATCGCCCACGATGCGCAGGGAGACCAGACGCTGGGCGCGCACCAGTTCGCGGGTGAGGACCGAAGCCAGGAGCCGCGGATCGATATTGCCACCGGAGATGATCAGTCCGCAGCGCTTGCCCCGGAAACGATCAGGATAGGCCAGCAGAGCCGCCAGGGACGCGGCGCCCGCGCCCTCAGTGACGGTCTTTTCCACGTTACAATAGAGGGCCACGGCGCGCTCGAAATAGGGCTCCTCCAGGAGCAGCACCTCATCGATGAGGGGCCTGGCCACCGCATAGGTGAGGTTTCCCACCGCCTTGACCGCGATACCCTCGGCGATGGTCTGGCCTCCGCTCGGGGTATTCAGTCCGCGCATCTTGGCGGTGAAGGAGGGATACATGGCGGGCTCGACGCCGATCACGTGAATGTCGGGCTTCAGGGCCTTGGCCGCGGTGGCGACGCCGCTGATCAGGCCTCCGCCGCCGATGGGCACGGGCAGGACCTCCAGATCTGGCGCGTCCTCCAACATTTCCAGGGCCACGGTGCCCTGCCCGGCCATGACGAAGGGATCGTCGAAAGGGTGGACGAAGACCAGCTCGCGCTCGTCTCGCAGGATCAGCGCCCGCTCATAGGCCGCATCGAACCCCTCGCCTTCCACCACCACCGTGGCGCCAAACTCCTGGGTTTGCTGGACCTTAACCTGGGGCGTGCCGCGCGGCATGACGATGGTCACCGGAATGCCGAGGCGCTCGCCATGATAAGCCAGGCCTTGGGCGTGATTTCCCGCCGAGGCGGCGATGACTCCGCGCCGCCGCTCCTCGTCGGTGAGCTGGGAGAGTCGGTTGAGGGCCCCGCGCTCTTTGTAGGAGGCCGTGAACTGGAGATTCTCGAATTTTACCCACACGTCGGCCCCGGTAATCCGCGAAAGGGTCCGCGAAGGCCGGCAGGGGGTCCGCTCTACATGCCCGGCGATGCACCGTGCGGCGGCCTGAATATCTTCGAGGCTGAGGGTCATAGCCCGCGTCCCCCTAAAGCAAAGTCGCCATGAGGGAAATCACCCGGCTTCTAACCGGCCAAAACGCGCGGACCGCGAGGTCAGGCGATGCCGGCCCTGAGCAGGTCGTGCATGTGCACGGCGCCAACCAAGGTGTCGCCCTCGCAGATGAACATAAGGAGTATGGGCCTGGGCCGTTCGGTCATGATCCGCATGGCCTCGATGGCCAACAAGGAGGGCTCCGCGAAAACGGGCGCGCGGGTCATATGGTCACCCACGCGGGCGGTGAGACCCGCATGAGGAAGGGCTCGTCTTAGGTCCCCGTCGGTGAAGGCGCCCTGCAGCCGTTCGGCCCCATCCACCACGGCGACGCCCCCTAGACGTCCTCGGGTAATTTCAAAGATCGCTTCGGAGAGAGTCGCCTCGGCGGTCAGGCGCGGCAGAAGCTCGCCCGTCACCATGATCTCTCGCACCGTGATCAGCCGCGCCCCAATACGGCCGCCGGGATGGAAATTGCGAAACTCCCGTGCCGAAAAGCCGCGACCCTCCAAGAGCGCGATGGCCAGGGCGTCGCCCAAAGCCATCTGCATCGTCGTGGACGTTGTGGGGGCGAGGCCAATTGGGCACGCCTCCTCCGCCTTGGGCAGGATCAGGGCGATATCGGCGGCGCTGGTCAGTGTGCTGCCCGGCTCCGAGGTGACCCCAATCAGGGGAACACCGAAACGCTTGCAGTAGGCGATGACGTCCCGAAGCTCCGGTGTTTCCCCGGACCATGAGAGCGCCAGGGCCACATCCCCCGGCGAGATCATGCCCAGATCCCCGTGGCTCGCCTCGGCGGGGTGTAGGAAAAACGCCGCGGTGCCCGTGGAAGCGAGGGTGGCGGCGATCTTGTGGGCCACATGGCCGCTCTTGCCCATGCCGGTGACAATGACCCGGCCCTTGGCGGCGGCCATGGCCGCCACCGCCGCGCCGAACGGGCCGCCCAGGCCATTGTCCAAGGCGCCGGCCAAGGCCCGAAGGCCTTCGATCTCCGCCGCCACCACCCGCGAGGCGGAGGCCAGCAGGTGCGGCGTCTCGGCGAATTTTGGTCTGGCTGTCAAAGGCATCTATCCTACGCCATAAGCGCCCCACCCATTTAAGGCTCCTCGCGCATGGCCGATATAGCCAAAAGCCACCTATCGGCGGTGATCTTTGATCGCGATGGCGTGCTCAATATCGACCACGGCTATGTCGGCCAGGTGGAACGTCTGGAATGGATGGCGGGCGCCAAGGCAGCTGTGCTGCGCCTAAATGAGGCAGGGGTGAAGGTTCTGGTCGCCAGCAACCAGTCTGGCGTGGCGCGGGGCTATTTTGATGAGGCGGCGGTCGCCCGCGTTCACGGCGCCATGCAAGCTGATCTGGCGTTAATCGGCGCACATATCGACGCCTTTTATGTCTGCCCGTTCCACAAGGACGCTACGGACGCCGCCTATGCCCACCCCGATCACCCCGACCGCAAGCCAAATCCCGGGATGGTCCTGAGGGCCCTGGCGGAATGGCGGCTGGATCCGGCCCAGGTGATCCTCGTCGGCGACCAGGAGTCCGATATGACGGCGGCCTCTCGCGGCGGCGTCACGGGCGTGCTTTTCGCGGGCGGGAACCTTGAGCAGTTCCTGGTTGTTCTCGGAGTGCTGAAATGAACCGATACAGGGTTTGTCTGGCCTGGGGCCCCGGCGCGCCATAAGGGCGTAACACATGATTCCTTTTATTGATCTTGCGGCTCAGAAAGACCGTTTGGGCCCGCGCATTGATGCGGCCATCGCCAAGGTTCTGGCCCATGGGGCCTATGTTATGGGTCCCGAGGTGCGCGAGCTGGAAACGCGCCTCGCCGCCTTTTGCGGGGCGCGTCTGGCGCTCTCATGCGCCAATGGAACCGACGCCCTCGCCCTGCCCCTGATGGCCTGGGACATCGGCCCTGGCGACGCCATCTTCTGCCCAAGCTTCACCTTCGCCGCCACGCCGGAAGTGGCGCCCTGGGTTGGCGCCGAGCCGGTCTTCGTGGACATCCGCCCCGACACCTACACGATCGATCCTGATCACCTCGAGGCGGCTATAGAGGCCGTGCAGGCCGAGGGTCGTCTGCGACCTCGCGTTGTCATTGCCGTCGACCTGTTTGGCCAGCCCGCGGACTATCCGCGCCTCTCCGAGATTTGCCGCCGGCGCGGCCTCAAGCTGATCGCGGACTCCGCCCAAGGCTTTGGGTGCACTCTCCATGGCCGCCATCCCATGGCCTGGGCTGATGTCGTCACCACCAGTTTCTTTCCCGCCAAGCCATTGGGCGCCTATGGCGATGGCGGAGCGGTGCTGATGAATGATCCGGACCTCTGGGAGCGGATGGATTCCTTACGCATACATGGCAAGGCGACACCATCAGACGGCATGATCCCGGGTCATGACCCCAAATATATCAATGCCCGCGTGGGGATGAATTCCCGCCTTGATACAATCCAGGCCGCGATCCTGCTGGAAAAGCTGGCCATCTTTGAGGAGGAGATCCTCGCCCGGCAGGCGGTGGCGGATCGCTACGGCGCGGGCCTTGGCGAGGTTTGCCTTCGCACCCCCACGGTCATTGCCGGCGGGCGATCAACGTGGGCGCAATATGTGGTGGAGCATCGCGACCGCGATGGACTGGCCGCCCACCTCAAGGCCGCCGAGGTGCCAACCGCCATCTATTATCCGGTTCCCATGCACCGCCAAAAGCCCTATGCGAGCTATCCCCAGGGGCCCGGCGGTCTTCCCGTATCGGAGGCCAAGGCCAATCAGGTCATCGCCCTCCCCATGCACGCCTATCTGAAGCCTAGGGTTCAGGACGGGGTTATCGACGCCGTCCGCGGCTTTAACGGCTAAGCAGCCGCTCCAGACTCGAGAGGTCGTCGGCTTCACTGGCGGGCTTGTCCCAACGGATGCGGTGGATGCGCGGGAAGCGCATGGCGATCCCCGATTTGTGGCGCGAAGAGCGTTGTAGCCCTTCGAAGGCCACCTCCAGCACGAGCCCCTCGCCGTCTTCTGCCTGGACCTGCCGCACGGGCCCAAAGCGCGCCACGGTATGGGCTCGCACATAGGCGTCCAGGGCCTTCAGCTCCTCATCGGTGAAGCCAAAATAGGCCTTACCCACGGGCGTCAGGGCGCGGCGCCCCGCATCGTCCTCCCGCCAGACCCCAAAGGTGAAGTCTGAATAGAAACTCGACCGTCGACCATGGCCGCGCTGCGCGTACATCAGCACCGCGTCCGTCAAATAGGGGTCCCGTTTCCATTTGAACCAGGGCCCCTTGGGCCGGCCCGCCAGATAGGTCGAGTCCCACCGCTTGAGCATGAAACCCTCGGCCATAAGGGCGTCGCCGGGGGGCGGATCGGCCCGAAGCCCCGCCAGCTGCTCCCAGCTCGAAAAATCCACCAGGGGCGAGAGATCGATCCGGCCACCCCCGCGGCCGGCGATCAGCCGCTCCAGCCGCGCCCGGCGCTCCGCGAATGGCAAGGCCCGCACGTCCTCGGACCCGTCCACGAGAAGGTCATAGGCGCGAAGGCCCGCAGGGCGCGCGGCGATCATGGCGGCTTCAGCGGTCTTGCGGTTCAGCCTCTGCTGAAGCTCACCGAATGAGGCGACGGCGCCATCGCGCACAATCAAAAGCTCCCCATCGATTACGCCTTCGAAGTCCAGGGCGGCAACCAGATCGGAAAAGGCGGCGGAGATCAGATCCCCGGTGCGGCTATAGAGACGCCGTTCACCCCCCTCGTTCACGGCCTGAACGCGGATGCCGTCCCACTTCCATTCCGCCGCATAGTCGGCGGGGTGCAACTTTACGAAGTCGGTCTCTTCGTCCAGGGCGTGGGCCAGCATGACCGGGCGAAATCGGCCTGGGGCGGCCGTCGCGGGTTTCTCGGCGCCGCCGACCAGCCAGGCGAACAGGGCTTCATAAGGTGGGCTCTGGGCGTGCCAGATCTCCTCCAGATCCGAGATGGGAACGCCGCCCAGATCAGCCGCGGCCTGTTTGGCGAGGCGCGCTGACAGTCCCACGCGCAGGCCCCCCGTTATAAGTTTGAGCAGCGCCCACCGACCTGTGGGGTCCAGAGCGTCCAGCCAGGCTTCGATCCGCGCCTCCGCCTGAGCGCGGGAGACCTGACGGAGAGTTTCCACGACTTCCGAAAGTTCTGGCGGTCGATTGGGCCCTGGCGCCGCCGGCCAGACGAGGGCCACGGTCTCGGCAAGATCGCCCACATAGTCGTAAGACCAGGCGAAGAGGGTCGCGTCCATTCGGGCCTCCACCGCCGCGCGGATGGCCCCGGGCTTGGCGGCCGGAAAGCTTAAGGCGCCGGTCAGGGCCGCAAGAGCCCAACCCCGGTCGGGATCGGGGGTGAGCCCGAGAAAATCGCGCACGAGGGTAAGCTTCGCATTGCGTGATGCGGTAAAGGCGAGGCGGTCGAGGAGGGTGGCGAAGGCTTTGATTTAGTCCTCCTCCTCGTCATAGCCGACAAGGGCGAGGGCGCGGGCAGGGATTCCTTCCAGGGCGCACCAGCGGGCCAGGGCCTCCTCGCGGCCGTGAGTGATCCACACCTCGCCGGGCGCCAGCTCGGTGATGGTTCCGGTGAGCTCGTCCCAGTCCGCGTGGTCGGAGATGATCAAGGGCAGCTCCACGGCCCTTTGGCGTGCCCGGGCCCGCACGCGCATCCAGCCCGAAGCAAAGGCGCTCACGGGGTCCGCAAACCGCCGGGCCCAGGGCGTGGCCAGGGCGGACGGCGGGGCGAGAACGATAACTCCCGACAGATCCTTTCCCGAGATCGCGGTAGCCGGAACAAGGGGCCCCAGCGCCACGCCGAAGTCCTCATAGAGTTCATTCAGCCGGGTCAGGGCGCCGTGAACGGGGATGGGATTGTCCCAACCCGCGGCGCGCAGGAGGGCGATGACCCTCTGGGCCTTGCCGAGCGCATAGGCCCCCACAAGACATGTTCTTGCTGGGAACTGGGCCACGCAGCTCAGAAGCTTCGCCACCTCCTCCTTGGCTGGGGGATGTCGAAAGACCGGCAAGCCGAACGTAGCTTCGGTGACGAAGACGTCGCAAGGAATCGGTTCAAAGGGCGCGCATGTGGGATCGGGCCGCCGCTTATAATCCCCAGAGACCACGAGGGTCATGCCGCGATAGCGCACCACCACCTGGGCCGACCCCAGCACATGCCCGGCGGGCGCGAGGCTCACCTCCACTCCGTCCCGGGACCAACTCTCGCCATAGGCCAGGGGCTGAACCGACCCGGCGAAGTCCGCGCCATATCGGGCCTCCATGATCGCGAGGGTTGGGGCGGTTGCGGCGACGGCGCCGTGTCCAGGCCGGGCGTGGTCCGCATGCCCGTGAGTGATCACGGCGCGGTCCACGGGGCGCACGGGATCGATGTAGAAATCGCCGGGCTCGCAGTAGAGACCCGCCGGGCGCGGCGTGAGCACGGATTGGGGCCGGATCATGCCCTTAAGTATAGGCGCGGGGAGGGCTTTGTTCCTATAAGTCCCCGTGTGAGCGCAAAGCCCGACACCCTGCCCGATATGGTCACCCGCATGACACGCGGGACGCCGCAATCGAGCGCTCTGGGACTGCGCCCCATATCCGCCGAGGCGGGGATTGCGTGTATGGCGGTCGCTTGGCGCGCCGATCTGGTGGGCGATCCGCATAGCGGCGTGATAGCCGGGGGTGTCATCACCACCTTACTGGATCAAACCTGCGGCATGGCTGTGGCCAGTCTCGCCCAGGCGGAAAACCGGCTCACCGGTCTCGCCACCCTGGATCTGCGGATCGACTATATGCGCGGGGCGGAACCCGGGCGTGAGATCATCGCGCGGGCGCATTGCTATAAACTTACATCGTCCATCGGTTTCGTGCGGGCCGCGGCCTTTGAGGACGACGAGGCCAACCCCATCGCAACGGCGCAGGCGACCTTCGCTCTCGCCCCGCCGCCGGCGCCCAAATGAGCGCAGCGGCCGAGAACCTGGGCGAGAGCTTGGCCTTACGTCTCGCCGGTTTGCTGGAGACGGTGCCTTATATGTCGTTTCTGGGCATGCAGGCCGAGCTGGCCGGCGATGAGATGACGGGCCGCTTGCCGTTCGCGCCACATCTGGTGGGAAACCCGATGCTGCCCGCGCTTCATGGCGGGGTGATCGGCGCCTTTCTGGAAATGACCGCGGTTTGCCAGCTCTGGCTTCTGGAGCCGCATCGCCGTCTGCCGCGCGCCATCGACGTGACTATCGAATATCTGCGACCTGGCCGGCCCCTCGCCGTTCACGCCCGGGCCAATGTGCGCAAGGTGGGCCGGCGAATCGCCAATGTGCATGTGGAAGCGTGGCAGGAGGCGCGCGAACTGCCCGTGGCGTTTCTGCGGGGCCATTTCATGCTTAGCCCTCCGTCGGTCGAGGATGCGGCGCCGTGATCTGTCCGACATTCAGCACTGACCGCCTGACCCTTCGCGGCCATGGTCTCGCCGATTTCGACGACAGCCTCAGCCTCTGGTCAGATCCGCAGGTCGTACGCTTCATTGGCGGTAAGACGGCGACGGCCGAGGAGGTCTGGGCGCGGCTCCTTCGTTATGGCGGCCATTGGTCCTTGCTGGGGTTCGGCTTCTGGACGATCCACGAAACCGCCACCGGCGCCTTCGTGGGCGAAGCTGGGCTGGCGGACTTTCGCCGCGCCATAACTCCGCCTCTCGGGCCGGATCCTGAAGCGGGGTGGGTGCTGGCGCCCCAGGCTCATGGGAAGGGATATGCCACGGAAGCGGTGAGCGCGATTCTGGGCTGGGCGGACGAGAGGCTGCATGCGCCGCGCACAACCTGCATTATCGACCCGCTGAACGCACCATCGCTGAAGCTCGCGGACAAGCTTGGCTATCGGGCCTTTGCGCGGGGCCTTTATCGCGGTGACGAGGTCGTGATGCTGGAGCGCGCCCGCCCTGGCGCCGGCTTGCAAGTTATGAGGGAGGAGGTCTGATCGTGAGATGGGAACGGACAGCGGCATGGGTCGTGGTGGTGATGGGTCTGAGCGTGGCCGGCGTGGCGATAGCCCAGACTTCGGCGCCCTCGGCGGACGGCGCGCGTCTCTCGGCCTATATCAAGACCCTCGCCTCAGACGCCTTCGAGGGGCGGGGCCCGGCGACGCCGGGCGAGACCAAGGCGGTGGCCTATATCGAGGCCCAGTACCGCGCCGTCGGTCTCGCCCCCGCGGGCGACCACGGCGGCTATCTGCAGGATGTGCCCCTGATGCGTTTTCATATCCCCGGGCCGATCCAGGTGGGTCTTGAGGTGAACGGCGCTTCCCGGCCCCTTGCGGAACTTGAGGATGTCGTCGTGCACACCAGCGTTCCCGCCCGCCACGTGAGCGTCCGCAACGCGCCCCTGGTCTTCGTCGGCTATGGCGTGAAGGCGCCGGAGCGCCGCTGGGATGACTTCAAAGGCTTGAATCTGAAGGGAAAGATCGCCGTCGTCCTGGTCAATGATCCCGACTTCGACATGGACCCCGCCAACCCCCTTTATGGCCGTTTCGACGGCAAGGCGGAGACCCTCTACGGGCGCTGGACCTATAAGTATGCGCAGGCGGCGAAGCTGGGCGCGCTGGGTGTGCTGATCGTCCATGAGACCGCGCCCGCCGCCTATGGCTGGAACACCGTGAAGAACTCGTTTTCCGCGGATCAGTTTGACATTCCGCGCAAACAGCCGAGCGCCACGCATCCCCTCATCGAGGGTTGGATTCAGCGTGACTTGGCGGTCGCCATGTTCAAGACCGCCGGCCTGGATTTCGATGCGGAGAAAAGGAAGGCGCAGTCAGAAGATTTTCATCCCGTGACGCTCGCGGGGGAAGGCTTCGACGCGGATTACGCCGTCGAGACATCGACGATCATCAGCCACAATGTCATCGGCAAATTGGCGGGAACCCGTTGGCCCGGCGAGGCGGTGCTGTTCGGGGCGCACTGGGATCATCTGGGCATCGGGCCCCCGGACGCCCGCGGCGACAGAATCTATAACGGCGCCCTGGATAACGCCTCGGGCGTCGCGGGAATGCTGGAGCTGGCCCGCCTGTTCTCGCAGGCGCCCCGCACCGAACGCAGCCTCTATTTCATCGCCTTCACCTCCGAGGAGAAGAATCTTCTGGGCTCGGAATATTACGCCGAGCATCCCGTGACGCCGCTCGCCACCACCACGGCTTTGCTCAACCTGGACGGCCTGAACCTCAACGGTCCGGCCCGGGATATCACCATAGCCGGAAAGGCCAATTCGGATCTCTATGACGACATCGCCGCCCTCGCGCAGAAGCAAGGCCGGCGTTTCACGCCGGAGGCTCATCCCGAGGCGGGAGGCTTCTTCCGGGCCGACCATTTCTCCTTGGCCGCAGCTGGCGTGCCGGCGATCACCGCCCACGGCGGCCTGGATCTGGTCAGGGGTGGCGAGGCCGCTGGCGAGGCGGCCTATCGTGACTACAACATCCATCGCTACCACCAGCCCGCCGACGAGTGGGATCCCAACTGGGACTATGCCGGCGCGGTATTGGATCTCGCGCTCTATTATGAGCTCGGCATGGAGCTGGCCGATAGCCAAGAGTGGCCGGCGTGGAAGCCGGGCGCGGAGTTCAAGGCGATTCGGGACACGACTGCGGCGGCGCGACGATAGGAAACGTCTCGCGCGCCTCGATTGACCCTGCGAGGGTGGGCGGCTACCGGCTTTGCCCCATGCTCACCGGCCTCTCTTCCCTCGCGCGCATCGCCAAGCCCTGGTCGTTCGAACAGGCGCGCAACCTGCTGGCGCGACTTTTGCGCGTGCGCCTCTCTGGCGAGGAACGTGACTTGGCCACCAGCCTGATGGCCGAGGGCAAGATCGATCAGGTGGTCACGGCCCTTCCAGCGTTGCGCGAGCCGGTGCTGTTTCAGACCGGCTACGGCGCCTCGGGTCTGCCCCATATCGGCACCTTTAACGAGGTGGCGCGCACCACCATGGTCCGGGCGGCCTTTCGCGCCCTAACAGAGGAGGCGATCCCCACCCGCCTGATATCCTTCTCCGACGATATGGATGGCCTAAGGAAGGTTCCCGACAACGTGCCCAACCGCGAACTTCTGGCGCGGGATCTGGGTAAGCCCCTGACCCAGGTGCGCGACCCTTTCGGCGAATTCGACAGCTTCGGCGCCCACAATAACGCCCGCATGCGCGCGTTTCTGGATGAGCAGGGCTTCGACTATGAGTTTCTGTCTTCCACCGCCTGCTATCGTGAGGGGCGGTTCGATCCCACCCTGAGATTGATGCTGGAGCGATTCGATCAGGTTCAGGCGGTCATGCTCCCGACCTTGGGGCCTGAGCGTCGCGCCACCTATTCCCCCTTCTTGCCCATCAGCCCGACGACCGGTCGCGTGCTGCAAGTCCCGACGCTTGAGCGCCATCCTGACCGTGGGACCATCATCTTTGAAGACGAGGATGGGTTGCGCAAGGAAACGCAGGTGACTGGAGGTGCGGTGAAGCTGCAGTGGAAGCCGGATTGGGCCTGCCGCTGGGCCGCCTTCGGCGTGGACTATGAGATGGCGGGCAAGGATCTCATCGAATCGGTGAAGGTCTCTTCGCGGATCTGCACGATCCTGGACGGCGTTCCGCCGGAAGGTTTTAACTTCGAGCTGTTCCTCGACCAGGACAACCAAAAGATTTCCAAGTCCAAGGGCAATGGCCTGACCCTGGAGGAGTGGCGTCGATATGGGCCACCCGAGAGCCTCGTCTATTATCTCTTTCAGTCGCCCCGCTCGGCTAAGAAGCTCTACTTCGACGTGATTCCCAAGGCCACGGACGAATATCTCCAGCAGCTTGACGCCTATAACTCGCCCAAGGCGCCGCCGCCTGGGGACGAGGCGCGGATCTCCAATCCCCTGGATAATCCCGTCTGGTCGATCCACGGCGGCGCGCCGCCGGAAGGCGGGTCGCCCGTGTCCTTTGGCCTCCTGCTCAACCTGGTTTCAGCCGCCAATGCCTCGGAAAGGGCGATCCTTTGGGGATTCATCACGCGGCAGTTTCCGGGCGCCACGCCGGAAAGCGAACCCCTTCTCAATCGGCTGACTGATTATGCGCTCCACTATTACGAGGACTTCGTGGCCCCCACCAAGCGTTTCCGCGCGCCCGACCCGCGTGAGCGGGCGGCCATGCAGGATCTTCTCTTGCGGCTTAAAGCCATGCCAACGGACTGCCATGATGGGGAGCTCATTCAGAACGAGGTCTATGGCGCGGGTAAGGACGCTGGCTTCGAACCGCTCCGCGCGTGGTTCACGGCTCTCTACGAGGTGCTCCTTGGTCAGAGTCAGGGTCCGAGGTTCGGCTCCTTCGTCGCGATCTTCGGGTTGGCTGAGACCATCGCCCTGATCGAGAAGGCGCTAGCCGGCGTCGATCTGGCTGCGGAAAGTGTTTAGGTCTAAGCCGTCGCGCCGGGCCCCCCATATGACCACGCTCACCAGCATACTGACGCGCGGCTGGAAGCGCCTCCTGGGTCGCCGGCGTCCGCTCAACCCTGCGCACGTGGATACACCCCAGTCCATCAATCGGGCGGAGCCCGGCCGCGGGCGCCTGGCCGACGCCCCCTGGCGGATTCCTGCCCTCGGCTGGAAGGATATTCTGTGGCGCACCTACGGAAATCTCGGCCGCGACGGCCTCTCTGGCGTCGCCGGCGGCGTGGCCTTCTACGTGCTTCTCGCCGTGGTCCCGGCGATCGCCGCCTTCATTTCGGTTTACGGATTCTTCCTCGATCCCGCGATGATCGCCCGTCACCTCTATGGGCTTTCCGCGATCCTGCCCGATGACGCCCTTGAGCTGATTGGCGATCAGATGACCCGACTAGCCCATCAAAAACATGAGGTGCTGAGTCTGACACTGGCCGTCAGCACCCTGGTCTCCGTCTGGAGCGCCAACGCGGCGATGAAGGCTTTGGTGGTGGGTCTGAACATCGCCTATTCGGAGACGGAGGCGCGCCCTTATCTGAAACGCACGCTGTTCACATATGCCGCGACCCTGGCGGCGGTCATTTTTTTGGCGGCCTTCGTGCTTCTGACCGTTGCGGCCCCCGTCTGGCTCAATGCCCTGGGCTTTCACCGATTGATGGTGGTCTGGAGCGTGCTGCGATGGCTCCTCGTCTATCTGATCGCCGCCGTCGTTTTCATTCTCGCCTATCGTTATGGGCCCAGCCGCCGTCGCGCCCGCTGGCGCTGGGTGAGCATCGGCGGCGCGGCCGCGGCTCTTCTGTGGATGATCGGCTCGCTCATCTTCTCCTTCGTGATCGATCATTTTACCCGCCTGGGAGCCACCTATGGTTCGCTGGGGGCGGTGGTTGGGTTTCTGCTCTGGGTCTGGTTCTCGCTGATGATCCTTCTGGTGGGCGCCGAGCTCAACGCCGAGATCGAGCACCAGACGGCCCTGGACACCACGACGGGACCTCCGGCGCCTCTGGGCGAGCGCGGGGCGTGGGTGGCGGACACAGTGGGAAAGGCCTTTACCCTGTCCGCCGACGAGGCGCGGGACCTGGCCCAGGGCTTCGCGCACCGGCTGATGAATCGGCTGCTTCGCCGCGCGCCTTAAGGTCGGCTAGGCGCCCTCATAGGCTCTGCTCCAGGCTCGCCAGCCGCGCCGCCTGGTCCTCCGCGATAAGGGGACCGATCACGTCGTCCAGCGCCTCGCCCTCGATGATCTTCGGCAGATTGTAGAGCGTGAGATTGATCCGGTGATCGGTGACACGGCCTTGCGGGAAGTTATAGGTGCGGATGCGCTCGGAGCGGTCGCCCGAACCGACTTGGGTCTTGCGAGCTTCGGAGCGCTCGGAATCCAGGGCCTCGCGCTGGGTCTGGTAGAGCCTGGCCTTCAGCACCTTCAAGGCCCGGGCACGGTTCTGGTGCTGGGACTTTTCCGATGAGGTCACGACGATGCCGGTGGGAAGATGGGTGATCCGCACAGCCGAATCCGTCTTATTCACGTGCTGGCCCCCGGCGCCCGACGAGCGATAGGTGTCGATGCGCAGATCGCCGTCCTTGATCTCAATATCCACGTCTTCCGCCTCGGGCAGAACCGCGACCGTCGCCGCGGACGTGTGAATGCGCCCTTGAGCCTCGGTCGCCGGCACGCGTTGCACCCGGTGCACGCCGCTCTCAAACTTGAGTCGTCCGAATACGCCTTCGCCCTCAATGGAGGCGATAATCTCCTTAAAGCCCCCCGCCTCCCCCTCGGAGACGCTCTCGATTTCGACCTTCCAGCCCTGCTCCTGGGCGTAGCGCTGGTACATCCGGAAAAGATCGCCGGCGAAGAGCGCGGCCTCGTCGCCTCCCGTGCCGGCGCGGACCTCCAGAATGGCGGAAGCCTTTTCGTCCGCGTCGCGCGGCGCGAGCAGAAGGGCGATCTCCCGTTCAAGGCTTGGCAGGCGCGCGTCAAGGTCTTCTAGGTCGGCCCTGGCCAATTCGGCCATATCCGGGTCTGGGTCTGCGCTCAGCCGCTCCAGCTCCTCACGCCCGGCGCGGGCGTCCATCAGGGCGCGGGCGGCCTGCGCCACGGGCCGGAGCTCCGCGTGCTCCTTCGCGAGGCGGACAATCTCCACGCCAGCGCTTGCGCTCTCCATCCGCGCCTCCAACTCGTGAAAGCGTTCCATGAGTTGCTCAAGACGGGCCCGGGGCAGACGCAAGGCGGCGGCCTCCAAGAGCTTAGCGCGCGGTAAGGCCGCTGATCTAGCGCGCGGCGGCGACCCCGTCGAGCCTCAGCAAAACGTCATAGGTTCGCTTCGACTCATGATTCTTAGCAGCATTGATTTTGCTCAAGAAAGCTAATTGATCGTGGCTTTGGCCACGTACGGCTGCTTAGCCTCGCCACCCGTTCCGAGGGACGGCGGTTGCGCTGGAGGCGCAGGGGGCTTAGGTGCCCTTTATGTCTGCGGATTTCTCGAATGTAACAGTTGTAACCGTCACGGGTGAAGCCGGCGCGGGCGGGGCCGCGGCTGTACCCAGTCTCGTCCATAGCGCCGCCCAGCTACCGGGCTCGCGGGCGCTGATGATTAGCCCGGATCGACCTCAACAACTGCCGCGCAATACTAGGCATTATAGAGTTAAGCCATTTGGATATATTGGTTACAGTGTTTTTGTCCTCTATTGTCTCGCGAATTTTATTGAGACCGACTACGCACTAATTGTCCAAAAAGACGGATGGGTTCTTAATGGAGACAACTGGAGGCCCGAATTCTTTGATTATGACTATTTGGGAGCGCCGTCAGTCTCTGGCATGACTGTGGACTCGCAGGGCGCCCGTACGATCTACAACGCATTTACATGGCAACAATTCGTGGGTCGATCGGATGTCCAGCTCCACCCGGTCTATAATGGCGGCCTTTCGCTCCGCAGCCAACGATTGCTCACGGCGCCCCGCCGTCTAGGCTTGACGATGAATATTACGCCCCCGCACCTTTTTGGCGACGCTGGCGATCCGTCGGCCCTGTTCGAGATGGATTGGCCCTGGGCTCATCATACCGAAGACACTCAGGTGTGCGTCTATATGCGCGAGGCGCTGGAGGCCGATGGAATCCGCTTCGCCCCTCTGGACTTGGCTCTGGATTTTTCATTTGAATACATTGGCGATGTCATTCACGCCAAACACGATTTTTCGCGCAACTTTGGCACGCATTGTAGACTACGTCATTTTTTGGGTGGAGATCCGCCAAGAATAGACTGTGTGGCTAACCGGCAAGAGATTTATGGCGTCCATCGGCAAGCCGAGATAAACGACTTTCTTCGGTTGAGGTATGGGTACGTTATAGAGATCTAGGGCGTTACGAGCCAGCCGGCCGTCTCGAGTTGGTCCGGGCACGCTATCAGGACGCGAATTCGCCGCTGGCCCGCCTATTGGTTGACGCAGGGTCCGGTGAATAAAATGGACTGATCTTCGTTCAAAAGGATCACCGCCATGGCCGAGGCCTATATCGTCGCCGCCGCCCGCACCGCGGGGGGCAAGAGAAAAGGCAAGCTGGCGGGCTGGCATCCGGCGGATCTGGCCGGCGAGGTTCTCAACGCCCTGGTTGATCGCACGGGGGCGGACCCGGCCCTCGTCGAAGATGTGATCATGGGCTGCGTCGGTCAGGCCGGCGAGCAGGGCAATAACATCGCCCGCGGGGCGGTCCTCGCGTCGAGATTTCCCGAAAGCGTGCCGGCCACCAGCGTTGACCGCCAATGCGGCTCCTCGCAACAGGCGCTGCATTTCGCCGCCCAGGCCGTCATGAGCGGAACTCAGGATGTTGTCATTGCCGCCGGCGTTGAGAGCATGACACGCGTCCCCATGGGCACGCCGGTGATCCTGCCGGCCCAGAATGGGCTTGGCTCGCCTATGAGCCCCCACCAGAAGGCGCGTTATCCCAACATACAGTTCAGTCAGTTCATGGGGGCCGAGATGATGGCCTCCAAATATGGGCTGACCAAGGATGAGCTCGACGAATACGCCTACAACACCCACCAGAAGGCCATCGCCGCCACGCAAGGCGGCGCGTTCAAGGACGAAATTGTTCAGATCACGGTCACCGATGAAGAGGGTGGCAGCTCCCTCCATACGGTGGATGAGGGCATTCGCTTCGACTCCACGCTGGATGCTATCAAGAGCGTCAAGCTCCTGCGCGAAGATGGGAAGCTATCGGCCGCTACCTCCAGTCAGATCTGCGACGGCGCCTCGGGCGTCATGATCGTCAGCGAGGCGGGTCTTAAGCTTCTGGGCGTCGAACCCCTGGCGCGCATCCACCATCTCACCGTCGTTGGCGGCGATCCGGTGATCATGCTGGAGGCGCCCATTCCCGCCACGATGCGCGCCTTGGCAAGGACCGGTCTCTCCATCGACGACATCGATCTGTTCGAGGTGAACGAGGCGTTCGCCTCGGTGCCCGTGGCGTGGCTCAAGGAGACCAAGGCCGACCCTGACCGGCTGAATGTGAACGGCGGCGCCATCGCGCTGGGCCATCCCCTCGGCGCCTCGGGAACCAAGCTGATGGCGACCCTGGTCCACGCGTTGCGGGCCCGCGGTAAGCGCTATGGTCTGCAGACCATGTGCGAGGGCGGGGGTCTTTCCAACGTCACTATTATCGAGCGTTTGTAGAGGCGCACTCCCCAAGGCGTTCCCTGCGCCTTAATCTAGGGCGATGACCTATGCCGTCAGCGTCCTGACCATGTGTCCCGAGGCCTTTCCCGGCCCGTTAGGCGTCTCCCTGATTGGGACCGCGTGGCGGGAGCTTGGGTTATGGTCCCTGGAGACTGTGGACATTCGGATCTTTTCCAAGGATAAGCGCGGCTTCCTGGACGATACCCCCGCCGGGGGCGGTCCGGGACAAGTCATGCGGGCGGATATTATCGCTGCGGCGTTGGACAGCGTCGCGGCGGAGGGCCGCCCGCATCTTTATATGAGCGCCCGGGGACGGCCCCTGACCCAGGCGCGGGTGAGAAGCTGGTCGCGGGCGGCGGGTCTCGTCGTTCTCTGTGGCCGGTTTGAGGGGGTGGATCAGCGCATCATCGAGGCGCGCGGGTTCGAGGAGGTCTCCGTGGGGGACGCGGTGCTCGCCGGCGGCGAGGCGGCGGCCCTGGTGGCCATAGAAGCCTGCGTTCGGCTGCTGCCCGGGGTTTTGGGCGAGGCCGAAAGTTTGCGGGAAGAGAGTTTCGAGGACGGTCTTCTCGAGCAGCCTCAGTTTACGCGTCCGAGGCTCTTCGAGGGACGAGAGATTCCTCCGGTCCTGCTATCGGGCCACCACGGTGAGGTGGCCAGGTGGCGCCAGGCCCAGAGGGAAGCGACGACGCGGGAACGGCGCCCGGATTTGTGGGCCGCCT
>Ga0116226_10000854_pt1 | contig 26520 bp, 29 predicted proteins | sample S1TSphfallax_FD_89692 | JGI IMG/M metagenome (GOLD analysis project Ga0116226, IMG submission 89692) | Host-associated microbial communities from peat moss isolated from Minnesota, USA - S1T2_Fa - Sphagnum fallax MG | ecosystem: Host-associated > Plants > Peat moss > Unclassified | place: USA... | reverse complement strand
GGTGCGGCGGCCTATTCGCCGGCGAAATACGGCATCTTGTCGGAGCTCACGGCAGCGGAAAATCTAGTCAAGGCCAACGGTTTGATGGAAGCGTCGACCATCGCGGCCATTCTCATCGGTGCGATTGCGGGCGGCACGCTCGCCGATTGGAGCATATCGGGCACGCTAGTGATCGTAACCGTGTCTTATGGCGCGGCCGCGGCGGTCAATCTGTTGATACCGCGCATGAGCGCGGCACGCGGGCTCGAGCGGTACTCGGTGCCGGTGATCTTGCGCGGCTTCGGCGGCTCGGTGAAGACGCTGCTGTCTATACCAAACGCGCGCTTCAGCATTTTGGGGACCAGTTTGTTTTGGGGTGCGGGATCGACGATGCGCTTCTTGTTGGTGGCATGGGTGCCGTTTGCACTCGGCATCACCAGCAATCGCATGCCCGCTTATCTCAATGCCATGGTGGCCGTGGGCATCGTCGTCGGGGCGGGGTTGGCGGCGCGCTTCATCACGCTCGAGAAAGCTGCGCGGGCGTTGCCGGCAGGGATTCTATTGGGTCTCTGCGTCTGCTTGCTTGCCCATGTGACGTCGTTGACCACGGCGTTCGTGGTCATGGCGTTCGTCGGCGCCTGCGGCGGGTTCTTCGTGGTCCCGCTCAATGCGTTGCTGCAGGACGAAGGGCATCGAAGTGTCGGCGCGGGCAATGCCATCGCGATTCAGAACCTGGCGGAGAATACGCTGATGCTGGTGATGGTGGGGCTATACACCGTCACGAGTCGGGCGGGCGCGTCAGTGGATGCGACGGCGATCGGCTTTGGCCTGTGCCTCGCGGCGTCCATCGGCGGATTGTGGGTGTACCACCGACGCGCGAGCCGCGCCGGCGCGCGCAATTAAGGGGCGGTCACAGTTGACGTAACGATCGTTTCATGTAACGATCGTTCCATGTGAAGGCCGAACAGGAAAGGAAACTATGACGTCTCACCCACCGAAGTACCTTCGATCCATTCTCGCCGGCGCGGTCGCGTGGCTGGCCTCGATCGTGTTACTGCATTGGCAGTCCCTACCGATCCGCGTGGAGCCGCGATTCACGCCGCACATGGCGTTACTCGCTATTGGCGATTGCGCCTTTTTCGGAATGGTCGTCTATCTGCTCGTGCGCCGTAAGCCGGCGGCTGAGCGATTTCCGGCCACCGCGGCGATCGTGCTGCCCGTCGCGTTCGGGGATGCGATCGCCATGGCCTTCTTTGGGGATTTCTTCCCCGCAGTGAGTCCCGCGGCGAGCGGGATGTTCGCCGCGTTGCTGCTCCTCACGAGCGGGGTGATCCTCGCCACGGGCTTCGTCGCGGGTCTGCGGGTTGATCGGGTATGATGATCTTAAGTGGCGCAGTTGTTGCCGGCGCATGTAGCGCGTACTCTTCGACGACGGTGCTCGCACGAGGATCTCCCTCAGTCACTGCGTGAAGGAATTGTGTAATGGGAAAAACGGTGTCGTTCAATCGACCGGACGGTCAGAGCGTGTCGGGCTATCTGGCTGAACCCCGGCAGTCGGCCGGTGCTTCCTCGATCGTCGTCATTCAGGAATGGTGGGGACTCAACGATCAGATCCGTCACGTTGCGGATCGGTTGGCTCTCGCGGGTTACGTCGCGCTCGTGCCCGACCTGTATCGCGGCAAGTCGACGGTCGAGGCCGAAGAGGCGCATCACCTGATGACGGGCCTGAACTTCGGTGATGCGGCCGCGCAGGATATTCGCGGTGCGGTGCAGTTTCTGAAGGCGCGCGGTGGCAAGGTGGGCGTCACGGGTTTTTGCATGGGAGGCGCGCTGACGCTGCTCGCCCTTTGCGCGGCGCCCGAGATTGATGCGGGCGTCGTTTGGTATGGCTGTCCTCCGCTCGAATACATCGATGCGAGCAAGATCAAAGTGCCGGTCCAGGGGCATTGGGCCACCCAGGATGAATTCTTCCCGGTCGCCACCATCGATGAGCTCGAGAACAAGCTGCGCGCCGCCGACGTGAACTTCGACTTCCATCGGTATCTTGCCTATCACGGCTTCTCGAACGAGACCGCAGTCGGACCGGGTCGCATCCCGCAGACGCAGTATGACCCAGTCTGGTCGCAGCAGGCGTGGGACCGGACATTTCGGTTCTTTGGTCGTTGGCTGGGCTAAGGTTTTTGGGCCAATGACGCGAGGGATCGCAATTCCAAGTACCTGGGCGCGGGTAATTTGCATCACGTTTTGTGCGGCCTTTGCTGTAGGCGGTTGTAGTTCCGGTGCGGGAGGCCCCACCAGCTTGCGACCTGCCGCGGTTGTGGCCGCCGCCATTGCCGATCAGCCGCGCGCGCAAAGCGTTCCGATGGGGCTGACCGCCACATTCGCCGTCAGCGCGACCCGTTCGTCGCTGCAATACCAGTGGGCGAAAAATGGGGCCAGCATCGACGGCGCAACGGGCAGCAGCTATACGACGCCCGCGACGACCTTCGCCGACAGCGGCTCGAGTTATACGGTCAGCGTGAGCAACACGGCCGGAGCGGTCACGAGTGCCGCGGCCTCGCTGACGGTGACGGCACGTGCGCCCATGCCCGGGGACCTTCGATTTCAGCAAGTCGATGCGTCGTCCACGGTCAACGGCTGGGGCACGGCGGGTGTCGGGGAAAGTCCCTTGTTATCCGGTCGATTTGCCCAGTACTTCGCGCCCAGCCTAGGCTCACCGTTCTACGTGGGGTCGGCCGGTTCTTGTGGCCCGACACCCGTGACCGACGGCTCCGGCTGCGCGTGGGAGTTCTCTGAAGTCCCGTTTACGGCGTCCTCGACCAACCCGACGCTGCTCGCCGGTTACGCGAGCGATTTCTTCGGTAGTCTTCAGGCGGACCTCACGAATATCGCGTGGCCGAATTTCAGCAACGGCGCGTCGCCCAGCGCGGACTCATCCGTAATCACGTCGATGGATCTTGAACCCGCGAATGACTTGTTTGCGGTGTCGTGGATTCAATCCGCACAACAAAGTGGCTTTGGGTTCGTACAGAACACGGTGACGCCAGCGCAGTTCGGCGCGGCGGCGGTTCAGGAAGGTGCGAGCAGCCGAGTCATCACCGCCGTTTCCTATAATGCCGGCAGCATCACCTATGTCGCCTACAGCTGGCAGGCCGATACGTCCACGTTATATGAAACGCAGGTCGTGAACGCATCGCCGACCAATGCGCCGACGGCCGCGGCCCAGCTCGCGGCCCAAGGATTCATCATCACGGCGACCGGAACTGCCGACGGCGTGGGCAACGTGCTCTTGGTGGGCACGCGGGTACAGGGCGATACGATGGCGCGACCGTTCGTTGCCGTGCAGGGCTCGGCGGCGGTTCAAACGATGATGCAAGAAGGCTATGCCAACATCGGTGTGATCTTCGATTCGACGAATGCGAGCGATCCGTACACCTATCTTGGAGAGCGATGAGAGCTCACTCGCGAAGGGGTGTTGCAGATCATTTGACGCTGGCGCGGATGTCCGCCGGCAAGACGCGCACCAGCAGGTGGAGCAGCAGCGGTAGTATCACGAGCTCGTCGACGATCCCAAACGCCGGCAACGCAAGATTGAGCGGATCGACTGCGCAAAAAATCAGCAGCAGCGTGGCAGGCAGCAACCAAGCGGGCCGTCCGGGATGGCGCAGCGCAAACCATAACAGGCGAAGATCGCGCGCACTCAATCGCCATAGTCTGAACAGTCGAAACATGGCAACTCCCGAAGTGGTGATCGATGTGTGGCGATGTTCGATGGGTGGCGGCGGTTGCTCGAATTTCAAGCGTACACTTCCCTGCATGAAAAGGCATGGACTTCGATTCGCGGTGTTCATGCTGTTCCTCGGATGCGCAGGAGCGTGCATGGCGATTGAAACTCCGCCTTATCGCGTCGAACTCGACAGCAAACCGTTCCAGATCCGCAAATATGCGCCTCTGCTGGAGGCGACCGTCCACGTGTCGGGCACGCGCGATGCGGCGGTCAGCGCGGGGTTTCGTCTGCTCGCGCATTATATTTTTGGCGGCAATCGGACTCAGACCAAGCTCGCCATGACGGCTCCGGTGTTGCAGATGCCTGCGGAGCCTCGTGCGCTTTCGAAGCAGGGCGGCGTCACCGCGGCCGTGTCGTCGGTCAGCGGATGGGACGTGTCCTTCATCATGCCGGCGGGGTATACGCGGGAGACGCTGCCGCCGGCAACCGACCCGTCAATCCGCTTCAGCGAGGTGCCGGCTCGCCGAGTGGCGGTCATCTCCTTCTCTGGATTTTGGACGGATGGGAATTTGCAGGAGCACCAGGCCCAGCTCCTGTCATTTCTGGCTCGGCGTCATCTGACGGCTATCTCGGCGCCGATCTATGCGTTCTACGATCCGCCGTGGACGCCGTGGTTTTGGCGGACCAATGAAGTGCACTACCTGCTCAGTGACTAGGAGCAGTTCGCCATCAAGTGCAGCCGATGGCCGTCGGGATCCTGAATCATCCGTTGCTCGTCCGCCCGCCCGTCCGGGGTTTTCACTTCGATGATGAGCCGAGTAGCCGCCGTGTCGTTGGCCGCGAGTGGACCCCTGCCGCGCGGCCCATCGCTTTGGTAGCAAAGCAGTTCCAGATGCGGCGCTGGGCAGGCGGCTGTCAGGGCGGTCACCTCCACGCGGGGATGCGCGATGCCGTCGAGCGCGGCTTGGCTTTCACCTTCGTTCAACGTGGATGCCACCGGGGTAAAGCCGACATCGCGATAGAAGGCCACGCTGCGTGCCGTGTCGGCCACGCTGATGGCCGAGTGGTCGATGCCAAGTATGCCCTCGGTCTTGGCGTGACCCTGCCAGCGAACGGGGACTTTGGCCGGCGGAAACTCTAAAAATTCCAGGGGATGTCCGTCGGGGTCACGAAACTTGTATGCCGTTACGCCGCCGGACGAAGCCGGCAGGCGTTGCGGTCCCGGCTGGGAAATGGGCGTCCAACCGCGGGTGTCCTCCAACCGCAGCAGCGCTCGATGCATGTCGGCGACCACGAGCGCGAAGTGCTGAAATGTGCGGTCGACTGGTGACGCGTCGGGCGGGTACGGCGCACCGGGATGATCGAACTGGAGTAATTCGATGAGCTCTTCGCCGGTCGCGAGCCGCTGACGCTGGGCACCGCCCGCGATGCTCGTGAGGCGTTCGAATGCCGGGCCTTCGAGCCGGTCGCTGTGCAGGCAGCGGCAGCCAAATGCCGCCGTGTAGAACTCGACGAGTCGCGCTGCATCGGGCGTCGTGAGGCCGAAGCCTGCGATGCGCCGCGCAGTGGGGTCGGTTGGCGCAGTCATGGAGAGCTTGCCTCTGTGGTGGACAGAGGAGCCGTGGTGGCCAGACGATACGGATGAGAAGATGCCAGCGGCGCGTCCAGGAAATGTCGAAACCCCGTGGCGTCGGCCCCCGATGCCAGCATCAGAAAGCCGCCCGCCAGCGCGAGATTCTTGAGAAAGTCCCAGAACGTGTCGCGTCCGTGGCTCTGACCGCGCAGCTTGAAATCCGGGGACTTCCAGAATTGTTTCCACAATAGTGCGGTGGCGACACAGTATGCTGCCAGCACGACGGCCGCCGCTCGATCGGCAACCCCTGCGAGGATCGCGCCGGACATGAGCAGTTCGATGCCGAAGCCGATGCCGATGAGCGCTCGCGCCAGGATCCGGTTCGGCACGGCCTCTCGCGCCTGGCCGACCGCTTGCTGAAAATTCAACAGTTTGTCCAAGGCGCTGAAGGGCAGGAACAACAGCACGAGGAGGCACCGCGCGGCGAACGCGGCACCGATGCTCAGCATGGCATGGGACCGGTGGCGTCATCCACCAAGCGGATATGGCCGTCGCGCACCAAGATCGAATGCACCAATGCCATGTGGGAGAACGCCTGGGGAAAGTTGCCGACCTGACGCCGCGCCGCGCTGTCGTACTCTTCGCTCAGCAGCCCCACATCATTGCGCAGCCCAAGCAACCGCTCGATCAAGGCGGTGGCCTCCGCGGTGCGTCCCTGCAAGTGGTAGACATCGGCAAGCCAGAAGCTGCAGGGAATGAACACGCCCTCACCGGCGGGCAGGCCGTCCGCACCGCTTTCGGTGCGATACCGCAGCACGAAACCGTCGACGAGCAGCTCCCGCTCGATGGCGGCGATGGTGTTGGCCACGCGCGGGTCGGCGACGGGCAGAAACCCCACTTGGGGAATCAGCAACAGACTCGCGTCGAGTTCCTGCCCGTCGAAGGTCTGGGTGAAGGAGTTTTTCTCCCGGTTGAACCCGCGCTCGCACACCGTCCGGTGGATCTCGTCGCGAATCGTGCGCCAGCGTTCCAAGGGCGCTTCTAGCTGGTACTTCTCGGCATCCTTGATCGTGCGGTCAAAAGCCAACCACGCCATCACTTTCGAGTGGGTGAAATTTTTGCGGCCGCCACGCATTTCCCAGATGCCGTCGTCCGGTTGCATCCAAATGGTCTCCAGATGCTCGAGCGCCTGACGCTGCATCGGCCACCCCGATGGCCATGCCGCGAGTCCGCCCTCGCGCGCGAGATGCAGCGCCCCCATCATCTCGCCCCAGACATCGAGCTGCAGCTGGCCCGAGGCGGCGTTGCCGACCCGCACCGGTGCGGCACCCTGGTACCCCGGCAACCAAGGCACTTCCCATTCATCGAGCCGACGGTTGCCGAAAATACCGTACATGATCTGTAGATCGTCGGGCGTGCCGGCGAGCGAGCGGTGCAGCCATTCGCGCCATGCCTTGGCTTCATCGAAATAGCCGGCGCCCATCAACGCGGCCAACGTCAAGGTCGCATCGCGAATCCAGCAGTAGCGGTAATCCCAATTTCTGGGACCGCCCAATTGCTCGGGTAGTGACGTCGTCGGCGCGGCCACGATGGCGCCGGTCTCCGTGAACGTGAGGGCCTTGAGCGTCAGCAAGGAGCGCACTACGGCGCTGCGCTGCGAGCCGCGATAGGTGCAACGACCAGCCCACTCACGCCAGAATGTCAGCGTCTCATCGAGAGCCGCGTGCACATCGAGTGCGGCCGGCGCAGGACGATGGGATGGGCCGTAAGACAAGACGAACCATTCGCGTTGATTCGCTTCGATGGAGAAATCGGCCTTCGTCGACAAGTCCTGCCCGCGCAACGACACCGAGGCGCGCAGCGTCACGAGATCGGGCCCCGCGATGGCTTGGATTCCCGACTCATCATCGAGGCGTGACACCCAGGGCACCGACGAACCATAGTCGAACCGCGCCTTCATGCTCATGCGCACCTCGACGGCTCCGCGTCGTCCTTCGATGATGCGGACCAATGAGGTGGCCGGCTGATTGACCGGCATGAAATCAATGAGGGCGAAGGAGCCCGACGCGGTCTCGAATACCGTCTCGAGCACCAGCGTATCGTCCCGGTAGGATCGCGTTGAGCTGGTGGCCGCCTCACCCGGTCCGACCAACCAGCGGCCATGCTTGGCATGACCCAGCAAGGCGGCGAAGCACGCACCACTGTCGAAGCGCGGCAAGCACAGCCAATCGATGGAGCCATTGGCGCCGACCAATGCAGCGGTGGTGCAATTGCCGATGATCGCGTATTCCTCCACTGACAATGGATCGTCGGGATCGATGGCTTTGCAATCGGTTGAGTTGGCGATGTGTGCGGCCTCCAGGTTCCCAGCACATTAGCCGCCTCACATTAACAGCTTGGAGCGCCGGAACGTGGCCTCGGCTTGCGTTCATACCGAAGAGCGGTGTCTCTCGGCGCGACGACTATGGCATGCTCGACCATCACCCCACCGGAGATGAGCGCCATGAACGAACCAGCGAAGGAGATCTCGGCCAAAGATCCCGCGGCCCCGGCTTCCCCGAACACGCGACCGCTGCCGAAAGTCGACTATCCCATCGTGCTCGCGGGGCAACCGGCGTTGGTCACCGGCGCCAACTCCGGTATCGGCAAGGCCGTGGCGTTGGGGCTCGCGCGTGCCGGAGCCGATGTGGTCGTCAATTATGTGACCAATCCGCCCGAGGCCGAGGCCGTCGCCCACGAAATCGAGCAGATGGGGCGTCGCGCCATCGCGATTCATGCGGACGTCAGCAAGGAGGAAGAGGTCGACGCCATGTTCGCGCAGGCCATCGATCATTTTGGGACACTGCACGTCGCGGTCAGTAATGCCGGGCTGCAGCGCGATTCTCCCTACGACCAGATGACGTTCGAACAATGGAGCACCGTCATCAATGTCAATCTGACCGGTCAATTCTTGTGCACGCGAGCCGCGACCCGCGAATTCAAACGGCGCGGCGTGGATCAACGCGTGTCGGTGGCCGCGGGAAAAATTCTGTGCATGAGTTCGGTGCATCAAGAGATTCCCTGGGCGGGGCATGCGAACTATGCCGCCTCGAAGGGCGGCATCATGATGCTGATGCGCAGCATAGCGCAGGAACTGGCGCCGCATCAGATCCGGGTCAACAGCATCGCGCCCGGCGCCATCCGCACGCCCATCAATACGGCCGCCTGGAACACCGCCGCGGCCTATGAGGATCTGATGACGTTGATTCCCTACAAGCGCATCGGCGAACCCGACGACATCGCGCGTGCCGCGGTCTGGCTGGTTTCCGATGCGGCCGACTATGTCACCGGCGCGACGCTGTTCGTCGACGGCGGAATGACGCTCTATCCAGGCTTTGCGACCGGTGGGTGAGAAATACCGCCGTGAATGAGCATGAGTATGACGCGATCATCGTCGGTTCGGGCCCCGGCGGCGGAACCATGGCTTGGCGCTTGGCGCAGACCGGCAAACGGGTGCTCCTGTTGGAGCGCGGCGATTACTTGCCGCGCGAGCGCGAGAACTGGGACAGCCAATCCGTGTTCATCGACGCGCGCTACCAAGCGACGGAAACCTGGTATGGCGCGGATGGCAAGAGTTTCCACCCCGGCTTACATTACTTCGTTGGCGGCAACAGCAAGGTGTACGGCGCGGTGCTTTTGCGGCTGCGTGAGCGGGACTTCGGAGAAATCAGCCATCCCGATGGGATTTCTCCGGCATGGCCGGTGCAGTACGACGTCTTCGAGCCGTACTATCAGGCCGCGGAAGAGCTCTACCACGTGCACGGGTTGCGCGGCGAGGACCCGACGGAGCCGCCGTCTCGGCGCGGCTATGCGTACCCACCGATCAGCCATGAGCCCCGGATCCAACAACTGTTCGACGGTTTGAAGTCCGAGGGTGATCGCCCTTTTCATCTGCCGGTCGGCGTGCTGCTCGATGAAAAGGACGGCAAAGCGTTGCCGCATTCGGCCTGCATTCGCTGCAATGCCTTTGACGGCTACCCGTGCCTCACCAATGGCAAGGCCGATGCCCAGATCATTTGCGTCGATCCGGCGCTGCGCGCGCATCCGAATCTCACCTTGCTCACCAACGCGTACGTCGTGCGGCTCAACACCGATTCCGGCGGGCACCGCGTGAGCGGTGTCGAGGCCGTGCACGGTGGGGAAACGGTTTCCTTTCGCGCGGACGTGGTGGTCGTGGCCTGCGGCGCACTGTCCTCGGCGCTGCTCATGTTCCGGTCGGCGAATGCGGATCACCCCAATGGTCTCGCCAATGCGTCCGGTTTGGTGGGCCGTAACTACATGCGGCACAACAATTCAGTGTTGATGGCCGTGTCCCGCACGCCCAATCCCACGAAGTTTCAAAAAACCTTGGGACTCAACGACTTTTATTTTGGCGCGGACGATTGGCCGTTTCCGCTGGGACACATTCAGATGGTAGGCAAGTCGGATGCGGTGCAGATCAGGGGCGAAGGGTTGCCGAGTTTCCTGCAGTGGTTTCCGGAGCGCCCGTTCGAATGGATCGCCGAGCACGCGGTCGACTTCTGGCTGACCTCCGAGGACTTGCCGCGCCATGAAAACCGCATTTTCTACGACGGCGATCGCGTTCGGCTCGATCTTCGGCAGACCAACGTCGAAGCGCATGAGCGCCTGAAGGCCAAATTACGACAGCTGTGCGACAAGCTGGAATTACACCCGCATCTGTTCGATCGCTCTTTGTACCTCGGCCAGAACATCCCCATCGGCGGCACCGCCCATCAGGCCGGTACGCTGGTATTCGGCACCGATCCGCGCGCCTCGGTGCTCGATACGAATTGCCAGGCGCACGGCATCGACAACCTGTACGTGACCGACGCAAGCTTTTTCCCGTCGATCGGAGCCGTCAATCCGACCCTCACCATCATTGCGAATGCACTGCGGGTGGGTGACCATCTCGCCGCACGACTGCAGGGTTGAAGTCACTCGCATGCGTTGGATGTCATTGGTCCTGACCCTGTTCGCGATGCTGTGCCAGGCCGCGACGCCACCCGCCACCCCGCACCCGACGCGACAACAACTCATCGGCGCCTGGCGGCTCGTTCGCATCGAAGTCGCGGGGGCCAAGGGCCCGATCATCGATCCCTTCTATCAGGCGAATTCCTCGGGTCTTCTCATCTATGACGCGTCAGGCTGGATGAGCGTGCAGATCTCGGCGCCACATCGCGTGGGGTGGCCCGTGCCGTCAGCCCGATTCGCCGAATACGCTGCGCAAGACGGGCCTTTGAAGGCCGCGGCCTTCGACACGTATTACGCCTATTTCGCCACCTGGACGCTCGATGCAGCGGCGTCGGTCGTGACGCATCACGTCGCCTCCTCGTTGCTGCCCGCCGAAGACGGCCTCGATTATGCGCAGACCATTGCATTCGAGGGTGATCGTCTGATTTTCACGGGTCAGGACGTCATCAACGGCGAGCGCGCCGTGCGCACGAAGGTGTGGGAGCGTGATCCGGCGCACTTCACAGTTCTGCGCAGCCGCTGATGACATAATGAGGGCATGCCACTCAAGCCGGGTTTGATCCGATTTCTCAAGATTTCTGCAGTCGCGCTGCTGCTCGCGCCACTGACCGGCGCTTACGCGGCGGGCGACGCAAGCGACCCCTTCGTCCACCCGCCGGAACTGGAGCGCGACGTGCGGTTTTGGATCCGGGTCTATACGGAAGTGACCACGGACGGGGGACTGCTGCACGACGATTGGAATCTCGGTTTGGTGTACGAGGTGTTGCGCTTCGACCCGGGGTCTTCGCCGTCGCAGCGCGAGCGGCGTGTGACCGAGGCGAAGGCGCATTACGCGGCGCTGCTGCGCAAATTCGCGGCGGGTGCCACCGAGGATTTGACGCCTCATGAGAAGCGCATCCTGCATGCCTTCGGTGCCAACGCGACGCCGGCCGATTATCGTGATGCCATCGACCGCATCCGCTTCCAATTGGGGCAGGCGGATCGATTTCACGAAGGGTTGATACGCGCGGCGGTTTGGGAAAAGCAGATCGCGCGCTCGCTGGCCGAGCACGGTGTGCCCGCCGAGATCGCGGCGCTTCCGCACGTCGAGTCGTCGTTCAATCTGGCTGCTTATTCGAAAGTCGGCGCGGCAGGGCTATGGCAGTTCATGCCGAGCACGGCCAAACGCTACATGCGCGTCGACAGCTTGGTCGACGAACGGCTCGACCCCTATAGCGCGACGGAAGCCGCCGCCAATCTGATGCTCTACAACTATCGCCTCGTCGGGACGTGGCCCTTGGCCGTCACCGCGTACAACCATGGTCCGGGCGGTCTGCGCCGTATTCAAGACGATCTCGGCACGAGCGACATCGCCGTCATCGTCAAGCGCTACCGGGGTGCGACCTTCGGGTTTGCGTCGCGCAACTTCTATGTTGCGTTCCTCGCGGCGCTCGAGGTGGATCGCAATGCCGAAAAATACTTCGGTCCCATTCCACGGCTGCCCGACACCCAGAGTACCCCCGTGGAATTACCGGACTACATTTCGGTGGACGCGCTGGCGAAGGCCTTCAAGGTGGACATGGGCGCGCTGCGCGTCTTGAATCCGGCATTGCGTCCGCCCATATGGAACGGCAGCCGTTTGGTGCCGCGCGGCTATGCGTTGCGCGTGCCGGGCACGCCCCCACCGGGCGAGATCGACGCCGCTTGGTCGCGACTGCCGGCGTCGCAGCGCTACCTGGCCCAACGTAATGACGGTGTGCACAAAATGCGCAAGGGCGAGACCTTGGCCGGGGTGGCGGCCGCCAGCGGCGTCAGCCTCGCGCGATTACTGGCGGCCAATGGCTGGAACAATGCGACAGCGGCCGTACGCGGCACGGTCGTCCACATTCCCATGCCGGCGACGCGTGCCGATGCGGCTTCCGGGCATGGCTCGGGTGCTGGACCCGTGCTCGCCAATGCGACGCCGCCGACGCCGGAGCTCCCGGCGCCGATCGCCGCGGCCGTGCCGCCGCCGACCGTGGCGGAAAAACCAGCTCCCGCCATCCGCGAACCGGTCTCGGAACGCCAGACAAATGCCAACGCCTTGTTGCCGGTAGCGAGTCCCACCGGAGGCGGTGCGGATGTGGCGGACTACGACGTCGGCAAGGACAATACCGTCATCGTGCAGGCCGCCGAAACCCTCGGGCATTTTGCCGATTGGACCCACGTGGACGCGAAGTCGCTGCGCGCATTGAACGGGCTGCGCAAAAACGCGGTGACCCAGGGAAAGCGCATCAAGCTCAATCTGTCGAAGGTGACGGCCGCGCAATTCGTCGAGGCGCGCCGTGAATATCACCATCATCTCCAAGAGACATTCTTCGCCGAGCATCGCATCGCCGGTACGGAAACTTATGCGGTCAAGCGTGGGGATTCTCTGTGGACCATCGTCCAACAGAAGAGCGATGTGCCGGTGTGGCTGGTCGCGGAGTACAATCCCGACGTCAACTTCAGCGACATGCGGCCCGGCACCCAGGTCACGCTGCCCCAGGTGGTCGCGATCAATCGTCAGTGATGCCTCGCGCACGCGCGAATTCGGTCAGTGTGGCACGCGTTGCATTATTGGGCTGGAAGTTGACCGTCGTGGCGTCGGCCGCGCGAAAATCCAGCGTGAATGTGTCGCTGGCCGCCATCCGCTTCAACATGCCGACGTCAAGCGCGAAATAGGCCGTTTGCCCCCATGACACCACGGGCTTGTAAGGCCCCGAATCGCCGGGCGCCGTTTCCAAGGCAGTGAGCGTCATGGGTCCGTCGTCCAAGTTCACCGTCACCGCGCCATGAACGCGAATGTCGCTGAGCTGGCGATCGTTGCCGGGAGCGACATGGATCCACAGGCCGTAGCTGATGTCGCCCATTCGGTCCCACTCCACGGGCCCCAGATAGGCAAAAGTCACGCGCTTCGCGGTGACGTTGGCCGCGTTCTGGAGTCGCGGCATGAACTCGATCGGCTCTTGCAGCGCGCCCACAGTCACGCCGGTGCGCTCATCCATGACCTCGGCCGGCTTGATGCTCGATTCGCCGCCGCATCCCGCGAGTAATCCGAGCAGGCATGCCGCCAGCAATCCAGAACCGCCAACGGCGTTGAAAAAGGACAATCGCATCGGGCGGATTATACCCACTCCGTGATCCATGGCTGATTATGTCGCGCCGGGGACACGCTATAATTTCCAGCATGATGGTCCAACCGCGAACCCGTCTCTGCGCCGCCTTGTTGGGATGTGGCCTGTGGCTGGCCGGGTGGGCCGCCGCCGTACCGGCGGCGGCGGCCGATCTCGTCATGGCGGATCACGTGGTGGTGCACAAGGCCTTGCGCAAGCTCGCTCTGTACCATGGCAACCGGTTGCTCGGCGAGTACAAGGTGGCCCTCGGACTAAATCCGGTCGGCACGAAAGAGCGTGAGCGCGATTTTCGTACCCCGGAGGGCCGGTATTTTCTGGTCCGGCGCAATACGCACAGCGATTTTTTTCTCTCCATCCAGGTGTCGTATCCGGACAAGAACGACGAACTGCGCGCGAAGAAAAACCATTGGGCGCCCGGCGGGTCGATCATGATCCATGGCTCGCCCAATACGCCGCATCATCCGGCGGCCTATTACGCCTCGAATGACTGGACGGACGGCTGCATAGCGTTGTCCAACTCCGACATGGTCGAAGTGTGGTTGCGCACACAAGACAACATCCCGATCGACATTTACCCTTGAATGACAGGTGACGCGTGGAAATATCGATCCTATCGTCTGATCTGGTCGATGCGCGCGTTGGACCGAAAGGCATCCTCGAAAATCTGTCGCAGCGTGAAATAGCGCAGCTGCTTGATTCCGGGCAGGGCGGACTGTATCCGCTGTTCCGCAAATGTGCGCTGGCCGTGCTCAATTCGGGCAGCGATGTGGACGACGCACGCGGCATCTTCGAGAAATACAAGGACTTCGATCTCAAGATCGTACGGCAGGCCTGGGGCATCAAGCTCGAGATCAAGAATGCCCCCGCCGCGGCATTCGTCGACGGCGCGATGATCCGCGGCTTGCGGGATCATCTGTTCGCGGTGCTGCGCGACGTGGTCTTCATTTCGAATGAAATCATGCAGAGCGGGCGTTTCGATCCGACCTCGTCATCCAGCATCACCAACGCCGTGTTCCACATCCTGCGCCATGCCCGGGTGCTGGAGCAGCAGGCGCGGCCGAATCTGGTCGTCTGCTGGGGCGGTCATTCGATCGGTCGGGTCGAATACGACTATTCGAAGAAGATCGGGTACGAACTCGGCCTGCGCGGCTTGGACGTGTGCACGGGCTGCGGTCCGGGCGCCATGAAAGGACCCATGAAGGGCGCCACCATCGGCCATTCCAAGCAGCGCATCGTCAATGGCCGCTACCTCGGCATCTCCGAGCCCGGCATCATCGCCGCCGAGTCGCCCAATCCCATCGTGAGCCAATTGGTGATCATGCCCGACATCGAAAAGCGCCTGGAGGCCTTCGTGCGGCTCGGTCATGGCTTCGTGATCTTTCCCGGCGGCGCGGGGACGGCGGAGGAAATACTGTATTTGCTCGGCATCCTGCTCGAACCCGCGAACCGGGACATGCCGTTTCCCGTCGTGTTCACCGGGCCAGCGGACACGGCACCCTACTTCGAGCAGATCCACGAGTTCATCGGCGCGACGCTCGGTCCGGTCGCGCAATCCAAATATCGAGTCATCATCGATGACCCTGCCGCGGTGGCGCGCGCCATGGTGCAGGGCATGGCCGACGTGCGGGACTACCGCAGACGGGAGAGCGACTCGTACAGTTTCAACTGGCTGCTCAAGATTCCGTTCGATTTCCAACAACCCTTCGAGGTCACCCACGCATCGATGCGCGCCTTGCGTCTGTCGCATGACCAACCCGTGCACGAACGCGCCGCGAATCTGCGCCGGGCTTTCTCCGGAATCGTGGCGGGCAACATCAAGGAATACGGCGTCAACGCGATCGAGAAGTACGGGCCATTCGAACTGGCGGGAGAGGCTTCGATCATGCAGCCACTGGACCAGCTGCTGCGCGCGTTCGTGGCGCAGCGGCGCATGAAGCTCGCGGCGGCCGAATACACTCCGTGTTACCGGGTGCTTGCATGAGCGATTCGCCGCGCTCGAAGCGCTCTATGAAAATTCGCCCGTGGTCAATCGAGATATGTCACGCACCGCTGTTCAATGCGTGGCAAACCAAGAGAATTCCAGCGATTTAACTCATCGTGACAGTCCGTGAGATGCTTATCGCATCCCTCACGCTTGCCTCGCGACGCCGCCGATATGCCGTGACACAGTTCCTGTCGAGGATGGTGCGCCGGACATACTGTCACGCACGTTACAGAGGCAAACGAAGATGAGCGACATCAAAAACCCGACTCGATACACCGGCGTTGATCGGCGCACTCCGCGTCCGCAGCCGGGTGTGGCCAAACCCGCGGGTGCCCCGCGCGAGGTGTACAAGACCGGTGGCCGGCACTCGGCGATCACCAACAACCTGTACAACTTTCACAGCTACAAAAGCTGGGCCGACAAGGTCAAGGGCAGTTGGGAAGACAAGAAGTAACGCCATCGATACGCGACCGGCCGGGAGCGCGAGCGGCGCTTTCTAATACGGCTTCACGCCGGCTCGGTCAACGGTCTCACTGACAAGGGCGCGGCCACGCCTTCCTTCGCTCGCAGCCACGTCAGCAGCGGATCCCAATCCTCCAAATCCTGTTCCACCAGATTTCTCTTCATCTCGTGCAGGCCCACGCCCTGTTCGGCGGCGCGAATGTAATTCTGCGAATCGCGCAGCGTCGCGATCACGGGAATGCCCAAGGTGTTCAAGAATCGCATCAATGATGCGTACACCAGCGTATTGCGTTTGACCCGGTTGGCGATCACGCCGATGCGATCATCCTCACGCTTGACCTTCGCTATCAACAGCAGGTCGGCGATGCATTTCGAGAAGGCATGAATGTCGATGTCGGACGGCAGTACGGGAACGATGATGGCATCGGCGGATTTCGTCAATTCGGGCATGTCCTGGGCGACGACGGCCGCCGGCGTGTCCACCACCACGTGCGCCGCGTCGGGCGGTATGCGCATCTGCCATGCGCGCGTCATGCGGTTGTTGCGCTCGAAGGCCGCGATTCCGTGGATGAACGGCTGTTCGGGTTTGCGCTTCTTCAGCCAGCGGGAGCTCGAACCCTGTGGATCATGGTCCGACAGCAACGGACGGTCGCCCAAACTCGCGAAATAGCTCGCGAGGTTGGTCGCAATGGTGGTTTTTCCCGAACCGCCTTTGGGGTTTAACACGAGGATTCGCTGCATTGCACGAAGCCTACGCAGCACTTGCCGGCATAGCAAGTGGACAGGTGTGACCTCTCGCACGGCATCGGCATCGCGTGTCGGCTAGAGTCTACCCATGGAATGGATGCTGCAAGTGATCGACGAGCTCGATGACGCCTTGAGTGTATTGAAACACCGCTGGCTCGGCCTTCGTACCGAGATCATTCAAATCATTTAAGATGCCGTCCGTGGCATCTTCGAACCTCCGTCGCATCATGGTGGGCACCGTCCTCGGGTTGGTCGTGGCTTGCGGCGGCAAACCGCCTGCGGCTCCCGAGCCCGCGGCCGGTACTGCCGAGGCAGTTCAAAAAATGGAAATCGTCGATTTGCAATCCGGGCCCGGCGCGACCATTGCGGCCGGCCAAAAGGCCGTCGTGCAGTACACCGGCTGGTTGTACGAGACGTCCGCCGCCGACAAGAAAGGCAAGGAGTTCGACAGCTCCAAGAACGCCGGGCAACCATTCCGTTTCACGCTGGGGGCCGGTCAAGTGATCAAAGGATGGGATCAAGGCGTGCTCGGCATGCGGGTCGGTGGCAAGCGCCGTCTGACGATTCCCGCCGATTTGGCGTATGGCGACGCGGGCGCGGGCGGGGTCATTCCGCCGGGCGCCACGCTGATCTTCGACGTCGATCTCGTTGCCATTGAATGAATCCAGCTTTGGAGCGACGCTGCGTGGACGGCCCGGGCGGCGCGCTCGAGGTGGTCTTCGAAGATCCCGGTACCGAAGCCTCGGCATACTATGCCGTGGTGTGCCATCCCCATCCGCTGTTCGGCGGAACCATGGACAACAAGGTCGTCACGACGCTGGCGCGAGCCATGTTCGAGTGCGGCATTCCCTCGGCGCGATTCAACTTCCGTGGCGTCGGCGGCAGTGCGGGAGCCTTCGATGCCGGTACCGGGGAGACTGATGACGCACAAGCCGTCGCCCTCGTGGGCGCCGCACGCTGGCCCGGCCGCCGCCTCATCCTGGCCGGCTTCTCGTTTGGCGCCTATGTGGCCTGGCGTCTGGCGCTACGGTTGCCGGCGGCGCAACTCATCACGGTCGCACCCCCTGTAGGGCGATTCGAATTTTCAAGTGCGGTACCCTCATGTCCGTGGCTCGTCGTGCAAGGCGATGCCGACGAAGTCGTCGATGCGGGGGCCGTGATCCGATGGGTGGAGGACTTGGAGCCTGCCCCGCAGCTCATAGTCATGCCCGGCGTCGGGCATTTCTTTCACGGTCGGCTGTTGGAGCTGCGGGACGCGGTGCAGAGCGGCGTCTGTACGTCCGGGGCGGCTGACCCAAGCCTCAACCGCCCCAAAAGCTAATTCTGGATCAATTCACGAATTCTTTGAGCGTCTTGAGCGCGGCAATGCGCACTTTCTTGCTCGCCGGTTTGGCCTTGAACATCATCTTCTCGCCGTTGAACGGATTCACACCTTCCCGTGCCTTCGTCGCCGGCTTCTTGACCACCTTCATCTTCAGCAATCCGGGCAGGGTGAAAATGCCGTGACCTCGCAAGCTCTTCTTGATCGAGGCGGAGAGCGAGTCGAACACGGCTCCCACCTGTTTCTTGGAAAGCTCGGTCTCTTTGGCAATCGTAGCGAGAATTTCAGACTTCGTTGGTGCTGCATTCTTTTTCGCCATATCAAATCTCCTAATTGTATTTCCGAACGCGAGCAATCGATGCCCACAGATTCAACTCGGCGCCGAAAATAACATAGAAAAAAGCCGATGTTTAGCGCAATTTCGAAAAAAGATGCGCGGCGCGGTGACGCGCGAGCCTAGTTTTGTAGGCATTCTCGCCGATGAAGTCCGATCTCGATGCTCTAAAACGTTTGGTTTGCAGGGTTTTCAAGCAGCTAGACGCGCATATTCAGCGCAACAATATGAGCAGCGCCCCGATCGCTATCGATACCCACAACACGGAAAAATCGATCTGCCCGATTCGGGGGATGATGCGTCTGACCGGCTTCAATATCGGTTCGCAGAGTTGCGCGAGAAGACGAACTCCGGGCGAATAGCCGCCCGGCGAGACGAAGCTGGTGAGCCAGTAGAGGAGCAGCGCGAACAGATAGACGCGCAGAGTCAGGTCGACGAGCCCGATGACGGTGACGCGCAGCAAGACGAGCCAATCGCCGAAGGCTTCGCCGCTCAAGGCCATCAGCACCACGGTGCGCAGCAATGCGCTCGCGATAACGGCGACCACGGTGGCCGTGTCGATCTTGCCAATCGGCGGCAACACGCGCCGCAACGGCAAGATGAGCCAGTTGGTCACGCGCACGACCGCATCGGCCATCGGATCGCGGAAATCCGCGCGCACCAGCTGAAACAGGAAGCGAAGCAGGAACGCGAGCGTGAGCAGCCACAGCAACGTATCGACGATGTATCTGATCGCTTCCATATCAACTCGATAAGCTCAATTCGTTCCATACTCCGCCGCGAGTTGGGCTGAGCGGCGATCGGCGGCCGCCACGGCGTGCGCGACGATAGCACGAAGCCCCGCCCCATCCAGAACTTCGAGCGCCGCCGCGGTGGTCCCCCCTTTGGAGGTGACTTGTTCGCGCAGCGTATGCAGCGGTTCAGAGGACTGGCGCGCCATCTGAGCGGCGCCGAATGCGGTCTCCAAGGTGAGCTTGTGCGCGATGTCGCGCGGCAGACCGCGTTCGTGCGCCGCCGCCTCGAGCGCCTCCATGAACAGGAAAAAATAGGCCGGGCCGCTGCCCGAGAGCGCGGTGACCGTGTCCATCTGAGATTCGTGGTCGACCCAAACGGTGGCGCTGACGGCGGCCATGATGGCCTCGGCGAGCGCGCGGTAAGCCGCCCCGACGCCGCTCGGCGCATACAACCCCGTCGCGCCGAAGCCGTTGAAAGCGGGTCGGTTCGGCATGGTTCGAACCACCGGCACCTGCGCGCCCACCCACCGCGCGAGCGCCGCATGCGGGATTCCCGCGGCGATCGACACGACTAGCGGTTTCGCCTGCGACAGCTGCGGGGCGAGCGCGAGCGCCACGGCCCGCATCTGCTGCGGTTTGACGGCCAAAATCACCACCTCGGCGTCCGCCACGGCGCTCGCGTTATCCGCGGCCGCGCAGATGCCAAATTGGTCCACCAGCGAATCGAGTTGCACGCGGCTCGGATCCGCAACGACGATGCGCGCGGCGGCCAATCCTCGCTTGGTGAGCCCGGCGATGAGTGCGGCGGCCATGTTGCCACCGCCGATGAAAGCCAGCCTGCGTATGTCGTTCATGGGAATCCCTCTTTCAAGTCGTGCGTTAGCGGCTGCCGAACAGCGCCGTTCCTATGCGCACGTGAGTCGCGCCTTCGGCGATGGCGGACTCGAAGTCGCCGCTCATGCCCATCGACAGCGTATCCAGATCATGACCCTCTGCGTTCAATCCTTCGAGCAGTTTTCGCAAGTCCTTGAACACCGCGCGCTCGGCCGCGGCATCCGGCTGGGGCGGCGGCACGCACATGAGACCCCGGAGTTTGACCCGGGGCAGCATGCTGATTTGCGACGCCAGTGCCGCGACCGCCGCGGGCTCCACTCCCCCTTTGGTCGGTTCCGGAATCAACGCCACCTGGATGCACAGATTCAAGGATGCGGCATGGAACGGTCGCTGGTCCGACAGACGCCGCGCGATGCTCAAGCGGTCGATGCTATGCACCCAGTGGAAGCGTTCGGCGATGCCGCGTGTCTTGTTCGATTGCAGCCCGCCGATGAAATGCCAGCGCAGCGGCAGATCGGTCAGCTGATCCAGTTTGGCCGCGGCCTCCTGCGCATAGCTTTCACCAAAATCCGTGACGCCGAGCGTAGCGGCGGACCGCAGCAGTTCGGCAGGCTTGCCCTTGCTGACGGCGACCAAAGTAATTGAGTCAGGATCTCGCCCCGCGTCCGCAGCGGCTCGTTGCACCCGCGATCGGACGTGGTTCACAAGAACCTCTAGATTTTGGGGACCAATTAGCATATTGGGTGGCGATACCCTCTTATATACTGCCGGCGGATGCGTCGCCTCAAATTAGGAGCCGTAAATGGCCGTTGATATCGCGCAGCTTCTGGCCTTCGCGGTCAAGAACAATGCGTCGGACCTGCACCTCTCGGCGGGCGTTCCGCCGATGATCCGCGTCGATGGCGACATGAAACGCGTCAACATGCCTGCCTTGGTGCACAAAGAAGTGCATAGCATGGTGTACGACATCATGAACGACAAGCAGCGCAAGGCGTTCGAGGAGTTCTTCGAAACCGACTTTTCGTTCGAAATACCCAAGCTCGCCCGGTTTCGCGTCAATGCGTTCAACCAGAACCGGGGTGCCGGTGCCGTTTTTCGCAATATTCCGTCCCAGATCCTGTCGCTGGACGAACTGAACGCGCCAAAGTCATTCAAGGACCTTTGCATGCTGCCGCGCGGTCTCGTCTTGGTCACGGGACCCACGGGATCGGGAAAATCTACGACGCTCGCCGGCATGGTCAATCATTGTAACGACAACCGGCCCGATCACATCATCACGATCGAGGATCCGATCGAATTCGTGCATGAAAGCAAGCGCTGTCTCGTCAACCAGCGCGAGGTGCATCGCGACACGCTCGGCTTCACCGAGGCACTGCGTTCGGCGCTGCGCGAGGACCCGGATGTCGTGCTGGTCGGCGAAATGCGCGACCTGGAGACGATAAGGCTGGCGCTGACCGCGGCGGAAACCGGGCACTTGGTGTTCGGTACGCTGCACACGAGTTCGGCGGCCAAGACCATCGACCGTATCGTGGACGTGTTTCCGGCTGCGGAAAAGGATATGGTACGCGCCATGCTCTCCGAAAGCCTTCGCGCCGTGATCTCGCAGACGTTGATGAAACGCGTCGGTGGCGGGCGCATTGCGGCGCATGAAATCATGATCGGCACCCCCGCTATCCGGAATCTGATTCGAGAGGGCAAGATCGCGCAAATGTATTCGGCGATACAGACCGGCCAGGGTCTGGGCATGCAAACCTTGGATCAGTGTCTGCAGGATCTCGTGCAGAAGGGTGTCGTCAGCCGCGAAGAGGCGAAATTCAAGGCGCAAAACAAGGACAGCATCTAAGTGGAGCGCGACCAAGCCATCCGGCTCATGCAGGATCTGTTGCGGCGGATGGTCGAGAAGAAGGGCTCGGACCTGTTCATCACGGCGGGTTTCCCGCCGGCCATCAAGATCGACGGTGAGATCAGGCCGCAATCGGAACGCTCGCTCTCCGCCGAACAGAGCGCGGGGCTCGTTCGTTCGCTGATGAATGACCGGCAAACCAAGGAATTCGACGCGACCAAGGAGTGCAATTTCGCGATTTCGCCGCCGGGAATCGGTCGTTTTCGCGTGAGTGCGTTCGTGCAGCAAGGCTTCTCCGGGGCGGTCCTGCGCACCATCAATGCCAAGATTCCAACCCTCGAGGAGTTGGAACTGCCTCACGTGCTCAAGGACGTGGTGCTGTCGAAGCGCGGCTTCGTCATCATGGTGGGCGGCACCGGTTCCGGCAAGTCCACCACCCTGGCGGCCATGGTGGGATATCGCAACGAGAAGACCCGGGGCCACATCGTGACCATCGAAGACCCGGTCGAATACATTCATCCCCACAAGGGCTGCGTCGTCACCCATCGCGAGGTCGGCGTCGATTGCGAGAACTGGCACCTCGCCTTGAAGAACACTTTGCGCCAGGCGCCCGACGTGATTTTGATCGGCGAGATTCGCGATCGGGAGACGATGGAATATGGGATTCAGTTCGCCGAGACCGGCCACTTGGTGCTCGCGACGCTGCACGCCAACAGCTCCAACCAGGCCCTCGATCGCATCGTCAACTTCTTTCCCGAAGAGCGCCGCGAACAGTTGCTCATGGACCTGTCCCTCAATATCCGCGCCCTGATATCACAACGGTTGATACCGCGTGAGAACGGCAAGGGCCGCATCGCCGCCATGGAGATCATGCTCGCGTCGCCGCTGATCTCGGATTTGATCTTCAAGGGTGACGTGGCCAAGATCAAGGACGTGATGTCGAGGTCCAACCGCCTCGGCATGAAGACCTTCGATCAGGCGCTGTACGACCTGTATGAAGCGGGTTTGGTCTCCTATGAGGATGCGTTGCGCAACGCGGACTCGAAGAACGAACTGCGGTTGCGCGTGAAGCTCGAAAGCAAACGGGAATTGAAACATTCCGAGGATGGCGGCCAGGCGCTGCAGATCGTGCAGGAAGAAGAAGGTCAGGTATTCTAGATCATGAGGTGTTCTAGATCATGAGCGCCGCACCAGCTCAAGTGATGAACACCAAGCCGCTGTTCACGCTCATGGTCGAACGCAAGGCGTCTGACCTCTTCTTCACGTGCAACGCGCCGGTCAAGATCAAGATCGACGGCAAGATTTTCCCGGTCAACAAACAGGTATTGAGTCCCGAGACCGTGCGCCAAGCGGCGCTCGGACTCATGACCGCCGACCAGATTCAGCATTTCAACGAAGAGTTGGAAATCGATTTCGCGATTTCGGAGCCCGGTCTCGGGCGTTTCCGCGTCAACGTCTTCTATCAGCGCGGGTACCCGGCCATGGTGCTGCGCTACATCAATGCGGAGATGCCGCGGCTCGAGGACTTAGGCATGCCCGAGATCTTCAAGGATCTGGTCATGATGAAGCGCGGCCTCATTCTCATGGTGGGCGCCGCCGGCGCTGGCAAGTCGACGACGCTCGCCGCCATGATCAATTACCGCAACGAGACGTCCTCGGACCATATCCTGACCATCGAGGACCCCATCGAATTCCTGCACACCAACAAGAAATCGATCATCAACCAGCGCGAGGTCGGCCTGGATACGAAGTCCTTCGCGCGCGCGCTGCGCAGCGCCGTGCGCTCCGCGCCCGACGTCATTCTGGTCGGCGAAATCCGCGACCGAGAGACGATGGAGGCCGCGCTCGCGTTGGCCGGCACCGGCCATCTGTGCATCGCGACGCTGCACGCCAATAATTGCGCCGAAACATTGGACCGCGTCATCAACATGTTTCCGCGCGATCAGCACAATCAGATTTTCCTCGATCTCTCCCAGTACCTGCGCGCCATTCTGTCGCAGCGCCTCGTGCCGGCGAAGTCCGGCCAGCGCGTTGCGGCATGCGAAGTCATGGTGAACACGCCCTATGTCTCGGAACTCATCAAGAAGGGTGACGTCATCGCCGTGAAGGAAGCCATTCGCACGGGCACCGAGCGCGGGATGCTCAGCTTCGACAGCGCCCTCTACAACCTCGTGCGCGAGGGCCGCATCGAGATGGAAGAGGCGCTGGCGAACGCCGATTCGCGCACCAACCTCGAGGCGAAGATCAACTTCGGCTGAGGCTCCCGCTGGAGCTCGAGGGCACGAAGCTCGAGGACACGAAACTCGAGGGCACGAGGTTGCTCTCGAACTCCCGGGCGCTCGCATCCCAACCGAAACGCAGGGCATGCTCCCGGCACCGCCGCGGGTCGATGGACAGCGCGCGTTGCGCGGCACGGCCCAAGTCCTCGTCCAACGCACCGGTGACTCCATCCTCGATCACGTCGATGGGCCCGGTCACGGGATAGGCGGCGACCGGTACCCCGCAGGCCATCGCCTCCAGATTGACGAGGCCGAACGTGTCGGTGCGGCTGGGGAACACCATGACGTCCGCCGCCGACAGGTGCGCCGCCAGATCTTCGCCGAATTTGAATCCGGTGAAAGTGGTCTGCGGGTATTGCGCCTGCAGGCGAATGCGCTCGGGACCATCACCGATGACGATCTTGCTGCCGGTCCAAGGCATGCGCAGGAACGCCTCGATGTTCTTCTCAACCGCGACCCGTCCGACGTAAGCGGCGATCGGGCGCGGCAGCGCCAAAAATTCCTTCGGCCCCGGTTTGAACAGCTGGGTATCGACACCGCGGCGCCAACTGGCGAGGTTCTTGAAACCCCGCGCGCTCAAATCGTGGCGCAGCGAACGCGTGCTGACCATGGTGCGTGCGGCGGCGCAATGAAAGCGATTCAGCAGCCAGTAGGAGGCCGCGATCGGGATCGGAAAGCGGGCGCGCAGATACTGGGGAAATTGCGTGTGATAGGAAGTCGTGAAGCGCAGGCGGTGCCGCAGACAATAGCGCCGCGCGGCGAGTCCCAAGGGTCCTTCGGTGGCGATGTGCAGCGCCTGCGGCGCGAACTTGGGAATGCGGTTGCGCATGGCGTTGCGCGACAGCAGCGAGAGGCGGATTTCGGGATAAGTCGGACACGCAATGCTTTTGAAGTCACGCGGCGTCAGCATGCTCACCTCATGACCGAACCGCCCCAGCCACAGCGCGGTTTGCGACAAGGTGTTCACGACACCGTTGGTTTGGGGAGCCCAAGCGTCGGTGACGATCATGATTCTCATGCTACGCCACGGTCGCACCCTCGTGTGACGAAAGCATGACCGTACGACCACAGTTTTCTTACCGTTTCGACCGCGAGTCCGTCGTGTCATCAGCGTGTAACTAGAATCCTATATTTGCTTCCGTGTCACTCTTCTGCAATCGACAATGAGGAAACCCCCATGCATAGTTTCTTGGAAGAACTGCGTATCCAGCGTTGGGACGATCACCGGTTCTACCATCACAGCCGCATCAACCAGTCGCTGCATTTTCTGAGCGCCATCACGTTCATCGTCGCCTATGGATTGATGTTCAAGGATCCGGTGGCCGCCGCGCTCATCGGGTGGTTGGTTGCGATGGTCAGTCGACAGTCGGGTCACTTCTTCTTCGAGCCCAAGGGATACGACGAGGTCAACCAGGCGACCCATGAGCACAAGGAAGCCATCAAGGTGGGCTACAACCTGCGCCGCAAGGTGATACTACATGTGGTCTGGGCGCTTTCTCCCATCGTGTTATGGCTCACCCCAACCCTGTTCGGCCTCTTCCACCCCTACAGCGGCGGTGAGGAGTTCGTGCGTCATGTGGGCGTTATCTGGTTGGCCGTCGGTGGCGGCGCGCTCGTGTTCCGCACGCTGCAGCTGTTCTATTTGCGGGACGTACAGACAGGCCTGGTCTGGTTCACCAAGATCCTGACCGACCCGTTCAACGATGCCAAGCTCTACTGCAAAGCGCCGCTCTATTTGCTTCGCGGCGAACTCATCGATCCCTCGGGCAAACGCTTGAGCGCCTGAAACATCTCGATCATGACGCGGCGTTTGATGGCCTTATTGGTCAGTTGCGGATCAGCCCACCACCAACCGTCCTGCTGCATGGCCCGAGCCGCCGACACGATCAGGTCGGCGACCTCGGCGAACTCCTGGTCCGTGTAGTTGAGACTGAAGATGAGGCGGCCGGTGCCCACCCAACTGAGGGCGAGCCCGGCGGCACGAAGATAATATTGAAACATCCAGTTGTAACGGGACGGCGCGCGGTAGCCGATCGTCCAGATCGAAGACAAATTGACGACGTGCACCGGCAGCCCGGCTGCCGCGAGCCGTTCGTTGAGCGACTTGGCGCGCGCATCCCAAACGGCGTCGAGGTCGCGATACAGGGCGCGAATGGGTTCGCTGTCGAGGCGCTCGAGAAATTCGCACATGGCTCCCATGACGTAGGGATGCGAGTTGAACGTGCCCCGTGCAAAACACACGGCGGCGGGGCGGCTCTCGTTGAAGCGACGCATGAACTCGCGCCGGCCACAGAGCACGCCGATGGGCAGGCCACCGGCAACCGTCTTGCCGTACGTCACCATGTCCGCGCGCACGCCGAAATATTCCTGGGCGCCACCGCGCGCCAGGCGGAAACCGACGAACACTTCATCGAAGATCAGCACGATCTTGCGCTCGGTGCATACCTCACGCAGCCGCTCGAGCCAGCGCGTATAAGCCGCCCGATCGAAATGCGCGCTGCGGCCGCTGTCGACGAGCGTCGAATCCCCGGGCGCGGCGGTATTCGGATGCAGCGCTTG
>Ga0116226_10000853_pt1 | contig 26545 bp, 18 predicted proteins | sample S1TSphfallax_FD_89692 | JGI IMG/M metagenome (GOLD analysis project Ga0116226, IMG submission 89692) | Host-associated microbial communities from peat moss isolated from Minnesota, USA - S1T2_Fa - Sphagnum fallax MG | ecosystem: Host-associated > Plants > Peat moss > Unclassified | place: USA... | reverse complement strand
TTGACAGGATTGCGTGGGTATTCGTATAATCTTGGTCTGTTTGGGTCGTTAGCTCAGTTGGTAGAGCAGCGGACTTTTAATCCGTTGGTCGCAGGTTCGAGTCCCGCACGGCCTACCAAAGAATTCTGCCGCAGGAAATCAAGCACTTACGAGAAATCGTGGTGCTTTTTTTTCGCCCGTTGCGCGGCCGGGCGAAACCTGCCCGAACGCGTATCTCGACCGCTTGAATACGCTCTAGCGCTGCGTCGATGTCTTATTGCTCGGACGCCGCCGTTTGCGGATGCAGCAACGCGCGATATTGACTCGGTGTGACGCCCACGGTCGCCTTGAATTGGCGTGTGAATGCGCTGTGATCGTTGTAGCCGCACCGCATCGCGATATCGGTGATGCTCGAGTCGCTGGCCAGCATGTCCGACGCCGCATCAAGCCGCGTTTTCAGCAACATCTGGCGCGGCGTCAGATGAAACACCTTGTGGAAATAGCGCTCGACCTGCGCCACCGACATATCGATCAGCGTAGCCAGCTTCGAGAGCTTGAGCGGCTGCGAGTAGTTTTCCTGGATATATTTCGCCGCGATGGCGACGCGCTGATACGCCGGATGGGTGCCTTCCTCCGCCCGGAGGTCTCGCGAGATGCCAGCGACGCCCAGCACACGCCCTTGCGAGTCGTGTAATGGCACCTTGGAGGTGAGGCACCAGCCAGGTTCACGTCCCGGATATAGATGAAGTTCGAGCTGATCGATCAGGCGACTGTTATCGCGCACGACAGCTTCGTCCTGTTCTGTGTAAATGCGGCCGAAGCGCGAAGGAAAGACTTCTACTGCTGTTTTGCCGAGCAGTGCGCGACGATCCTTGCAACCGCAGCGCGCCGCCAGCGTGGCGTTGACGATGACATAGCGCGCCGCGTGATCCTTGACGAAGAAGACCACATCCGGCATCGCATCGAAAAGCGGTTCCAGCAGTGAGAAATGCGCCACGATCTGCGGCAGCGTGGTGTTTCCACAGACATCGGGCTGGAGCAGTTCGCGCATGGCAAATACGTAGCGAGTCGGGATCGATTCGATTATGCCTTTGCACCCGTTGCTTGCATACCTGCAAAGAAATCGGACGATGTTTTTACACCGCCCGACTGCGCAAGTTCAAGCTTGTGTGTGCGCTTCCATCAACGTGCCGATGCGCGCGGGCGAGAATGGCGGACGAGGTCCATTACGCGCCCAGCCCAGGCAGAATGCCGCCGCTTCTGCGCAGATCTTCCCTTGGCATGGCCCCATGCCACAGCGCGTGTGCAATTTGGCATCGCGCCAGGAGCGATGCTGCGCGACGTCGCCGAAATGCACGTCTTCGCAACGGCATAACACGGTGTCAGGTGCGGCAAGATCCCCCAACTGCGGATCCAGCGTGAACGCCGCATGCATCCGAGCCGCAAACCGACGATAGCGCTCACGCGTCCGGAAGAAAGCGCGCGCTTGCGCTATCTCGCCGACTGCCGCATGCGCCGCAATGCGCCCTTCGACCACGGCAAGCTCCATGCCGCCCACACCCGTGCACTCTCCGGCGGCGTAAATATCGGGCTGGGTGGTGGCCTGCAGATCGTCGATGGCAATCGCGGCCACGCCTTGAGTTTCGACGAGATGGCAACCCAGCGCCGTGCCCAAGGTGGTATTGGGCACCAGACCATAGGCGCAGGCAAGCCGATCACAGTCGATTTGCAGTTGCGTTTGCCCCTGCTTCACCGTCACCTGCGTCAGCTTTCCAACGCCCTGCGCGGCACTCACATGCGCACCGCGCAGATATGGGGTAGCCCGCAGATCGAAACGCATACGGGCGGCCTGGGCGAGCTTCGCTGGCGTATGCACCAGCGAAGTCGCGAACTGTCGAACAGCCTGTGCTGCTGCCTGCTCGACGATGAACATCACACGTGCGCCCTGTTCGCGCGCTGTCATGGCCGCTGCCCATAACAACGGCCCAGTCCCCGCAATGACGATGCGCTCGTCGCGCACCGGCATGCCGCCCTTTATGAGCGCCTGCAAGCCACCCGCACCCGTCACACCCGGCAGCGTCCAGCCCGGATAGGGCAGGAAACGCTCGCGGGCGCCGGCCGCGATGATGAGCTTGGCATAGCGGACCGTATAGCCACGCGTAGCGTCCTCCACAAGCAATTCGCCCGTGCCGCACACTTGAACCACCCGTGCCCCGCCCAGGTATGCGATGTTCGAAGAACGTCGCATCGCTTCGATGGCATCGCGCGCGCGACCTTCGGTCCGATGCTGTGGACCTTGACGCCAGATCTGGCCTCCCGGCAGCGCGTTATCATCGACGATGCCGACTTTTACTCCCGCGTGCGCAGCCACGCTCGCTGCATGCAAACCCGCCGGTCCGGCCCCAACAATCAGGATGTCGAAGTTCATGACGTGGATCTCGCGGTTGTAATGTTCATGCCTTGTACGCACAGCGTCTGACAAGCGAGCCGATGGCGCACACCATCTATCGTCACTCGACATTCCTGGCACACGCCCATGCCACAAAGCGGCCCGCGTTGGGCGCCGCTAACGGATTCGCGTGTTACCACATCTGCGGTATGCGTCGCGAGGGCAATCGCAGCCACGACAGAACTGCCAGATGCCACCTGTACGTTGCGCCCATCCACGCTGAGGGTCAACAGGTCAGACATGGCCGACTCCTGTCCTGGCAAAGCGCTCAGGCCGATACGGCGCAGGGTCGATTGGCAGCACATCGCCCAGATCGAGCATCTGCGCGGCAATCAGCTTGCCCGTGGCGAGCGCCGTGGTTACACCCAATCCTTCGTGCCCGGTCGCGAGCCAAGTCGAGCGGTGGCAGGTGTCATGCGCAAATGCCGCCGCCGGTCCGATCAATGGCAAACCATCGCTCGTCGCTGGACGGAAACCCGTCCATGCGCGGATCGCATTGAGTGTTGGCAACGCGGGCATATACTCCGCGGCGCGGCGCAGCATACGCCCGAGTATCGCGGGCTCGACGGCGGGATCGATGCTGTCGAACTGGCGCGACGATCCGATCAGAATCTGGCCTGTCGAGCGCGGCTGCACGTTGAATGCCACCGACGTACCGCTCGCGTTATGCGCGCTCTTGATGTAGCCGAGTTCGAGGATCTGATGGCGGATCGTGCCAGGATAGCGATCGGTAATGAGCAGGTGCCCTTTCTTTGCCTGCATCGGCAGGCCGGGCAACAGATCGCAGGCTTGCAGACCGTTGGCCAGCAGCACGGCGCCCGCCGCGAGCGTTTCGCCATCGGCCAGCACGACGCCCCGGCAATCCACGCGCCGCACCTGCGTATCGAGTCGGCACGTTACCCGCCCTTTTAGGGGCTGCGAGAGGAGCCAAGTGGCAGCCGCAGGTGCATAGACCACGGCGTCATCGGGGAGTACCATGCCTCCGTACAACCCGTCGCGCAACGCGGGCTCGGCCTCGCGCACCTGCTGCGCATCCAGTAGCGTGCAGGCTAGGCCTGCACGCACAAGTCGCTCCTGGCGCGTCTGCGCAAGCGCGTACTCTTCATCATCCGCAGCGACCCAGAGCGTGCCGCAACGCACGAACGCTTCGCGCGGACCCAAACGCGGCGCCAGCTCGAGCCACAGACCGCGCGACCAGGCTGACAGCGCGAACTCGGCGGGACTATCGTCCATCAACACGAGATGGCCCATACCCGCCGCCGTCACGCCGCCGCCAACCCCAGCGCGGTCGAGCACGAGCACGTTGGCACCCTGCCGCGCCAGCTCGTGGGCGCAAGCCGCGCCGACGATGCCAGCACCCACCACGATCACATCGGGATTCGAGTGCAACGGCCTGGTCACGCGCGAATGCCCCATGCAAAAGGATCGGCGGCGGTGAAAATCAGCTTCGTTTCCGCCATGACGTAGGCCGCGCCATGAATACTCGGTCGCACGTAGCGTCGGCCCGCTTCGTCGGGATCTTCGTCAGGCTCGTAGCTCGCCTCGAACACGCTGCCGATAATGCTCTCCTGATGCCAGGGCGCCCCCGGCGCGAGCATACCATCCGCCGCAAGGCAGGCGATTTTTGCACTTGTACCGGTACCGCACGGCGACCGATCGTAGGCCTTGCCGGGGCATAGCACGAAGTTGCGGCTGTCGATGCCAGGTACATTAGAGTCGGCGAACAGTTCGATATGGTCGATACAGGCACCGTTTTCGCCTGTGATGCCGTTGGCTTCGAGCGCGGCGCGAATCGCCGACGCTACGCCCGTGAGCGACTCGACGTGCGCGAACTCGAGCGCCTGCCGGTGGTTGGACACGAGGAAGAACCAATTGCCGCCCCAGGCGATGTCGCCATGCACGCGGCCGAGCCCCGGCACGTCGAGTGATACTTCCTTGCGATAACGGTACGCGGGCACGTTGTACACGGTCACGCTGCCGTCGTTGTGTAATTCAGCTTCGACCACGCCTACGGGCGTTTCGATGCGGTGTACACCAGGCGCGATGCGCCCCATGTGGGCGAGCGAGACGATCAGGCCGATGGTGCCGTGCCCGCACATGCCCAGAAAGCCGACGTTATTGAAAAAGATCACGCCAGCAGAGCAAGTGGCATCGTGCGGCTCGCAAAGCAGCGCACCGACCATCACGTCGGAGCCACGTGGCTCGTTGACGACACCCGCACGGATATGATCGAAGTCGCGACGGAAAATGTCGAGCCGCTCGGCCAGTGGACCGCGACCCAGATCGGGGCCGCCTTCAACGATGAGCCGCGTGGGCTCGCCGCCGGTATGGGAATCGATAATAGTAATGGCGTTCATGTCGACAGTCTTAGGCATCGGGAGCAGGTCCGTCTTGCTCGAACGGCCCTGCAACGATGACGATTTCTGCATAGGGTTGCGATAGGCTGGAAGCGAGCGCCGATAGAAAGCGATGGAGATCGCGCACGGTCGCAGTCGTGTCTGGTCGAGCGGACAGTGCGCAAGGCGGTGCCTGACGGCACCGCCGTTTTTTCGGGTAAGCTATTTCGTCCCTACTGTCTGCAACGGTTTCCAGGCGCCATTGACGACCTTATACACTGTCACGCCACCATACTTCAGGTCGCCGTACTGATCGTAGGTCAGCTCGGTGGTCGTCACGCCCTTCATGTTCGTCGCCTTGAGCGCGGCCAGAAAAACATGAGGATCGATGGAGTCCGATGTCTTCATCGCGTTGAACACCGCCATCGTGCCGTCGTAGGCATAGGGTGCGTACAACTCGACCGGCTGGTTAAAACGCTTCGCGTAACGCGCGCCGAATGCCGCACCGCCGGGCATTTGCGCGAGCGGGCTACCTTCCGACGCGGCCAGGGTGCCTTCCGATGCGTCGCCGGCAACCTTGATAAGATCATCGGACTGCAACATGTCTGGGCCAATCAACACCGACTTGATGGCCAGCGAGCGCATTTGCTTGAGCATAGGTGCCGCCTGAGTATCGGCGCCGCCGTAGAAGATCGCATCGGGATTTGCAGCCTTAATCTTGGTGAGAATGGCACGGAAATCCACCGCCTTGTCGGTCGTGTATTCCTCGTCGACCACCGTCGCACCCGCGGCTTTGGCAGCCTTGGTAAACTCCTCTGCTACGCCTTGTCCGTAGGCGGTCCGATCATCCACAACCGCAATGTGCGTGAACTTGAGACCCTTGACGGCGTAGTCGCCGAGTACGGCACCGAGCTGCGTATCCGACGTCAGGAGGCGAAACGTGGTGGGAAGGCCGAGGCGCGTATAGATGGGCGACGTCGCCATCGCGATTTCAGGAATCCCCGCTTTCGCGTAGATCGGCGCGGCCGGAATGCTCGTGCCCGAGTTGTAATGACCGATCACCGCGACCACGCCATCGTCCACCAATTTTTGCGCAACGGTGGTCCCGGTTCGCGGATCGGCCTGATCGTCCTGGGCGTCGAGAACAAAGTGGACCGGTTTTCCGCCGATGACCGGATTCGTCGCATTCATGTCCTCAATCGCGAGCTGGACACCGCTGCGGAAATCCGCGCCGTAGTGCGCCTGGCCGCCGGTCAGTGGCGCGGCGAAGCCGATCTTGACATCAACCGCAGACGCGGCAAAGGAGCGTGGTGCGCCAGCGAGCGCCAGGCTCATGACTAATGCGGTGTAGATAGCCGTCCTCTGAAATTGCATTATTCCTGCTCCTCGATAGTGGATTACCCCGTTGCCCGCGCTCTAACTGGCGTCGCAGGCAGTTGCATCTCGCTTCCCGGCCTGACCGGTGGAAGGCTGCAAGCAATATATGTTTTCAAAAATCGAGGAGTCTTGCGGAAAATCGACAGCGGGAATGCAGAAATCGGCACACTTATCAATCTTTCGATGACATGGTTTGCGGGTATACACATCCCGCAAGTAACGCTATCTCTTGCCAGTATCGTCTTAATGCTCTCGGTACGAAAAAAGCACCCGAATGGGTGCTTTTTCGCATGCTGGATCACTGCCATCCGTTGCGCGTCCAGCAAGCTACCGGCTGTCGGACTGGGCAGATAGTCAGGCCTCAAGCATTCACGTCTTTCGACCAGTTCGCATACCAAGTACGGAACAATTCGTACTGTGTTTGCGCGTAACGACGCTGCGACTCGCTCAGGACATCGGTTGCATTGAAGTGGAGCGAGTATTCCTTATCGCCATTGAGGACCATTAGATATTTGTAATAGAGGACGAGGTCGGTACCTTCGTCGAACGACGATAGGACGGCGAGCGCCGATTCCAACTCTCGCGCTTGACGACGCGCGGTTGCGTGGCCCCTGGCGGCCTTGCGGCACAGATCGACCAATTGGAGTACTTCGCGCGGCAGCGCATTGCCGATGCCGGTGATGGCACCTGTGGCGCCGCAGTTGACGAAGCCATGGAATACCTGCGTGTCCACACCGACCATCAACGTGACGCTATCGTCCTGACTGGTGATGTGCTCGGCGGCATAACGCATATCCGCAGCGCCGCCAAACTCCTTGAAGCCGATCAGATTCGGATATTGGGCGCGCAGTTCGAAAAACAGATCGGCGCGTGTGGCGAATCCATAGTATGGGCTGTTGTAGATCACAGCGGGCAACGTCGGCGCGGCCTCAAGAATCGCGGAGAAGTGCGCTTTCTGCGCAGCCGGCGATGCGCCGCGAGACAGAACGCGCGGAATGACCATCAACCCCCTGGCCCCTACGCGTGCTGCGTGCGCAGCGTGAGAAACCGCTTCTTGCGAGTTGACTGCGCCCGTGCCGACGATGGTCGGAACGCCAGCGGCCGCGAGGCGCGCGACGCCTTCCTGACGTTGCGCCTCGGTCAAAAGCGGCCAATCGCCCATAGAGCCGCAGTAAACGACCGCGGACATGCCAATGTCGATCAGCTCGCGCCCTTTGGCGACGAGGGCGTCGAAATCGGGCGTGCGCTCTGCAGTACACGGCGTCATGAGGGCCGGAATCGTACCGGTGAAGATGGAGTTACTCATGAGTTTCCTTTGGATTCTTGATGATGGGGAAGCCGCTTATCGGACTATTCGCGCGCAGAACACGCCATCCCGGGGTGCGCAATGCGGCGCCAATCGGAACCGCCCTCGACACAGAGAGGACATGGCGCCGCCGCCAACATAGGAACCGATTGACGTGACCGTGTTCACGCGGACAATCGTAGGCAACACTTGCGCAGCCGTCTTGTTTCCGTGACCCGGCTGCAATGACGATTTCCGCACAGCGGCCTACCGAACTTTGGCTGTCGATGCTGATTGCCCGTCCCGGTCCGAATTGAACCTCCGGCCGCACCGAAAATGCCCAGCCCACAAGCCGCGACAAACAGAACCGTGGGCTCAAGCCAGTCACAATGTTCTATCTGATAGAACATAAATTCGTTTGATAGAACGATGATATGATCGCGGGCCGGCACCTAGCACGCTCGTCATGGGCTGGCACAGCATGCTCACCGTCACGCTTCCAATCCAACGAACGCCCGCAGGATCAGCATCACGCGGTATTCGCCGATGACACCCCGCGTGTGGGCGAGACAAAGATAGAACCTGAACGGATCCAACACTATGCGAACGCCTTCGGTCACCGAGCGCAGCAAGCTCACTCTCAATCAAAAACTCGCATCGACCATACTGGTTTTGTGGATAGGTCTTTTGGCGATAGCAGGCATAGGCATCTGGCAGACGCGCGTAGCGATTCTGGCCGAGCGGCAGCGCCAGTTATCGACGCTGATCGATCAGGCCATGAGCGCAATAGTTCGGTTCCACACCGCTGCCGAACAGCACACAATGAGCGAGAGCGATGCAAAGGCGCAGGCGATCGCGGTACTGGCTTCGTTGCGATACGGCAAGGACGGATACATCACGGTCTGCGACTCGCAGGCCGTGATTGTCATCAATCCCCTCAAGCCGGAAATTACCGGCAAAAGCATGGCGGCGATGACTGATGCCAACGGCAAGCGTTTCTATCAAGACATCATCGCCGCCGCAGACAACCCGCAAGGCGGCTTTGTCAGCTACTACTGGCCCAAGCCAGGCGGCAGTACGCCGATCGAAAAACTGGCTTATTCACGCCGCTTCAAGGACTGGGACTGGAACTTGTTTACCGGCGCCTATATGGACGACATTCGAGACACGGTGCTTGCCTGCGCCTTGCGCTGGATCACCGGTACCGTTGTGCTGGGTGGTCTTGCCACGGCATTCATGGCGCTCGCCCTACGCAGCGCGCATCGGTCCATCGGCGGACGGATCGAATTTGCCGTGGAAACCGCCCACCGTGTCGCCGCAGGAGATCTCGCGGTGCAAGTGCCGGTCGCCCACAACGATACTGTCAGCTTGATGTATGCCCTGCAGAAAATGCGCGACGGTCTGGTGACGGCGATGACAGGCGTGCGTGCGAGCGCAGAAAATATTACTTCGGGGACCACCGAGATTGCTGCTGGCAATGCGGATTTATCGCAAAGAACCGAGCAGCAAGCGTCCGCCTTGCTCGAAACCGCGTCGAGCATGAATCAGATGACGCAGACCGTGAAGAACAATGCCGAGAGTGCGGCGGTCGCTGCCAAACTTGCCAACGAAGCGGCCGGCATCGCCATGCACGGCAGCAGTATCGTCAGCGAGGTGGTGCAGACCATGGACGCCATCACCACAAGTTCGCAAAAGATCAACGAGATCATTGCAGTGATCGATGGCATCGCATTCCAGACCAACATCCTGGCCCTGAACGCAGCCGTCGAGGCAGCGCGCGCGGGAGAGCAGGGTCGCGGGTTCGCGGTGGTAGCCTCGGAGGTGCGCAGTCTGGCGCAACGATCGGCGACCGCTGCCAAGGAGATCAAACAGTTCATCATGGCATCGACATCGACGGTACGGCAAGGTGCCGGACAGGTTTCCACTGCGGTGTCGACGATGGGAGAAATCGAGCGGTCCGTGCGCCAAGTCAACGATATCCTGAGCGAGATCAGTCTCGCCTCGCAGGAACAAAGCGAGGGAATACAGCAGGTGAATGTTGCGGTGAATCAGATCGATAGAGTGACGCAACAGAACGCTGCATTGGTGGAAGAAGCAGCCGCTGCGGCACAATCGCTCAAGGATCAAGCGACAGTATTGCGGCAGGTGATCGGCCGCTTCTCCTTGCCCGAGCGGGGGGCCTAGGCCGAGGCCATCCCCTCCCCTGTTGAATCTGCCGCAGCGCCACTGATATGTGACGCTGCGGCGGCTTGGGCCTTCGATCGATTGCGCTTAACACCAGGCGCGTAAGCGGGCTCACGTCGTCACTGTTTTCCTACCGCATCCTCGTCCACGACAACGCGTCGTGCGAATCAGCAAAAACATACAGCATATTGAATCGGCTGGGTCTGATGTCCCCTAAGCTCCAGTCATCTCATCTAGCCTCGTCTAGGGTCACTAGGCAAGTGCGTACGCTCTTGCATCACATTGCACTCAACCATATTCGCGGCACGCACGATCTACGATCACCGCGCCACTACACGACAACTGATTCGTCTCCGTCCCAACTCTTTTCATTACAAAGTATTAAAACAAATGAACAGGTATATTCAAAGCAAGGGGTGTATCAACCGCGATGACGCCGGTCTTATGTCTGGGATTTCGTTCCGAAGCCCTCGCGCATCGAGCGACTCGGGTTGATAGAAAACGACGTGTCTTGATCCACCGGTTCAGCCGTGATGTCGCCCGCTAAGAGACCGTCGCGCTGCGCAATGCATGCAGCAACCCCGTCTTCGTAAAGTGCATTGATTGAGGAGAAATACCCGTGTTAGCAAATCTGTCGATAGGTCGAAAGCTGTCCGGCGCCTTTGCGCTTGTGGTGGGAATCCTGCTGCTCCTGAGTGCCAGCTTTTACGGCACATTGTCGCGGTTGGATGAGGCCAATGCGCTGGAGGATCACACCTATCAGGTGATCGACGTGGCCGAGGCACTGACCCAGGGCCTGGTTAATATGGAGACAGGGCTGCGGGGTTTCGCGCTGGTCGGCGACGATAATTTCCTCCAGCCATACGATGCCGGCAAGACGGACTTTGCGCAGAACCTGGCCAAGCTGACGGCCTTGACCAGCACCAATCCTACCCAACAGGCAAATCTCAAGACGCTGGCGGATCAAGAGTCCGCCTGGCAAAGTGGCTTTGCCGAACGCATGATTGCCAACCGGCGTTCGGTCGGGACCGGCTCGATGCAAAGCGACGCCTTTGTCAGCGATTTCCGCAGCAATAACGGCAAGGCTCAGATGGATGCAATGCGCGCCACGCTGGGCTCCATCGTCGACACAGCGCAGACGATACTGAAGCAGCGCCAGCAGGAAACCGCGGCGGTCAAATCAGAGGCGGTCGAGACCCTGGTGATCGGTTCGATCGCGGCCGTGGCATTGGCCGTCATTCTGGCGGTCTGGTTGATTCAACTGATCACACGCCCCTTGTCGCAAGCAGTCAACGCAGCCAACACCATCGCTTCGGGTGACTTGACCGTCGAAGTCGCCGCACACGGTCGCGACGAAATCGGCGCCTTGCTGCGGGCATTGAGCAAGATGCGCGTCAGCTTGCTGGGCATCGTCAGCGAGATTCACGATGCTGCCGGCTCCATCGACACCGCGACGCGGGAAGTCGCAGCAGGCAATATGGATCTATCCAGCCGTACCGAGCAACAAGCCGCCTCGCTGGAAGAAACCGCCGCCAGCATGGAACAACTGACTGCCACCGTAAAACAGAACACGGAGAGCGCCAAGCAGGCGAGCACGCTGGCGCTGGCGGCCTCAAGCACGGCAACGCAGGGTGGCGAAGTGGTGAGCCAGGCGGTTGCCACCATGCACGGCATCGCCGAAAGTTCGAACAAGGTCGCCGATATCACATCCGTAATCGAAGGCATTGCATTCCAGACCAATATACTGGCGCTCAATGCGGCAGTGGAAGCAGCGCGTGCGGGGGAACAAGGTCGCGGCTTCGCGGTGGTGGCGACAGAAGTGCGTACCTTGGCGCAGCGCAGCGCCACCGCAGCCAAGGAGATCAAGGAACTGATCGCCGATTCGGTCAATCGCGTTGCCGAAGGCGCCGATCAGGTCAATCGAGCGGGCAAGACCATGGAAGACGTGGTGAACTCGATCAGTCGTGTGACCGCCATCGTCGCCGAAATTGCCAACGCCTCGGACGAGCAATACACCGGTATCGAGCAGGTCAATCAGGCGATCTCGCAGATGGATCAGGTCACCCAGCAGAACTCGGCCCTGGTTGAGCAAGCCGCTGCAGCAGCCTCATCGATGGAAGAGCAAGCGGCACGCCTGAGCATGGCGGTGGCAAGCTTCAAGCTAGCCCATCATCCGGCACAGGGTTTGCGTTCGCCCTCCCCCGCCTCTGTGTCTGCTGCGCGTCGGCCTGACCGGGTCACAAAAAAGTCGTCCCAGCCCGTCAAATCGGCCGAGCATCGCCCAAGCCCAGCCTTGATCCCCAAGGCCAAGCCAGGCTTGGTCACCAGTGGGGTTGGCGGCGACGATTGGAGCGCGTTCTGATCTCAACGCGACGCATCGTGGTCAAGCGCCGGCGCTGACCGCGATGCAGGCCACGATGCAAGCCACGGTGCAAGCGCAATCCGGCGAGGTCTGATCTCAGCGAGCATGGTTTATTTCATCGTGCCACAGCCCGCCCCGATGCAAGCATGAGCGTGCTTTGGTTCCAGCCCCCGCCCAAGGATCGATATAACGCCACCGCAGCCAATGCATGCTCGCGCCGCGCCTGATTCAGCTCATCTGCATCCTGCAGATATGCCTGCTGCGCGGACAACACATCGAGGAAGTCGGTCGCGCCGCCTTTATACAACTGATTGGCCAGTTTCAGCGATTGATCGGACGCCCCTAATGCATCGCTCAGCCGTTGCGTCGCGGTAGCGCTGCTGACCAGATCACTGCGTGTGTCCTCCACTTCCTTGAGCGCTTGCAGCAGCGTTTGTTGCAGATTGAGCTGAGACTCGCGCATCCGACTCTCGCTGCTATCAATATCGGCGCTGATACGTCCGGCATTAAAGATCGGGCTGCTGGCATTGAGCGCGGCGCTGAACAGATTGTCGGTCAGGGTCGGCAAGCCCAGATAAGACGAAGCCAACAAACCGTCGCTCAAATTCAGAGAGAACTTGGGGTAGCGCTCGGCACGCGACACCCCAACCTGGGCTGCGCGTTGCTCAACCGCCGCATAAGCCGCCAGCACGTCGGGACGGCGCAACAATGCTTCGGACGGCAGAGTCTGCGGCGCCGATGCGCCGGGCGTGGGGATAGTACCGGGCGTCGCCAGTACCAGCGTGTCGATAGACTCCGGGGTACGCCCGGCGTAGACCGCGATCAAGCTTAGCTGATGCTCTATCGTCGATTGCGCGCGCGGTATGCGTGCCTGCAATTCGTCCAGCTGATTCTGCGCGCGAGCCACATCCAATTGCGGTGACAGGCCATATTGATGTCGCTCCTGAGCCAATTGCAGTGCGCGTTGGCGTATCGCCAGATTGTCCTGCAGGATCTTCAGCTCGGTTTGAGCCCAGCGCAAGTCGATATACGCAGCGGCCGTATTGGCCGCCAACGCCAGACGCAATTGATCCAAGGTCTGTACCTGTCCGCGCTGTTGCGCCTGCGCAGCAAGCAGTTCAAGCCGCTCACCACCGAATACGTCGGGATTCCAGTTCAGCGCCAGCCCTGCCCCGCCCTGACGCACATAACCGAGCGGGGGTGGCGTGTTCTGACGCGAATCCGCGCCGGCCGCAGTGGCGTCCAGCTCAGGCAACAAGACGGCATGCTTTTGTTGGATCAACGCTTGGGCCTGGATCACGCGCTCGGCCGCCGCTTTCAGGTCGAGGTTGTCGTTCAGCACCGAGCGTATCAATTGATCCAGGATGGGATCATCGAATTGCGCCCACCAATCGGCGGCACTCACCGCATCGCGCGGGGCGGCCACGCTCCAGTCGGCGGGCGCGGTAGCACCGACCACGGCCGGCAGGTCGGCATGCTTGGCCGGTGGTACCGCACATGCCGCCAACGACAAGCTGATCAGCAATCCGAGCAGGTTCTTTTTCATGCTAGTCCTTAGTGCGCATCCCGCGGTGGCGCGGCATTGGTGATGGGGCGGGAGAAGAAAACACTGATGATGCCGACCAGAAAGCACAGCGACAGCACCAGGAAGGTATCGGAATAAGTCAACACGAGTGCTTCGCGCAAGATCAAGGCATGCAGATTGGCCAGCCCTGCCTGCGCCACATTCAAGTTGTCGCCGGCCACACTCGACCAATGTGCGGTCTGCTGCGACCACAAGGCTTCGACATCGGGCCGCCCTTGCGTCACGCTTTCGTTGAGCCTGAGGTAATGAAAATTGAGACGGTCGTTCAACATGGTGGCGCTCACTGCAATGCCGATCGCGCCGCCCAGATTGCGCATCAGATTGAATAATCCACTGGCCGATTTGAGTCGCGCGGGCGGTAGCGATCCCAGCGCCATCGTGACGATGGGCGGCACGGCAAACTGTTGACCTATGCCCCGCAATGCTTGCGGCAACAACAACTGCTGCCAGCCCCAGTCATGCGTCAACGGCGTGTACAGATAGCAACCCAAGCCAAAACACAGCAGCCCGAACATCAACAGCACGCGCATGCTGACAAAGCGCGCCAAGGTCGAATAGACCACCAACGCCAATAGCTGAAACATGCCGACTGAGAGCAAGGCAATGCCAATTTGCAGCGAATCGAAACCACGCACCTGGCTCAGGAACAGCGGCGTCAGAAACACGGCGACGAAGATGCCGATGCCGGTGACGAACGACAACAAGCTGCCAATACCAAAGTTACGCACGGCAAGGGCACGCAGATCGACGATGGGATCTTTAGCGGTCAGCGCGTGCACAATGAACAGAAAGCCGCAGATCGCAGAGACCCAGGTACACGCCACGATGATGGGGTCGCCAAACCAGTTCTTGCGCGGCCCCTCTTCCAGCAGATATTCAAGGCAGCCGAGAAAGCCGGACATCAAGGCAATGCCGATGTAATCCCCTTTTTTCAGCAGCGATAGATCGGGCTCGTCGATATGCACGTATTTCGGCACCAAGGCAGCCACCGCAATACCCGGCACCACATTCAAATAGAACAGCCAGTGCCACGACCATTGGTCGGTAATCCAGCCACCGATCACAGGGCCGATGGCGGGCGCCAAGGAGGCCAGCGCGCCGATGGTGGTTGAAGCAATCAGGCGCTGTTTGCCCGGAAACAGGACGAAGGCGGTGGTGAATACAGTCGGGATCATGGCTGCGCCGAGTGCGCCCTGCAGGCAGCGGAACAGAATCATTGAGTTGATGTCCCAAGCCATGCCGCACAACATACTGGTCAGCGTAAAGCCGATGGCCGATGCAACGAACAACCAGCGTGTCGAGAACACTTTAGAGAGCCAGCCCGACATCGGGATCACCAGAATCTCGGCGATCAAATAGGCGGTCTGTACCCACGACAATTCATCCTGGCTGGCGGACAGCCCTCCGCCGATATCGCGCAGGGAGGACGCCACGATCTGAATGTCCAGCGTGGCCATAAAGAAGCCCAGACACATCAGCGCGAAAGCCAGCACACGCTGTCGCATCGGTTGGGAGGCGGGGTCCATCATTGGGGAGGCGTTCATGATGTGCGCTACGCCGATTAACGTGCAACACCGGCGGTGTTAGCCGCGACGGCGCCATCGGCCAAATGCACCTCGACCGTCGCCGACAGACCCGGACGCAACACCGCTTCCATCCCATGCGGCACGTCCAGATGAATCCGTACCGGGACACGCTGCACAATCTTGGTGAAGTTGCCGGTTGCATTCTCCGGCGGCAACACGCTGAAGGTCGCGCCGGTGGCCGGCGCCAGACTTTCCACATAGCCATGAAATGGGGTGCTCGAGGCATCGAGCCTGATATCGGCGCGATCACCGACATGCATTTTCTTCAACTGATCTTCTTTGAAGTTGGCATCGACCCAAAGATCCTGCGCCGGCACCACCGTCAGCAGGGGCACCCCGGTATTGGCCAGCATGCCGACCCGCCCGGTCCGATTGCCGATATAGCCATCGACGGGCGAGCGTATCGTGGTGTATTCCACATTGAGTTCGGCCGCTTGCCGCACCGCCAACGCGGTACCGACTCGTGCCTGGGCATCGGCAATCTGTGCATCCAGCACAGTCAGTTCGCGCTTGGCAGCGAGTACCGCAGCATCGCTGTTCTGTACTTGGGCTTGGGCCTTGCTGTAGTCGGCGTCGGCATGCTCCGCCAATTGATCGGACACAGCGTCGTCCTTGACCAGTTGCCGATACCGATTCTGATCCTGGCGGCTACGCAGCAGCTCAGCCTGTGCTGCCTGCAACTCCGCCTGATGCTGATTGATGACCGCCGCCTGCAGCGACTCCCTGGCCTGCAGCTCTGTGACCGCGGCGCGGGCACTATCGACCTCGGCATTCGCCTGTGCCAGCTTGGCGTCGTAATCACGCGCATCGAGTTTGACCAGCACCTGGTTGGCGGACACATGCTGGTTGTCCTGCACCAGAATATCGGTGATAAAGCCATTGACCTTAGGCGCCATCACGGTGACGTTGCCACCGACATAAGCATCGTCGGTCGATTGCACATATTGCAATACAAACACCCAATAGCTTGTGGCCGCGACAACGACGGCAACCACCAAGCCGAGCGCCAAGCCCATCCATGGCATCTTGCGCGCCTCGCTGGCCGCCCGGGATGGGTCGGCAGGAACGGAAACGGGGGTAGCTGGAGTAGACATAATTTACCTGTGCATATGCACTAAATCAGAGAAAGTGCGAGGGCTGGATGGCCCGACGCCCGTTTGATGCTTTAAACCTGCTTGACCTGGCGCTATATGCCGCCGTATGTGCATATGCACATTCTAAGTGCATTGGAGACTGTCTACAACTATTGCGTGCCACATGACACTACTACGAAAACTGCAATAATCCGCGCGCGGGCTACGGGGTGCTCCAGACGCGCGCGGCGCGCCGCCTGACGGACTCAGGCGGTGCTGTCGGTGAAGGTCATGGTGACGCTCCAGGGCGCCTGGTTTTGCAGCACATAGGAGACCTGCGGTTGCGCGTTGACATAGCAATCGGTCACGCCCAGATTGCCGGACTCGGGATCCTGTCCGAAGGTGATCTGATAAAAACCGACCCCGCCCGCATCGTAGTTGGCGGCATCGGCCATGATCACGCCCATCATCATGTCATCGCCGGGTCCCTCCCAGGCGACGCTGACGGTGATGGTTGCGCCGGACGCCAGCGTATATACGCCGTGACTGCGCTTGCCGTCGATTTTCAGGATTTGATCATCCCAATTGGGATCGCCATCGACATAGATAGCGTGGGTGGATTGATTGTTCACGGTAACGACTGGATCGCTCATTGTGGATAGTCCCCTCAAGTTCAGCGGCGTAAAACCGCGTGGCCATAGACGTGTAACCCGGCACTGCATGACCAAGCTACCCTCCAGTGCCGGATCGACACGCCGCAACGAGGGTTTTAGGACGGCGCGTCACCGCCGTATCTGGCCGCTATAACGAATGGACAGGCGCACGCGCAGGCCTCTACACCACCGTATTCGGTCCGCGCCACCGAGCCCTTGTCATGCCCGTTACTGCCGTGCGGGCGCGACATCGCACGCAAAAATAACTTCATATGCAACGTAATGTTTAGAAAGTATCCGTCCGAAATGCCCGATGCTTGCGCCATCGCACGAGCGTCGTCGCGTTCATGATTGTCAGCGCGCCGGGCAGACGCGGCGCATGCGCAACCGGTCAACCCGGCGCGCGGAAGATCTTGCCTGGCAGTACTGTTGGCTTGTCTGCCAGTCGCCCAGCCCTTCCTGCAGCCGGACTTTCATAGGCACGACATGCATATCGAACAACGCAACTTCTCCCAAACCACGCGGCGCGGTTTCAAACTCGGCGTGAGCCTCGTCTTTCTCGCCTTGCAACTGAACCATGGTTTGGTGGGCTCGGCGTATGCCGCCAGCTTCAAATGCACCAAGCACGCCTCGGCGTCAGAAAAAGCCGTGTGCAACGATCCCGAGTTGTCCGCTATGGACGACAAGCTGGCACTCGATTACCAGCATGCTTTGGACGCATCGACTGACAAGACCGCATTGGAAGCGGACCGCATCGAACAATGGCAATGGCGTCAGCACAACTGCACCGACGCCGTCTGCGTGAAGGATTGGTATCAGCGCCGTATCGGTGAACTGGAAGCCGATGTGCAAGCCGGCAAGAAGTCTCAGCACGATGCGTTCGAGCGTAATCTGGCCGACCAGCATCTGGCGCCGACCGCGCAAGCGGAAGTGCGTAAAATCAAGGAGCCGCAGGACTGATACTGGGTCAAAAAAAGCAATAGCCACGCCTGAAGGAGTGGCCGGCTTAGTCTGACCCGACGGGAGTCGAACCACACCGGTTTAGGTCCACCGGTGTGGTGCCGCGCTCAGGCGTGCACTTGCTCCTGCCGCGCGCTTTTGGTGGCGCGCCGCAAGGCGACGGCATCCACTTGGGCCGAGGTCGACTCGCCCGATTTGAGCCTGAACACGCTCATGGAATGACCGACTTCCTCGGTGCGCTCCCCCAGCACTTGAGCCGAAGCCGCCAATTGCTCAACCAGCGCTGCGTTTTGCTGGGTCAGACTGTCCATTTGCGATACCGCCTGACTGATTTGCGCGATCCCGCCACGCTGTTCATGCGCGGCATGGTTGATTTCGCCCAATGCCCCGCTGACCTTGTCGACTGCGCTCAATGCCGCCAGCATGCTGCTGCGTGCCTGCTCCGAACGCTCCGCGCCATGTGCTACCCGCTCCGATGCTTCGGCAATCAAATGCCGGATCTCGTTGACCGCGTCCGAGGTGCGTTTAGCCAGTGTGCGCACTTCAGCCGCCACCACCGCAAACCCCCGGCCGGAGTCGCCCGCACGCGCGGCTTCGACGGCGGCATTCAATGCCAGGATATTGGTCTGGAACGCCACCCCCTCGATCACCTGAATGATCGCGGTCATCTTGGACGACGATTCGGAGATACCGTTCATCGCCGACGCCACCGCTTCGACCACTTCATTACTTTGACGGGTCACCTGCGCTGTCGAGTGGGCTAGATCGGCGCCGCGCTCGGCGGCATCGGCACTGTTCTGCGCCGTGGTGTTGATCTGATCCATCGAGGCCGCCGTCTGCTCCAGACTGGCAGCCTGCGACTCAGTGCGCGCGGACAGATCGTTGTTGCCGGTGGAAATCTCGCGCACCGCGGTGCTCAGATTGACCAGCTCTTCACGGACATCCGAGACCACCGTACGCAGATTCACGGTCATCTGCCACAACGCTTGCTGCAAGTACTTGGCCATACCCGGCAAGTGCGCATCCATGGCCGTGGATAAATCGCCCCCCGCCAGCCGGTTGGCGTGTTCCACCACGCGCCGCAACGGCGTCACGGTCATCGCGTAAGTGGCCCAGGCGACTGCGGCAGCCACCACCACGCCAAGCGCAACCGCCGCTGGCAGCGGCAATCCCAGCAGAGCCGGTACACCAGCCGCCGCTACCACCAGAAATGGCATGATCGCCACGCGGGTCTGCGAGGAAAGCTGCAACGCGCGCAGCACACGGCCGACCAAAGAATTGCTGCGCACGGCGCCACGGTGCAACACATGAACTCGGTGTCCGCTGCGCGCCTCGTCGCGCATCGTGGCGTATAAGTCGTTGGCACGCGCCACCGCTTCACGCGACGGCACGCTGCGCACCGACAGGAAACCCACAATACGCTCGCCATCAAACATCGGGGCTGCGTTGGCCTGGACCCAGTAAAAATCCCCGTTCTTGCGCCGGTTCTTGACCAATCCCGACCAAGGCTGCCCGTCCTGAATCGTCGCCCACATATCGCGAAATGCTTCTTCGGGCATATCTGGATGTCGAACCAGATTATGCGGCTGCCCCAGCAGCTCTTCGCGCGTGTACCCACTGACCTCGATAAAGCAAGGGTTGCAATAAGTGATACGCCCCTTGACATCCGTGACCGAGACAAGCGTTCGATCGGCGGAGAACATGTATTCCTGATTCGATACCGGCTGGTTGTTACGCATGGCGAGGCTCCCAAATAGGGTCGCTAAGGAAACGATGGCAGCGCCGGCATCGGCGCTGAGCAGGTTAAAACGTCTCCCAGTCCGCCGCACCCGCGACCGCGACCGAGGCCGTGAATGGCTTGCTGAGAGTGATGCTCTTGCGCGGCTTGACATCTCGTGCTGCGGCAGCAACACGTGGCTGAGGCGCGGCCGAGACAGACGCCGGGGCTTCTGTGCGCGGCGCACTGCGATCAGTTGATACCGTAAATGCCGAAACCATCTGGTTCAGGCGCATAGCCTGTTCGTCCAGCGACTGTGCGGCGGCGGCAGCTTCTTCGACTAAAGCTGCATTTTGCTGTGTCACCTCGTCCATCTGGCTGACTGCCTGATTAACTTGTTCGATACCGCGGCCCTGCTCGTCAGAAGCTGATGCGATCTCGCCGATGATATCGACCACACGCTTGACCGCGTCGCGGGCCTGGCCATTGGTGCGGCCCACTTCGACAGCTTGCTCCGAACCATCGCGGATCGTGCTGACCGAGTGATCGATCAAGTCCTTGATTTCCTTGGCGGCCGACGACGAACGTTGCGCAAGATTGCGCACTTCGGCCGCCACTACGGCAAAACCTCGCCCTTGCTCGCCGGCACGCGCGGCTTCAACCGCGGCGTTCAAGGCCAGGATGTTGGTCTGAAAAGCGATGCCTTCAATCAGGGTGGTAATTTCCGCGATCTTGCTGGCGCTGCTGGAAATATCGCCCATGGTGTGCATCATGCGCTCGACCACCTGACTGCCCTGGTCCGAGATTTCCGAGGCGCTGATCGCCAGACTGCTGGCCTGACGGGCGTTATCCGCATTGTGCTTGACGGTGGTGGTCAGTTCTTCCATGCTGGCTGCGGTCTGCTCGAGCGAGGCCGCCTGCTCCTCGGTACGGCCCGACAGATCCGTGTTACCGGCGGCAATTTCCTTGCTCGCGGTGCTGACCGAACCCGCCGCCATACGCACTTCGCCGATCACATCACCGACCCGTCCAAGCAGACGGTTGAAGGCAGTTGCGGTATGGCCGATTTCGTCCATCCGATCGACGTGCACCGTATGCGTCAGGTCCAGCGATTCCGCCACATGCTGCAACGCACCTTGCAAACGCCCCAAACCGCTATTGATCAAACGATAGATATTCAGGCCCAGCACTGCCGTCACCAGCAGCGCCAACACAATGCTGCCGATCAATATCCAGCGCGCGCTGGAGAACGATGCGTTGTTCTCCGTGCGCAAATCGTCGCTAAGCTTGGTGTTGTATGCGGCGTGCTGCTTCAGGTCCGCATCCACCGCATCGCCCTGCTTAACTAAAATACCACTGCCGGTCACCATCGCCATCGCACCGGCAGCGTCACCCGCAGCGTATTTATCGATGAACTGTCGGCGGGTTTGGCGATACGTCGCCATGTCGGCCATATCGGTTTGCAGCAACTGACGATCATGGTCGTCAGAGATATCGTCCTTTTCGTACACATCCATATGCTTGTCGAAGGATTTATCTGCCGCTGCCATACGCTGCGCCAACTGGTCGCGCGCGCTGCTGCTGGCTTCCAGTCCATAGCGGTATGCGAGTCTGCGCATCGCGCCAAGATCATCTCGTGCGCCACTCAGCTCACTGATACTGGGCAGGATATTGACCTGCACATATTCAAAGCGATCCTGCGCCTGCCCCAGCCGCCACAATCCAAGGCTACCGACAAATACCAACGCCACCAGCGCGACGACCAAGGTCAACATCAAACGTTTAGAAATATTCATTTCAAATTCCGATTTAATCTTGGCGCAACCCGCGCTTGAAACGGCTTGTGCCCTCTGCTGCAGCGTCATCGTGACGCCCCTCAAATGCCGCCAACGCGAATTCCGCCCGGCTGCCGCTATATCTACTTGAGACCCAGCGTTGCCAGGTCCCCTTCACCGAGCCTCATCATCTTCTCGATATCAACCAGAATCAGCATCCGTTCCCCCGCCTCACCGGGCAGCGAACCGATGCCGCGCACGAAGCCATCATCGGCACAATGACCGATGTCGGGGGCCGCACGCAGATGACTTTCGTCGAGCGCCACGACATCGTCGACACCGTCCACCACCGCGCCCACGATGCCGTGCTCCAGATTCAACATCACGACCACGGTAAGGTCGGTGTACTCGGCAGCCGTGAACGCGTATTTCAAACGTAGATCGATGATGGGCACGATCACGCCACGCAAATTCAACACGCCCTTGATATACGGCGCCGAATTGGCAATGCGCGTCGGCGTTTCATACGAGCGGATTTCCTGCACGCTCAGAATGTCGACGCCGTATTCCTCATCGCCCAGCCTGAACACCAGAAACTCACCCGGCGTTACCCGTCCTTCGTCATTGCGTGCCTGACGCGCCATCCCCGGCCGCGCCGCTTGAACTGTATTCAGATCCATGTGATTGCCTTCCCTTCCCTTGCCTTGCCTGCCTGAAGCCTGTGTCTGCGCACAAAGGACACAGCGGTTTTTCATCGCGTCGCGCACTTGAGCAAATTTACCATATATCTCGAATAATACAACATATTTGGTAAATTTAATTTGCTCTGTATCATTTTTACCATTATTATCGTCTGTAGATCCCTTCTTCACGGCACCCACCATGACGTCATGTTTCGCGTTACCCCGGCTCCGCGCATGCACTACGCCCCCACACCAGGGGGCTCTGCCATGACGACGTCCTGGAAGACCGTGCGGCCACTGCTGGCCCTGGCGCTGGTCGGCATTGTGCTCAGCGCAGCCACCGCGCTGACCATCCGTCAAGAAACGAAAAGCCGCGAGCGTGCCGTCTTCGAGCGCATGGCAGAACAGAAACTCGACGCGCTTGATGCCAACATACGGGTCACCCTAGACAATTTGACCGCGACCGCCGCGCTGTTTGGCACGCGTTACGACATCAAGCGCGCCACTTTCGACCGCTTCGCCACGCCGATACTCGAGCGCAACCCTGCGATACAGGCACTGGAATGGATTCCCTATGTTTCGGGTTCACAGCGGCAGGCATTCGAGGCCAGCGCGCGCAGCGACGGCGCGCCCAGCTTCACCATCACCGAGCGCGTCGCTCAAGGCACGATGGTGCTGGCAGGTTCACGCGATCAGTATTTCCCGGTCGATTTTGTGGTGCCCTTGAATGGCAACGAGAAGGCGCTGGGGTTTGATCTGGGCTCCGATCCAGCGCGCCGCGAAGCGCTCGGGCACGCGGCGGCGAGCGGTAAAATGACGGCGACGGCGCGCATCACGCTGGTTCAGGAAACCGGCAAACAATATGGCTTCCTGGTGTTCTATCCGATCTACCACAGCGTCGCGGAGATCACCGCAAGCAACGCCCGCGCCGAGGACCTGCACGGCTTTGTGGTTGGCGTGTTTCGCGTCCGCGATATGGTCGAAAAAGATCACCGGCCGGTCGATCCGGCGGCGTCGGCCGAGGTTCAGATCATGCTGTTCGACCGGGACGCCCCGCCGGGCCAGCGCTTGATGTATCCGGCCCAGGTCGGCGCAACCCCGAACGAGGCAATTCCCGATGGGCTACATCTGGTGCGCGACCTGACAGTCGGGGGCCGCACCTGGGAAGCTGTGGCCTATCAGGTACCGGGCGCCAGCAGCACGCTGTCGGCATGGCTGACGCTGATAGTTGGATGCCTGGTGACGCTGCTCGCCGTGGCCTACGCGCGGCAAGTGCTGATCGGACGTCAGGCCATCGCCGAGCGCATCGCCGCCGAGCGGGCCGATCTTGCGAAATCGCGTTTCCTGGCCACCATGAGCCACGAAATCCGCACCCCCATGAATGGCATCCTGGGCATGACCAGCCTGTTGCTCGATACCTCGCTGAACGGTGAGCAAAAGTGCTTCGCCAATACCATCAAGGTGTCGGCCGAATCCCTGCTGACCGTGATCGACGACATCCTGGACCTGTCGCGACTGGAATCCGGTTTGGTGGAGATCGAACAGCAACCATTCGATATGCGGTCGCTGGTGGTGGGCGCGGTCGATATCCTGCGCCCCCAGGCCAATGAAAAGCAGTTGCAGTTCGACTACCATATCGACACCGCCGCGCAACGCGAATTTATTGGCGACGCCGGCCGCCTGCGCCAGATCCTGCTGAACCTGACGGGCAATGCGATCAAATTCACCAACACCGGCAGCGTGCGCCTGCACGTCAAGCTGCAGGAGGACGTGGCCCGCGGCGAGATTCCGGCCTTGCACTTCTCGGTGATCGATACCGGTATCGGTATTGCGGACAAAACCAAACCCAAGCTATTCAATATGTTTGTCCAAGCCGACGCGAGCACGGTGCGCAAATACGGTGGCACAGGCCTGGGGCTTGCGATCTGCCGGCGTCTGGTCGAGCAAATGAACGGGACCATCGGTTTCGAAAGCCAGGAAGGCCGTGGCAGCACTTTCTACTTCTCGCTGCGGCTGCCGCTGCCGCTGAAGCAGACCTTACCAACCAGCGCTGCCATCCCGGCCCCATCCAACGCCGCCCTTACGCGGTCGGATCCCTCCCTGCCGGCGCCGCTTCGTCGCCCCCTGGTATTAGTGGCCGAGGACAACCCGATCAATCAGAAAGTGACCACCATGACGCTGACCAAGCTGGGCTGCGACGCGCATCTCGCGCAGGATGGTGCCGAAGCCTTTGAGATGGTGAGAGCAAGAGATTATGATCTGATACTGATGGACATTCAGATGCCCGGCACCGACGGTTATTCCGCGACGCGCATGATACGCGCGCTGGCGCCGCCCAAAAATCAGGTCAAGATCGTGGCCATGACGGCTAATGCCATGCGCAGCGATCACGATGCCTGCCTGCTGGCGGGTATGGATGACTACATTGCAAAGCCGGTCAACCGTGAAAAATTCGTGGAGATTCTGCAGCGTTATGGCGTCTGCGCTGGCGAGTCCGAACCGTCACAGCGCTGCGGTTGAGCGCGCTGTGTTGTCCCTGTCTTTGTGGTGAACCGCCCTATGTTAAATCCGCTGCCACCGCCCGACGAAGCCGAACGCCTGGAAGCCCTGCGCGCGCTTGAATTGCTCGACACCGAGCCGGAGGAACGCTTCGACCGCATCACGCGGCTCGCGCGCCGTTTGTTCAAGGTCGAGATTGCCTTGATCTGTCTGGTCGACTCGCACCGTCAATGGTTCAAATCGCGCCAAGGGCTGGCCGTACCCGAGACCTCGCGCGATATCGCTTTCTGTGCGCACACAATCCAGCAGGAACTGCCGTTCGTGATTGAAAACGCGGTCGTCGACGACCGCTTCGCCGACAATCCGCTGGTGCTGGGCGCGCCTCATATCGGCTTTTATGCCGGGGTGCCGTTACACGCGCCTAACGGCAAGCGTATCGGCTCGCTGTGCGTGATCGATCGCCAGCCCCGATCGTTTGACCAGGACGATATCGACACCCTGGCCGATCTGCGCGCGGTAGTTGAAAGCGAACTCTGCGCTCGGATTCAGGAACGGAAAATGGCCGAGTTGAAAGATGCCGAATCTCGCATCAACTCGATTTTGCGCCGTAGCAATGCCGAATTGCAGACGATTATCGACAATATGCCCGCTATGGTCGGCTATTGGGATGCGACACTGAAAAACCGCTTTGGCAATCGTGCCTATCAGGAATGGTTCGGCCTCAGTGGCGATCAGATGCGCGGTATGTCAATGTCGGAAACGGTAGGCACGGAGACATTCGAGCGTAACCGGCCACTGGTCGAAGCCGTGCTGAAAGGCAAGCCTCAGATGTATGAGCGCGCTCTGGTCGATCGTGACGGTGTGACGCGTCAGATGCTGGTGTCGTACATTCCCGATACCGTCGGCGGCGAAGTCCATGGCTTTTATATCTTCGGCACCGACCTCACCTTGCTGCGTGACGCCCAGGCGGCCCAAGTCAAGGCTCAGGCACAGTTGCAAGCCCTGATCGATGCAGCCAGCGAATTCTCCATCATTGCCACCGATCTGGAAGGGACGATACGCTTCTTTAGTGTCGGTGCCGAGCGCATGCTGGGCTACAGTGCCGCCGAGATGATAGACCGCGAGACGCCCGCGCTGATCCACTTACCGAACGAGATCGACGCGCGCGGTGCCGAATTGACCGCCGAGACCGGCCATCTGGTCGCCGGCTTCGACGTTTTTACCGAACATGTGCGGCACCAGGACAACGAAGTACGCGAATGGACCTATGTGCGCAAGGATGGCGCGCATGTGCCGGTCAAACTGGTGGTGACGGTGATCCGCGACTATGACGGCCGTCCCAACGGCTATCTCGGCATCGCCCAGGACATCACCGAGCAAAAGCTGCTGCAGGCTTCGTTGACGGCCGCCAAGGAACAGGCCGAATCGGCCAGCCGTGCAAAGAGTGAATTCGTCGCCAATATGAGCCACGAAATCCGCACGCCGATGAATGCGGTACTGGGCATGGCCCATCTGCTGGGCGGCACGGCACTATCCGCCGAACAGAAAAAATACCTGGATATGATACGGCTGTCGGGTCAGTCGCTGCTGGGCATCCTCAACGATATCCTGGATTTCTCGAAGATCGAGGCGGGTCGGATGGAGCTGTCGGACGCCCCATTCAATCTGGCCGAGGTGCTGACCGCCACCGCCAGCGTGATGGCGGTGAACGCGAGCGACAAGGATCTCGAGCTGGCCATCTGCATTGAATCCGACGTGCCGTCACAACTGACGGGAGATGCCCTGCGGCTGCAACAGATCCTGATCAATCTGACCGGCAATGCGATCAAATTCACCCAGCAAGGCGAGGTCTCGGTACAGGTAACGTGTCTGCGGTCCGAGCAGGACCCCCGCATGATTCAATTGCATATCGCCGTGCACGATACCGGCATCGGGATGGACGAAGCCCAACTCGGGCGCCTCTTCAGTGCCTTCTCACAGGGCGATGCGTCGATGACACGCCGCTTCGGCGGCACCGGACTTGGACTCGCGATCTGCAAGCG
>Ga0116226_10000852_pt1 | contig 26552 bp, 21 predicted proteins | sample S1TSphfallax_FD_89692 | JGI IMG/M metagenome (GOLD analysis project Ga0116226, IMG submission 89692) | Host-associated microbial communities from peat moss isolated from Minnesota, USA - S1T2_Fa - Sphagnum fallax MG | ecosystem: Host-associated > Plants > Peat moss > Unclassified | place: USA... | reverse complement strand
TGGGAAATGCCCGCACCGCTTTTTTCAGCCACCTATGGGCTCGCCGGGCAGGCGGGCGGTTCATGCTCCGCATCGAAGACACGGATCTCGAGCGAAGCCAGATGCACTTTCGCGATGAGCTGCTCGCCGATCTACGCTGGCTGGGGCTCGATTGGGATGAAGGACCGGAGGTGGGCGGACCCTCGGGTCCTTACGTCCAATCCGAACGCGGTGAGTTCTATCGGCAATTGTTCGCGACGTTGGAGCGCGAGGAACTCGCCTATCCCTGTTATTGCACCGTTTCCGATCTGGAGCTTTCTCGCAAGCTCCAGCGCGCGGCCGGCAAGCCGCCGCGCTATGCGGGTACCTGCCGTCATTTGAGCGGAGCGCAGCGGGCGGAACGGGTGTCGCAAGGCCTGCGCCCGACGCTGCGCTTTGCGGTGCCGGAGGGCGCTCTGGTCGAATTCACCGACCTGGTGCACGGACCGCAACGCTTCGTTGCCGCGGACATCGGCGATTTCATCATCCGTCGCGAGGATGGCACGGTGGCATTCTTCTTCTGCAACGCGGTCGACGACTCGGTCATGGGCGTCACCCATGTGTTGCGAGGCGATGATCATCTGACCAATACCCCCCGTCAGCTCATGCTGCTCGACGCCTTGCGGCTGCGCCGGCCTGATTATGGCCATGTGGGATTGCTGGTGGGCGCCGATGGTGCGCCTCTGTCGAAGCGTCATGGCAGCACCAGCGTGCAGGATTTTCGGGCCCGCGGTTTTCTGGCCGCGGCGCTTCTCAATCATTTATTCCATCTGGGACATGCGAGCGACCACGACGGCTGGCTGGCGCCTGCCGATATGCCGGCTCATTTTCGGCCGGAACACTTGGGCGTGGCCTCGGCTCGCTTCGATGAGTCGCAGCTGACTCACTGGCAGAAGGAAACCATTCAGCGCATGTCCGCGGCAGAATTGCGGACCTGGCTCGGTGCGGACGAAAGCGCCGAATTCGTGGAATTGGTCCGGCACAATGTGGTGCTGCCGTCCGACGCGGCGTCCTGGGCTGCCGTCGTGCACGGTGAGCTGCCGCCGCTCGGGGAGAGCGAGCAGCACCTCATTGCCGCCGCCGGCCCGGAGTTCTTTGCCGCAGCGGCGGCGGCGCTCGACGAGACGGGCGCGGAGCTCAAGCCGCTCACCCAGATCCTCAAGGAGCGCACGGGGCGTAAGGGCGCCGATCTATTCATGCCGCTGCGGGTTGCCTTGACCGGTCAGCCGCACGGACCGGAACTCGCACCGCTGCTCAAAATGATGGGGTCTGGCACCGCCAGACGCCGGCTCGCGCACCATGCTCAGAATTCATAACTCCCTCAGCGGCGAGAAAGAGGTGTTCAAGCCGCTTCGGCCGAACGAGGTGCGGATGTACGTCTGCGGCATCACCGTCTACGACTACATCCATATCGGACACGCGAGGATGTTGGCGGTGTTCGATCTGGTGCAGCGGTATCTGCGGGCTTGCGGCTATGCCGTCACCTATGTGCGCAACATCACCGACATCGACGATAAGATCATCCGTCGCGCGGCGGACAATGGTGAGGAGTGGCGCGCCCTTGCCGAGCGTTTCATCGAGGCGATGCAAGAGGATTGCCGCAGGCTTGGGCTTCAGTCCCCCGACCATGAACCGCGCGCTACGTCGTTCATCGGAGCGATCATCTCGATGACCGAGGCATTGATCGCCAAGGGCTTCGCCTATGTGGCCGCCGATGGTGACGTGCTGTATGCCGTACGCCGATTCCCGGAGTACGGGCGGCTGTCCGGCAAGCGCATCGATGATCTGCGCGCCGGGTCGCGTGTCGAAATCGACGAAGCGAAACTCGATCCGCTCGACTTCGTGCTGTGGAAACACGCCAAGCCCGGAGAGCCGTTCTGGGATTCACCGTGGGGTCCGGGGCGGCCGGGTTGGCATATCGAATGCTCGGCGATGTCGACCGCGCTGCTGGGCACGCACTTCGATCTGCATGGGGGTGGCATGGACTTGAAGTTCCCGCACCACGAAAATGAGATCGCCCAATCCTGCGCCGCCTGCGACACGCCGTTCGTGCACGTGTGGATGCACAACGGGTTCTTTCGCATCAACGACGAGAAGATGGCGAAGTCGCTCGGTAATTTCTTCACGGTTCGCGATGTTCTGAAGACGCTGCGTGATCCGGAAGTCCTGAGATATTTTCTCTTGAGCAGCCATTATCGGGGTCCAATCAATTATTCCGAGGCCCAACTGGCCCAGGCCGACGAGACGCTGCTCGGCTTCTACCGCGCGTTGCAGGACTTGGGCGGCGCGTCCATGGGCGGCGCGTCCATGGGCGACGCGGTCGGCGACTCCAAGGCGGCCCTGGAGCCGGATGCGCTGGCCCAATTTCGTACGGCCATGGACGATGATTTCAATACGCCGGAGGCGCTCGCCGTCATGCAGAGCGTGGTGCGCGATCTCAATACGGCCAAGGCGGCCCGCAGAAGCGCCGATGCGCGCTCGCTCGCCAGCACGTTACGCGCGATGGGCGAGGTGCTCGGAATTTTACAGCAGCTTCCCGATGACTACTTGAAGCGTGGTGTGGGCGCAGCGGCGCTCACCGATGGCGAGATCGCCGCGCTCTTGGCAGACCGGCGAGCGGCTCGAGCGGCGCGAAATTTTTCCGAGTCCGACCGCATTCGTGACCACCTCTTAGCGGCCGGAATCCTGCTGGAGGACAGGCCTGGCGGTGACACCGGGTGGCGACGCCTGTAGGACATCGCCTCCCGGCTCGAGGTTGATCAATCGGAGCGGCGCGAGGCGAGGATCCCGACGGCCAGACCGATCAGTGCGGCGATACCCACTACCTGCCACGGGTTATCGCGAACGTACGTGTCGGTCGTTTTGGTGACCTCACGCGCCTGACTTCGCACCTGCGCGGCGCCATCGGCCAGCGCGCTCTTCGCCGCCGCGAGCGCGATCTTCACTTTCGCCTTGACCCGCGCGATCTCGGGAGTATCGACATCCCTCAAGGCGTGGGTCAGGTCCTCGACGTTTTCGATGAACGTGTTGATCTGGCCGTTCGCGTAGTCCTTCACGCCACGGAGTTGACTCGTATCAGCGATCGATTCCATTTTAAGAAGCTCCTGGTTAAAAATTCAAGTTCACGATCTAAACTCGTCGGCCCATGCTCATCAAGAAGCTGACCACGGCACCGATCAAGAAAACGACGAACAACACTTTTGCGATACCCGCGGCACCCACGGCGATTCCGCCAAAACCAAAAAAAGCCGCGATCAACGCGATGACGAAAAACACGACTGCATAGTAGAGCATGACCGCACCTTCATGATGAATTTGAAAATTTACCCGTCTGACAGGTGCATAGTGTGATCGGTGGTCGACATTTCAGCAGTCGGTGCCGGGGTGCGAAAAGCGTAGGAGATTGCCCACACCGTGGCCGTTGTCGCATATGCACGGTTGACGCGGGCGAAACATGAAAACGTTGTTGATCGTTTATCACTCGATGACCGGGGGCACCCGACAGATGGCGGACGCCGCCGCGCGGGGCGCGGCGCAATATGCCGCGGGTGAGCCGCCGATGCAGGTGGTGCTGAAGCATGCGAGCGACGCCGGCGCGGCGGATGTCCTTGCCGCCGCCGGCTACCTGTTCGCGACGCCGGAGAATTTGGCAGCGATGTCGGGACTGTTGAAGGACTTTTTCGACCGGGTGTATTACCCGGCGCTTGATCAGCTGAATGGCCGCCCGTATGCGTCGATGATTTGCGCCGGCAGTGACGGTCGCAATGCCGCCCAGCAGATCGAACGGATCGCGACCGGGTGGCGGCTGAAGGCCGTCGCAGCGCCGCTCATCGTCTGTACGCACGCGCAGAGCGCCGACCGGATCTCGATGCCGAAAAGCATCAGGAGCGAGGATTTGAAACTCTGTGAGGAACTGGGGGCGACTCTGTCGGCGGGTATGGTATTGGGGATTTACTGACCTTGAGCTCGCTCTTCGGAGTCAATGCATCCGGCGCTGCATAGGGACTGTCGTCTGAACCGGCCAGCCCGTTCAAGAGCGTTGTGATGGCGCCGTAGAGCACGAGCCCTAGCAGGCACGCCAGAGCCACTATCCCCAGCACCGCGATCGTCACTTGACCGGTTGGCTCCATCATGGCCCCTCAATGCTTACGTAACGCCGACGCCCCTTTGGCGTAAAGCCAGAGCAAGGGAGCGATCACGCTGCCGCCAGGCAGCTGTAGAAGGTCGGGATCCATCTCAGCGCTCGCATTCTGCAGGCGCATGGCTAGATCGACCGCAACCGTGTGGAGTTGTTCCTTGGATGCCTGAGCAATCGATTTGGCATGACACAGGCTCCAAGCTTCTGGGCAACGATCACTCATTGGACAGCATTCGCTTCAGCACTTTACCCATCTCGCCAACCTGTCCCGGACTCACTCCTTTCAACAGTCGCTGCATGACGCGCTCCAAGCACGCTTCCATCAGCGGCAGCGCGACCTTTCCGGCCGCAGTGACCTCGAGCGCCACGGTACGTCGGGTGTGGGCGAGCGGGACGCGCCGAATCAAACCCTTCTGTTCAAGCCGGTCGATCATCCGGCTCATCGCGCCGCGATCGTAATCGAGCTTCTTGCACAGCTCGCAGGCAGACTCCGCAGCCCCTTGGAGCAGGATCCTCAAAATGGCGAATTGGGCGGTCGTGACTTCGAGTTCGGCCAGTGTCTCGTCGCGACGTAGTTCCGCGTCCACGCCCACCATCACCGCCATCCGTACCTGGGCGATCAGCACCGCAAGTTCCGCCCCGTCAATGGCCGGCGCGGCTTCGCGGGATTCATCGATACGGATTACGGCTCGCATGGGTCACGATAATAGTTGCCCAGGCATCTATTGTCAAGGCATCTGTTGTCAAGGCATCAGATGCGTCGCGAGTTGACTCACGGGTTCAGGGCAGCCGGCGCCTCGCCGCGGATCTGGGGTGCGGCGCCGTTGGGGGCGGCCGTTGGTGGGGGTGCCGCCGAGTTGGGTGCAGCGGTGGGTAGCGCGGCGGCGGGTGCAGCGGCGGCGGGTGCAGCGGCGGCGGGTGGAGTGGCGGTGTCCGGGGTTGCCACAGGCGCGGGTATGACAGGGATCGTCGGGGCGGCAGGCGGCGCAGGCGCGGCCGGGGCCGGCATCGGCGCGGTTGGGGCCGCCGCAGGCGGGGCATGGACCGCCGATGGCGCGGCCGAGGTCGAGTCGGCCAGTTCGCCGACTTGGGCGGAATGACGGGACGCGGTCCGATCGGCGTCGGCGTCGACGTCAGGTATCTGTTCGATACTGAGCAGCGTGGCGGATACGAGGGCCGGGTTGTCGCGCAGTTTCACAAACAGCGCGCCAGCCGTGGGATGGGGAACGGGCAGGGCTGAACCTAAGAATCCATCGGGCACCGTCACCGGATGGGTGAACTCCCGATTACCGGCAATGGAATCGATCAGGAACAGATTGGTGCCGCGCAGCTGGCAGGCCAGATCGGGCGTCGCCGGGCACTTCAGTTCCTTCAGTGTCGGCAGCCTGACGAGCGTGATCAATGGCTGCCAGTCGCCGGCGACGCCCTTGAGGTTCACGCGAAACTTGAGCGGACCGAAGCTCGATTCCCCCAAGGCTTTGGCGGGATCCAACGATGCCACCGCCACCTGGCTGCTTTCGAGCGTCAAGCCGCCATTGGCAGCGCTCAAGGTGGTTTCACCGCTCTCATCGTCGGTCGCGACATCGAGGGTCTCATCGCGAGCGAATTCCGTGGGGGATTGGGCGCGAATCGAAAATACGAGCGTCGCATCCTGGGGCAGATCAACGGCCTCATTCAACTGGATGTTGCTGTGCTGATCAGGAACGGACAGTTGCACGCTCTTACTGAGCAAGCGTACGCGCGGCCGCGGTGCTTCGATGGCCGCCGCTACGGTCAATGAGCGTCCATCCTGCAAGACGACCTTGGCCGTCAGACTGTGATCGGCTTTCAGGCTGGCGGCCGCCTTCGGGTCGTCGGCAACCATCGGAAGCTCGTCGGTGCCGGCTCGACTGGTCAACTCGCCGGGCACGAACGTGACGTTTTTCACCGTCAGCCGCGCGACCTCATCGAGACGGCTGCCTTTCAACACCCCCTGTGAGTCACCGGCATGAAGATAAAACCCATCGAAGCGGCCCGCCTCCGCGAATGCCTGGAGTGGGACCTGCTGTTTGTCGGGCAGACCATACTGGCCCACGACGAGAGTGAGCGCACCCGGTTCGGTTTCCTGAAGCGGCAGCTTCACCTCGACCTCGTCCGGCTTGACCGACTTCCACTCCACTTTCAGCTCCTTGCCGGCCGGGTCCTTGAGCATGATGTCATCCACGCAACTGACGCTGTCCGCACGCAGGTGCACCGTGTCCTGGCGTCCAACGATCAAGCCCGATTCGTCACCCGTCGCCAGTTGCCAGCTCCGCGCATGCGCATTCATCAGTTGGAAGCGGGGACCCTCGTAGGGATCGAAACCCCACTGGCCGTGCAGCGTGGCCTCCACGCTATCGCCCAACTTGAGCGATCCCAAGGCGGTGGTATCGACGACATAACCGCCTTGGGTGCCATCCGCCACGGCCGGCAGATCGACCGACCGTCCGTCGGCTCCGGTCAGGTGGAGCGCCACGTCGTGCGCGAAATGCGTCGAGAACACGAGCGGTGCGCCCTCGACCGGTAGCACTAGTGTGCTGCGCCGTGCACAGTAGATTTCCTTCGGGTCGACGGCGTGCAGTGGCGGCAGCTGGGCCTGTTCGACCGCCGGCAGAGCCGCCACCAGCACGGATTTCGGATCGTGGAAGGACGGTGCGGTGTTCAACGTGAGATGCAGTTGGTCATCGCGTTGCGTGGCCAAGGCCGGGATGTACTGGTATTGCGCCGTGCCGAAGGATTCGAAGATACGGGCAATGTCGAGAACGGATGCGATGTAGGGGCTGTAGTAACCGTAATTCAGTTGTGGCGTGTAACTCGCCTCCATGGCCAGGTCCGCTCCCGGTCCCGATGTCAGCGCTTCCACGATCGACGTGCTGTGCCCATCATTCAGGATCAGACTCTCCTGCCCCATCATCAGGCAGGGTGCTTGCAGTTCCGGCAGCCGGTCCAGGCATTTTTCATCCACCTTGATGGCGAGGCTGCGCGCGAGCAGGGGCGCGACAATGACGAGTTTGCCGGGATCCGCATCGTTGAGCCGGCGTATCGTGGTCAGATAGCGTTCGAGCCTTGAGCGGTCCAGTGCGGCCTGGTTCAGATCCTGTGAAGTCCGCACGAAGGCACCGGGCCGACCTCGGACCGCCCCCAGCAGCGTCCTGAAATCGCCGTTGGTCTGCGGGGCAAGAAAGATCAGCACTTGCTGCGCATCCATCGGTACGGTGACCGTCAAACCGTCGCTGCCGCACTTGGCGGTCCAGGTCTTGCACGGAAAAAACCAGCTCTCCGGCGGCGGGTTGGTCGAACCGCGCAGGAAGGCGGCAACCATCAGGTAGTGCACCGATTGGGACGCTGGCAGGTCCGCGCGGATCCAGACCCGGTCGCCGGGGGCCAGATTGGGCACCTCCGACGCCGGCAGCGTGGTTGTGCCGCGAGTGATCTTGACGTCGAGCACGGGTCCCGCAAGATCGAACGGGGCGGGTCCCCCCGCCCGGGCCGCGGCCGCGGTCAGAATCAGGAGGAGGGCGCACAAGCTGCGGAATTTCATGGATATGACAACTTTCCTACGGATACTCGGCGTCAGCTTAGAGTGTGCCGCAGCAGCGAAGTTCGCGCAGCCGATGGCGTCGGTTCATGACCGAACTTTCATGATCTCCATTATCATGCGAGGCATGCAACATCCCACCCCGGAAGCCGAGCGGGCCGCGCGGCAGGCTCTCGTTCTATCCGCTCTCTCGAAGGTGCTACCGCCGCATTGCCTCACCCACCGCAGCGAGGATACGCGCGCCTTCGAGTGCGATGGGCTCACCGCTTACCGCCAGTTGCCGCTGGTGGTGGCATTGCCGGAAAGCGAGGCCCAGGTTGCCGACGTCTTGAAGATCTGTCACACGCTGAACGTGCCGGTGGTCGCGCGCGGGGCTGGCACGGGCCTCTCCGGCGGTGCGATGCCGCATGCGCTGGGTGTGACGCTGTCGATGGCGAAGTTCAATCGCATTCTCGACATCGATCCGCTTGCCCGCACCGCCACGGTGCAATGTGGCGTGCGCAATCTCGCGATCAGCGAAGCGGCGGCTCCACATGGGCTTTATTACGCTCCTGATCCGTCGAGCCAGATCGCGTGCACCATCGGCGGCAACGTGGCGGAAAATTCGGGCGGCGTGCACTGTCTGAAATACGGGCTCACCTTGCATAATGTGCTGCGCGTGCGCGGCTTGACGGCGGACGGTGAAGCGATCGAATTCGGTTCTCTGGCCCCCGACGTTGCCGGACTCGATTTGCTGCCGCTCGTCGTGGGCAGTGAGGGCATGTTGGCGGTGACCTTGGAAGTGACGGTGCGACTGCTGCCGCGGCCCGCGCTGGCTCGCTGCATCATGGCAAGTTTCGGTACCGTCGAAGCCGCTGGCGGCGCGGTGGCGGCGGTCATCGCGGCCGGTATCATCCCGGCCGGACTGGAGTTGATGGATAAGCGCATGACGGCCGTGGCCGAGGATTTCGTGCACGCCGGTTACGACCTCGAGGCGGCCGCCATTTTGCTATGCGAGAGCGATGGCACGAGGGAGGCGGTCGAGGAGGAGATCGGTCGCGCGATCCATGTCCTCGAGGCCAACGGCGCGACGCGGATCGAAATCAGCCGCGACGAACCGCAGCGGCTGAAATTTTGGAGTGGACGCAAGAACGCCTTTCCGGCGTCGGGGCGGATCAGTCCGGATTACATGTGCATGGATTCCACCATCCCGCGCAATCGGCTCGCCGAGATGTTGCGCGCCATCGAAGGCATGGAGCAGAAATACGGCCTGCGCTGTGTCAACGTGTTTCATGCCGGCGACGGGAACCTCCATCCGCTGATTCTTTTCGATGCCAACGATCCGGATCAACTCCACCGCTGTGAACTGTTTGGCGCTGCGATTCTCGAGGCCAGCATCGCGGTCGGTGGCACGGTCACGGGAGAGCACGGCGTCGGGGTCGAGAAGTTGAATTCCATGTGCGTGCAGTTCTCGGCCTCTGAACTTGCGCAGATGTTGGCGGTCAAGCGCGCGTTCGATCCAGCCGAACTGTTGAATCCCGGCAAGGTGATTCCGACGCTGCAGCGCTGCGCGGAGCACGGCAAGCTGCACGTGCATCGGGGTGCGTTGCCGTTTCCCGAGCTGCCCCGATTTTGATCGGCGTGAGCGACGCCGCCCTCCGGCGCTTGATCGACCGCATCCGGGAGGCAAGCGCCAGACACACGGGCTTGGAGTTGCGGGGCGGTGGCACCAAGCGCTTCTACGGCAATCCGGCGCACGGTGCGGTCCTTGATACCCGAGAGCTCGCCGGGATCGTGAGCTACGAGCCCACCGAACTGGTGGTCACCGCGCGGGCGGGCACCGCGCTCGCGGAACTCGAACAGGCTTTGTCGGCACGAGGTCAATGTCTGCCCTTCGAACCGCCCTGCTTCGGGCCCGGCGGGACCGTCGGGGGCATGGTGGCCGCGGGGCTGTCGGGGCCGGCGCGCGCGACCGTGGGGCCATTGCGGGACTTCGTACTCGGCGTGACGCTGGTCAATGGGTCGGGCGAGTTGCTGACCTTCGGTGGCCAGGTCATGAAGAATGTGGCTGGCTACGATGTCTCCCGCCTGCTCTCGGGTTCGCTCGGCGTGCTCGGCCTCATCGGTGAGGTGTCGTTGAAGGTGGCGCCGAGTCCCGCCGCCGGACGCACGCTGCTGCTCGAACTGGAAGAAGAGCCGGCCATGCAACTGTTGCGGCGCTCCACCGCCGCCGCGGTTCCGGTCACCGCCAGTGCCTGGTATTGCGGCCAGCTCACGGTCCGGCTCGCGGGCGGCGCCGCGCTCGCGACGGATTTGCCAGGCGGCAGCGAGCTCGATCCGATCGCGGCGGCGCGCTGGTGGTCCGATGTGCGTGATCATCGCCATGAGTTCTTTCAACTCGAGGACGCGGAGATGGCTCGGGGGATGAGCCTCTGGCGCATCGCGGTGCCGGAAATGGCGAAGCCCCTCCGGTTGGCGGGTGCGCAGTTCGTCGAATGGGCGGGCGCGCTGCGCTGGTATCGCGGCGCAGCGAGCGCGGCCGAGGTGCGTGCGGCGGCCGCGCAGGCCGGAGGTCATGCGACGCTCTTTCGGAGCGCGGACAAGTCGGCGGGCGCTTTTACGCCACTGCGCCCCGTGACCTTGAGTCTGCATCAACGACTGAAGCGAAGTTTTGATCCACACGGCATTTTCAACCCAGGCCGGCTATATCCCGAGCTCTGATGGAATCCCATGCAAACCACACTGAGCCCTGAATTCAAGGACACGCCGCGCGGCGATGCCGCCGAAGCCATTCTACGCACCTGTGTGCATTGCGGATTTTGTAATGCGACCTGTCCCACCTATCAGGTTCTGGGCGATGAGCTCGATGGACCGCGTGGTCGCATTTATCTCATCAAGCAACTGCTCGAGGGGGCGCCAGCCGGCCGCAGCACGCAGCAGCATCTTGATCGATGTCTCACCTGCCTCAACTGCGAAACCACCTGCCCGAGCGGAGTCGAGTACGGCAAGCTCGTGGCCATCGGCCGAGAACTGGTCGAAGAACGAGTGCCGCGTCCGCTCACCGAGAAGACCCAGCGCTGGCTTCTGAAGGAGGGACTCACGTCCGTGTTGTTCGCACCCGCGCTCAAGGTCGCCCAAGTGGTGCGCGCATTGCTGCCCGCGGGATTGCGCCACCACGTGCCGCCGCGCAGCACCGAGACGGGGCGGCCCGCCGCGACTGCGCCTGCCAGCGCGACTGCGCCCGCCCGTGCGACGGGAGGATTGCCCGAGGGCAGGCACGCACGCAAAGTATTATTGCTGGCCGGCTGCGTGCAACCCTCGCTGCGGCCCAATATCAACCGCGCGACGGTCCGGGTGCTCGACGCCTGCGGCATCGAGACCCTCATCGCCGCGGATGCGGGGTGCTGTGGGGCATTACGTGAGCACTTGGCCGATGGTGCCGGGCATTTGGCGAACGCACGACGCAACATCGATGCGTGGTGGCCTCTAATCGAAGCGGGAGCGGTGGAAGCGATCGTTGCGAACGCCTCCGCTTGCGGTCTCGCGATCAAGCACTACGGAGAAGCCCTGGGCGGCGACAGCGCTTATCGACAGAAGGCGGCGCGCATCAGCGCCCTGGCCCGCGACTTGAGCGAGTTGCTTCCCGGCTTGGGTCAGGCGCTTCAGGGAAAGATCCGGATTCCGCGCGCCGGCCGCGTGGTCTTGCATCCGCCGTGCACCCTGCAGCATGGCCAGCGTCTGCGCGGCGGGATCGAAGCGGGGCTGCGCGCCCTCGGCTTCGACGTGCGGCTCGCCCTCCACGAGAGTCATTTGTGCTGTGGTTCCGCGGGAACTTACTCGGTGCTTCAACCGCAGCTTGCCACAGAGCTGCGGGACCGTAAGCTGCGCGAACTGTTGGCGGCCGAACCGGATTGCATCGTCTCGGCGAACATCGGTTGCATCCAGCATCTACAATCCGGGACGACATTGGCGGTCCGTCACTGGATCGAACTCTTGGACGACGCGCTCGCGGAAGCCGCCGGCGCGCAAGACCTCGGCGCGTGAGGGTTGCCGCGGTGTGAGAGTCGCCGCGGCGCAGTGCGCCATGCAGATTGCGCAAAGGTCACAGAGGATATTTCGAAGATGCGTTAGAGTGGCGGGTTAATAGCTCTGACGGAATACCGATGATCGCGTGGACATTTTGGAGCGGATTGGTCTTGAGCGCCGGTGCGATGGCCTATGGCATCGTCGCGTGGCTGGCCGTGCAAATACGACTGAAGCCCACGGAGCGAGCCACCCTGCCGCTTCCGGGTGTCACCGTTTTCAAGCCCCTCTGCGGTGTTGAAACCGAAACCTATGATTGTCTGCGCTCATTCTGTGATCAGGATTACCCTGAATTTCAGGTGATTTTTGGGGTGGCCGATGCGCTCGACCCCGCCGTGGCGATCGTCGAGCGGTTGCAGCAGGAGTTTCCCGGACGGCGTTTGGAATTGGTCGTGGACCGTCGTCAGCATGGCAGCAGCCGCAAGGTCAGCAATCTCGTCAACATGATGCGCTGCGCGCAACATGACTATTTTGTCATCTCCGACAGCGATGTGCGGGTCGGCCGGGATTATCTGGCGAAGGTCGTGGCACCGCTGCTCGACGCGAATGTCGGCATCGTGACCTGTGCGTATCGCGGTGTGCCGCGCCCGGGGCTATGGTCCGGACTCGCGTCTCAATTCATCAACGAATGGTTCATGCCGTCGGTGCGTGTGGCCGCCTTGGGCGGCTCGCGGGCGTTCGCGTTCGGCGTGACGATCGCTCTGCGCCGTCACGCGCTCACTCGAATCGGCGGTTTCATGGCGATCGCGAACCAGTTGGCGGACGACTATCGGCTTGGCGAGTTGACCCGGGCCATCGGTCTGCGCACCGTGCTGTCCGACGTCGTCGTCGAAACCAGCGTGGTCGAATCGAGTTTCGCCGGCATGATCCGGCATGAACTGCGATGGCTCAGGACCATTCGCGCGGTGCGGCCGGTGGGTTATTTCCTATCGGTGATCACGTTCGGAGTGCCGGTTGCCGCGTTCGGCGTGCTGTTGACCGGTGGCGCCATCCCGGCGCTCGGCATGCTCGCGGTCACCGCGGGTGTGCGAATCCTCTTACACGTCAGTACTCGACCACGCGTTGGCTCCGCCCCGCGTGTCATGCTGATGCTGCCGCTCGGCGACCTGATCGGGGTGTCGCTGTGGTGCTGGAGTTACGTCACGCGCAGCGTTCAGTGGCGTAACGATCGATTCCGGATCGCGCGCGACGGCTCCGTTTTGCCGGTGTGAGCCCGCGACGATTCTTGATCGTCACTGCCGACGACTTTGGTTTGCATGAGGCGGTGAACGATGCGGTCGAGCAGGCGAGTCGTGCGGGAGTTCTGACCGCCGCGAGCTTGATGGTGGCGGCCCCGGCGGCGGCGGACGCGATCCGCCGTGCGCGAGTTCTCGCCAATCTGCGGGTGGGATTGCATCTCGTGCTGGCCGACGGACAGACCATGCTCGAACCCGCGCGAGTTCCTGGGCTGGCCGCCGCGGATGGAACGATGGACGATCGCATGTTTCAACGCGGCGTCCGCTACTTTGCTTCGCCTTCGGTGCGTCGGCAGCTCGAGGCGGAAATACGTGCACAATTCGACGCCTTCGCCCGTTCCGGACTGCGTTTGGACCATGTCAACGTCCACAAGCATTTTCATCTGCATCCCACGCTGCTCGCCATGATCCTGCGGATCGGTCGTGACTATGGGGCTGCGGCGGTCCGGATCCCGGTGGAGCCGCTCTGGTTCGCGACCCAAGCCGGCGGGTGGCAGGCGGGAGTCGCCGCCGGCCTGCTGCGTCCGTGGACCCTCATCATGAAACGGCGGCTGCGCGCCGCAGGGATGCGGCACAACGATCAGGTGTTCGGAATCGCGGCGAGCGGCGCGATGGACGAGGCTACGCTGCTAAGGGTGATCGGGCGATTACCCGCGGGCGTCACGGAAATCTACCTGCACCCGGCCACCTCTGGACATCTCCTATCGCCGACGATGTACGATTACCGGCACGGCGATGAACTCGCCGCGCTGATGAGCCCGCGGGTGCATGCCGCGATCGCCGCCGCCCAAGTGGCGACCGGAGGTTACGCCGACCTCTGACGCAGGCGCCGTACGTGGTCGACGGTGCCGCGCGCGGCGCTGCCGTGCGTCTTCAGAAAGCCGCCTCCTCGAGAGCCATCAGCGAGCCCTTGCCGGCCTTGATGCTGAACCAGAGTGCGCCCACCTGGGGCAGGATCCGCTCGACGTAGAACGTGGCGGTGGCAAGCTTGGCGCGATAGAAAGCCGCATCGTCGCCTTCGGCAGCCGGCAGTTTCGTCGACGCGACCTTGGCCATGCGCAGCCACATGTAGCCCAAGCCCACGAGGCCGAGCATGCGCAGATATTCGGTCGAGGCCGCACCCGCCTCTTCCGGGTCTGCGAAGCCTTTCTGAGCGATGAAACCGGTCGCGAGCTGCAGCGCGCCGAAGGCCTTCGCGAAGGGCTGCACGAGAACGCCTATACTCGAGTCGGTGCCATGCTGCTCGATGAATTCGGACACCGGATGGAAGAACCGGCGCAGCGAGCGACCCATGTTGGCGGGTATCTTGCGACCGACGAGGTCCAGGGCTTGGACGCCGTTGGTGCCCTCATAGATCATGGCGATGCGCGCGTCGCGCACGAATTGTTCCATGCCATGATCGACGATGAAGCCGTGACCGCCGTAGGTTTGAAGCGCCAGGTTCGACGCCTCGAACCCCAAGTCGGTGAACAGTGCCTTGACCACCGGCGTCATCAGTGCGACCAGGTCCTCGGCTTCGGTACGCTCCGGTGAGTCCGGCAAACGCTCCATCCGGTCGAGAGCATTGGCCACCCACACGCCAAGCGCACGGCAACCCTCGTTGTACGCGCGCATGGTCATCAGCATGCGGCGCACGTCGGGATGAACGATGATCGGGTCGGCGGATTTCTCAGGGTGCTTCGGACCCGACAGCGAACGACCTTGCACCCGATCCTTGGCATAGGCGACGGCACTCTGATAAGCGACCTCACCCACGCCCAGACCCTGAGTGCCCACCGACAGGCGTTCGCTGTTCATCATCACGAACATCGCGCGCATGCCCTTGTGGGGCTCACCCACCAAGTAGCCGACGGCGTCGTCGAAGCTCATCTGACAGGTCGCGGAGGCTTTGATGCCCATCTTGTGTTCGATGCCGGTGCACTTGACGCCGTTGCGGGCGCCCAAGCTGCCGTCCGCATTCGTCAGGAATTTCGGCACCACGAACAGGCTGATGCCCTTGATGCCGGGCGGTGCGTCGGCCATGCGCGCGAGCACCAGATGAATGATGTTGTCGGTGAAGTCATGCTCGCCGGCGGAGATGAAGATCTTCGAGCCGGTGAGTCGATAAGTGCCGTCGGTTTGGGGCACGGCGCGGGTTCTGAGCAAGCCCAAATCGGTGCCGCAATGCGGTTCGGTGAGGCACATCGTGCCCGCCCATGTGCCATCGACCAATTTGGGTAGAAAACGGTTTTTGAGTTCTTCCGAGCCGTGACTCTTCAGCGCGAGATAGGCGCCATGCGAGAGTCCGGGATAGAGGCCGAATGACAGGTTGCAGGCGCAGATGATCTCCTCGACCAGCTTGGACACGCTCTCGGGCATGCCCTGGCCGCCGTAGGCGGGATCGGAGCTCAGGGAACCCCAACCCCCTTCGATGAAGGCGCGATACGCTTCCTTGAAACCCTTTGGCGTGCGCACCACGTTCTCGGCGTAGTGGCATCCCTCGGCGTCACCGCTGGCGTTCAAGGGCAGCAGCACGCCGGTCATGAACTTGGCCGCTTCGTCGAGAACGGTATTCAGAAGATCGGGCGTCATCTCTTCGAGTCCGGGGAGCGTCGCGAGCCGCGAGCTGTCGAACAGTTCGTGCAGCACGAAGCGCATGTCGCGTAAGGGGGCCGTGTACTTTTGCATGAGTGTCTCCCGGTCTAGTTGCGCAGGGGTTTGCCGGTCACGAGCATGTGCTCGATCCGCGCCAGTGTGTTGGGATTGCGCGCGAGCCGCATGAAGGCGGCACGCTCGAGGTCGAGTAAGCCTTCCTCGTTGACCACGTCGATGAGATCCGTCGCGCCGCCCGACAGCACCTCGGCGAGTCCCGTGGACACGACCATGTCGTGTTCGGTTGCGAGTCCGCGGGCGCGAAAACCCTCGGCGGCCATCGTGAACGCGAGCTTGCCGGCGACGCCCGGCAGCTTGAGGTCTACCGGTTTCGGAGGAACATAGTCGACGGCCAACTCGAGCGCTCGTGCCTTGGCGTCGGCGAGCAGCCGATAACGATTCATCGTGATGCCGTCGGTGGGGCGCAGGAACAGAAGATCCTTGGCTTCGGCGGCGGACTTTGACACGGTCGCGGTGCTCACCGTCTCGAACACCTTGGTCGCGGCCGGCATCGGTCCTTGCGGCAGCATGCCGCTGGTGGTCCAGCGGGTAAGCATCTCCTTACAGCCGCCCCAACCGGGCACCAGACCCACCCCGCATTCGACCAGACCGATGTAGCTCTCGGCATGGGCCTGCACGGCATCGCTGTGCAGCAGCAGCTCGCAGCCACCGCCCAACGCCATGCCGGCGGGCGCGCTCACGACGGGGAATGGGGCGTACTTCAGGGCTTTGTAGGTTTGCTGGCCGGCGGCGATCAATTTCTCGATTTCGCTCCAGGCCGCGATGTTGGCGGCGAAGATCGCGAGACCGAGATTGGCACCGACGGAGAAATTCTGTCCCTCGTTATAGATCACCAGCGCCTTGTATTTGTGCTGCACCAGCGGGATGGTCTTGCCCAAGAGCGCGATTATCTCGGCATCGAGGGAATTACTCTTGCTGGTGAATTCGAAGCACAGTACGCCGTCGCCGATATCCCAAACCGCGGCCGATGCGTTCTTCTGCACCGGCTTCGACATGCGCTTCACGTCCTCGAGCATCAGCACGCCGTTGGGGCGCTCGAGGTCATGGTAAGTGCCGTCCGTGCCGAGATACTGACGCGCGCCGCTCTCCATACGGTAGAAGGTCTTGTCCTTGGCGGCACGCAGCAGAGACGGCACCGCGATACGCTCGTGTTCCAACCGCTCGATCAGCCAGTTGACGCCGAGTTTGTCGATCAATTCGAACGGACCCCACTGCCAGTTATAGCCCAGGCGCATGGCCTCATCGATGGAGCCGATGTCGTCGGCGGCCTGCGGCACCAGGCTTGCGGCATAAGCCAGGGTCTGGCCCAGCACCCGCCACGCGTAGCGCCCGGCCTTGCCAGGCGAGGCGAGCAGCGCACGCAGATCCTTTCCCGCCGCCGCGAGTTCAGGTAACTCCGCCTTGCGTTCGGCGCGATAGTCGCCCGTGAGGAGGTCGATGGTTTCCTTCAGCTTGCCGCCGCCGGCGCGGTTCAGCCGATAGAAACCGCCCTTGCCCTTACGGCCGGTGTAACCGCCGGCGATCATTTTCTGCACGAGCGGTAGATCGCGGTTGGCGGTTTGGAAGGCATCGTTCGCGGGCAGTGATTTCGTGAGGCTCGAGTTGATGTGCGGCATCAGATCGAGGCCGACGAGATCGATCAAACCGAACACGCCCGTCTTGGGGATTCCCATGGGCCTGCCGATCACCGCATCCGCTTCCTCGACGGTGAGGCCGAGATCCACCGCCTCGACCACACCCACCTGGAGCCAATACACGCCCAGCCGGTTGGCGATGAAGCCGGGACTGTCCTTGCAGCGCACGATGCTCTTGCCGAGCATGCGGTCGGCGAAATCGGCGACGGTGTCGGTGAGTTCGGGAGCGGTGCTCGGGCCGGTCACGATCTCGAGCAGCCGCATGTAGCGCGGCGGGTTGAAGAAATGGGTGATGAGGAAATCGCGCGTGAAGGACGCCGGCATCCCAGCGGTGAGCAAGGCGAGTGGAATGGTGGAGGTATTCGACGACACCGCGCTGCCCGGCCGGCGGACGGCATCGATCCTCTTGTAAAGCGTTTGCTTCACATCGAGACGTTCGAGCACCGCCTCGACGATCCAGTCGCTGTCCGCGATGTCGACGAGGTTGTCCTCAAGGTTGCCCGGCGTGATGAGCTTGGCGGCGCGCGCCGACATCAAGGGTGCCGGCTCGGTCTTCAGCATCTTGGCGATCGCGCCTTCGGCGAGCGCATTGCGGTTGGTGGCCCCGTCGGGAACGATATCGAGCAGACGGACCGGAATACCCGCGTTTGCGAAGTGCGCGGCGATGCCGGCGCCCATGACCCCGGAGCCGATCACGGTGGCTTTTCGGATAGGTTGCATACGGCGACGCTCCTTGAAGTTAGATGCGCTCGAGAATGGTGGCGATGCCTTGTCCGCCGCCGATGCACTGGCTGGCGAGGGCGTACTTGCCGCCGACCCGTTGCAGCAGGCTCGCCGCCTTACCGACGATGCGTGCGCCCGTCGCGCCCAATGGGTGGCCGAGGGCGATGGCGCCGCCGTCGATATTGAGTGTCTCGTCGCGAATGCCGAGATCGTGGGCGCAGGCCAAGGCCTGGCTAGCGAAAGCTTCGTTGAGTTCGACGACGTCGATGGCGGACATATCGAGCCTGGCACGCAGCAGCGCCTTCTGCGTGGCGCCCACCGGGCCAATGCCCATTATGTCGGGGGCACAGCCGGCCACCGCGACGCTCTTGATGCGGGCCAGCGTTTTGAGTCCGTGCTTGTCGGCGTATTCCTCGCTGCAGACCAGCACCGCGGAGGCCCCGTCGGTGAGCGGCGAGGAGGTTCCCGCGGTCACCGTGCCGGATTGCGAGAAGGCGGGCTTCAAGGCCGCGAGCGTGGCGGCCGTCGTCTCGGGACGCAGGCAACCGTCGGTGTCGACGGTGCCGTTCTTGCCGGTGATCGGCACGATCTCATCCTTGAAGTGGCCGGCCTTGAGCGCCGCGGCGGCGCGCTGCTGGCTGCGCACCGCGAAGGCCTCCTGGGTCTCGCGGCCGATATGCCACTTGGCGGCGACGTTCTCGGCCGTGTCGCCCATGCTGATGTACGCGGCCATCTTTTCCTGCAACGCGGGATTCGGCAGCGGATTGAAACCGGTCATCGGCACGCGCGACATGCTTTCCACGCCCGCGGCGATGAACACGTCACCGGCGTCCATCTGGATCTGGCCCGCCGCGATGTGAATCGAGGACATGGAGGAGCCGCAGAAGCGGTTGACGGTCATGCCGGCCACGGATTGCGGCAGGCCGGAGAGCAGGCCGATCAGGCGACCGACGTTGAAACCCTGCTCCGCTTCCGGGAAGGCGCAGCCGACGATCAGATCCTCGATGTCTTGGGTACGCACGCCGGTGCGTTCGATGAGCGCCGCGATCACCTGGGCGGCGAGATCATCGGGACGCACTCTTGCGAGCGCGCCCTTGTGCGCCAGCGTGAAGGGAGACCGGGCGTAGCCTGCGATGACGACATTTTTCATGCTGTTTGCTCCGATTGAGGTCGCAATGGGTGCGACTTGGCTTCATGGATTCGTATTCAGGCCGGCGCGCGAGCCCGCTCGCGCGGCGCTCCCCTGTCCAAGGCATCGAGCGCGCTCAGCGCCTGGGACTCGACCTCGTTCAATTCCTTCAAGGCTTCCTCGAGAGCGACACGCTGCTCCTCGAGCTTCCCGATCCGGCTCCGCACCGCCTTGATGAGCAGGCGCAGCTGCTTGGCGTGGGTCGGATCGGCGTCGTACAGATCGAGGTATTCCTTGATATCGCGCAGCGAGAAGCCGAGCTTCTTGCCGCGCAGGATCAAAATCATGCGGGCCCGGTCGCGTTGCGTATAGACCCGATTGTTGCCCGCGCGGCGTGGCGCGATGAGCCCCTTGGCTTCGTAAAAACGGATGGTACGGGCGCTGACTCCCAAGTCGAGTCCGAGTTGAGTGACTGAGAAGAGGCGTCCGGCGGTTTCCGTCATAGATGCCGTATTAGGCTGCTAGTTAACGTATACGTCAAGTAAAATTCCGATCAGGCCGAGGCGCGGTTGCGCGAAGGGTGATGGGGTTCACGGTTTTACTTGGCTAGCCCCTCGAGGGCGCTACGCGTTACACTGCGGCCCCGTCACCCTGGGTCGTACCGGTGCCGGGTTCGCCGCCGGGGTGTAGCTCAGACTGGTAGAGCGCTACGTTTGGGACGTAGATGTCGCAGGTTCGAATCCTGTCACCCCGACCAGATTAGAATGCGTGGTCGAACGCCACCTCGCCCTGCACCGCCACCTGGTAGGCAGACACCTTGCGCTCGAAAAAGTTGGTCAATTCCTGGACGTCCTGCAATTCCATGAATGCGAACGGGTTGCGTGACCCGTAGCGGACGGGAAGATTCAACTTCAGCAGCCGCTGATCGGCGACGTATTGGAGGTACTCGCGCATCTCGCTGCGGGTGAGTCCGATGACGCCTTCTGACAGCACGTCGTCGGCGAAGGCAACCTCGCATTCGACGGCTTCCTCGAGCATGGTGCGTACTTGGGTTGCCCAACCGGCATCGAAGAGTTCGGGTTCCTCTTTGCGCACCGTGTCGATGACTTCGTACGCAAAAGCCATGTGAGCGCTCTCATCACGGAACACCCAGTTCGTGCCGGAAGCGAGTCCGGGCAGCAAGCCTCGCGATCTCAAGAAGTAAACGTAGGCAAACGCCCCGAAGAAGAACAGGCCTTCGATGCAGCTCGCGAAGCAGGTGAGGTTCAGCAGGAAGCGGCGGCGATCGTCGATGGACTCGATGCGTGCGAGCCCCTGCACCGAGTCGGTCCAGCGCTGGCAGAATTGGGCCTTGCGCCGGATCGACGGGATGTTCTCGATGGCCGCGAACGCACGTTCGCGCTGCGCCGGATCTGGTACGTAATTGTCGAGCAGGGTCAGATAGAACTGCACATGCAGCGCTTCCTCGAAGAGCTGACGCGACAGGTACATGCGCGCCTCGGGGGCATTGATATGCTTGTACAGGCTCAGCACCAGGTTGTTCGCGACAATGGAATCGCCGGTGGCGAAGAAGGCCACCAGACGTTCGATCAGATGGCGGTCCGCCGCGCTCATGCGACGCTGCATGTGGCCGAGGTCGATTTGAAAATCGATTTCTTCCACGCTCCACGTGTTTTTGATGGCCGCGCGGTACATGTCATAGAACTTTGGATAGCGCATCGGCCGCAACGTCAGTTCGAAGCCGGGATCGAGAATACGGCTCATTGGCAGGCCTCACAGGTTTCAGGATTCTCGAGGGAACAGGACACGGCGGAGGCTGGCTCCGGCGGCGCCTCGGCGGCATGCTCGCGCACGGTGGTTTTCGATATCTTGGTGGCCGGCCGGGAGCGGAGGTAGTAGGTTGTCTTCAGTCCCTGTTTCCAGGCGTACATGTACATGCTCGACAGCTGTCCGATGTTCGGGTTCGCGATGAAAAGATTCAGGGATTGGCTCTGATCGATGAAGGCGCCCCGATCGGCCGCCATTTCGATCAGGGCCTTCATCGGCAGTTCCCAGGCGGTGCGGTAGATGGCTTTGAGTTCCACCGGGATCGCCTCGATCGATTGCACCGAACCGTCGGCGAGCTTGATCGCATCGCGCATGGAGGAGGTCCAGAGGCCGAGCTGCCGCAGCTCCTCGGCGAGGTGGGCATTCACCTGCAGGAAATCTCCCGACAGCGTTTCGCGCTTGAAGAGGTTCGAGAGCTGAGGTTCGATGCATTCGTAGCAGCCGGCGATCGACGCAATCGTCGCGGTGGGTGCAATCGCCACCAGCAGGCTGTTGCGCAGGCCATGGGTGCGGATCTCGGCGGCGAGGTTCCGCCATCGTTCCGGGTTCTCCGGCGCGACGCCCCACGCATCGAATTGAAACTCGCCGCGGGCCGCACGGGTTTCGGGGAAACTCGGGTGGGCACCTTTCTCACGCGCCAGATCCATCGATGTGCGCAGCGCATGAAAATAAATTTCCTCGGAAATGCGGCGCGACAGCCGGCGTGCGGCCGCGCTGTCGAAGGGGAGCCGCAGCTTGAAGAACACGTCCTGCAACCCCATCAGGCCGAGCCCCACAGGCCGCCAGCGCAGATTCGATGCACGGGCCGTCGCGATCGGATAGAAATTCAAATCGATCACGCGGTCCAATTGTCGCACCGCGAGGTCCACGGTGTGCGCCAACTTGTCGAAGTCAAAATCACGCCCATCCATATGCCGGGCGAGATTGATCGAACCCAAATTGCAGACCGCGCTTTCAGAGTGCGTGGTGACCTCGATGATTTCCGTGCACAGATTGGACAAATGTACCGCAGCGCCGGGGAGCGCGGTCTGGTTACAGCCGCGATTCGACTTGTCCTTGAAGGTCATCCAGCCGTTGCCGGTCTGAGCGAGGGTGCGCATCATGCGGGCATACAAGTCGCGCGCGGCGAGGGTCTTGCGCGCGAGACCGCGCGCCTCGGCCTGGGCATAGGCCTGTTCGAACGCGTCGCCCCACAGATCCGGCAGCTCGGGCACATTTTTCGGATCGAACAACGACCACGGTTCGTTGGCTTCGACCCGTTTCATGAACAGATCCGGAATCCAGTTCGCGGTGTTCAAGTGATGCGTCCGGCGCGCATCGTCGCCGGTGTTGTCACGCAGCTCCAGGAACGCCTCGATGTCGGCATGCCAGGTCTCCAGGTACACGCAGGCCGCGCCCTTGCGTTTGCCGCCCTGGTTCACCGCTGCCACTGAGGAATCGAGGGTCTTCAACCACGGGACGATGCCGTTCGACAGCCCGTTGGTCGAGCGAATCAGCGACCCTTCGGATCGAACCCGATGCCAGGCGACACCGATTCCGCCCGAGAATTTCGACAGCAGAGCGATGTCCTTGTACTTGTCATAGACTCCTTCCAGTGAATCTGGCGGCGAGTCCAGCAGGAAACAGCTTGACAGTTGTTCGTGCAAGGTGCCGGCGTTGAACAGCGTCGGCGAACTCGGCAGATAGTCCAATGACGAAAACAGCCGGTATTGTTCGATGGCGTCGTGCACCGTGGTGGATAGGGCCACCGCGACGCGCATCCAGAAATACGCGGGCGTCTCGAGCACATGACGCTGCGTCGGATGCTTGAGGAGGTAACGGTCGTAGAGCGTGCGCAGTCCGAAGTATTCGAAGCGGTGGGTGCGCTCGGCATCGATTGCGTCGTTCAACTTGCGCGCATGGGATTCGACGAATTGCAGCACGCGCTCGTTCACCATTCCCACGTCGAATCCCAAACGGATGGATTGTGAGAACGAATAGATGCCGAGTCCTTGTACTTCCTTGTCGATGAAGGCCGCGAGCAGTCGCGCCGCGAGCTTGGAGTAGGCGGGTTCATCGGCCATGAACGAGGAGGCGGTGCGGATCGACAGTTCGTCGAGTTCCCGGGTGGTGGCGCCGTCGTAGAGGCCCGCGATCGTTTTCAATGCCACGCGCATCGGATCGACGTCGGCGATGCCTTCGCAGCAGCGGGTCACGGCGCGAACGATCTTGTTGACGTCGATGGGCTCATGGGCGCCGGAGCGCTTCTTCACGCTCATCGGCGCGCGGGGTGCCGGTGGCGGATTTAAGTGAAATTCCGGTTGATGAGCCGGTGATGCCGTGGCGTCTGGACTTGCGTTCATTGCATTGTTCCCCGATGACTGATCAAAACTTCAAGGGGAATAGGACGGATAGCGGCCTGCCATCACGCAGACACGACATGATCCGGCCGCTCCTCCCACGAGAGCTCCAGAAACGCGTCATTCCTCGTGGAACGACGATCACGGCAGGTCTTCGGGCTCATGGGCGTGCGGCCTCTCGTCAAGAGGCCGGTTGCTACTGCAATGCCGCTTCCCAACCCGGCGAGTTAGCGTCGACGGCTCAGTGCCAATGGCATCGGTTCGTTCCCATCCACCGCTGCGGGGCAGCTCCGGCTTGGACCGGATTCCCTCTTAGGCCCAGCAATAGTGCTGGGCACCGCGATGGCACACAAGATATTGTGTTTGAGCGGGGGCGTCAATGTTTGGTTGGGGGTCGGCGGCGGCTAGCGGATGGCCTCTTGAATTGGCGCGAAAGTGTCGCGAAAACGGTCCGAAAGCCTATATAATCCGGCCGCACTTCCGATTCGGTTGCTGGGTACCCGACTATCGGCCTGGAAATACGGTTGGCGCTATCAAGGTTTTCGAGGGTTTAAGCGCCCGTAGCTCAACCGGATAGAGCACCGGCCTTCTAAGCCGGCGGTTGCAGGTTCGATTCCTGCCGGGCGCGCCACCTCGTATCGGAGGAGGTAAACGATGGTGGACGTAGCTCAGCTGGTAGAGCCCCGGATTGTGATTCCGGCCGTCGCGGGTTCGAGTCCCGTCGTCCACCCCACTTACCTTGTTAGGTTGGCGCCAGAATCGGGTTTTTTAGAAATCCGCGGCGCGTCGAGCGGGTCCGTGCCCTGCCGGAAATTCGAGCCTTCCACCTGGTATTTGTGGTCGTGACGGGTATACTGCGCGCCTCGAATAGGGCGGGGAGCGTTGACAGACTCCCCTGGATGAAGGCGAAGCGGTTAAAAGCGACGTGTTTGCGCCCCATTCGAGATTAGCCAGGGAATCGCTTTTACTTCAAAATCAAGTTCTTGGGCCGTTAGCTCAGCTGGTAGAGCAGTTGACTCTTAATCAATTGGTCGTAGGTTCGATCCCTACACGGCCCACCAAATTCAAGTACTTACGCGCGATCGGAGTGCTGTCTTTCTACCAGCGCCAATAGTTTATTTGGCTGGCCGGACAGATTAATTATATTGAAACCCAACCGGTCCCGGCCTTCCACTTCTGCGTGAGCTTCTCGCCGCTCGTTAGAGCGCGAAACGCAGGCATGGCGAATACGATGAGATCCTCGACGACTTTACCAAATGAATCGGCAAGGTGCTCTTCGCCCATTTTGTTGACGAAGGCATTCCACTGAATCCGGTGCGCCCGAACAAAATCTGGGGAGAGAGCCTCCGACTGTTGGCGTTGCCGAGTGCCACCATGGCTTGAAGCTTCTCAGCGATGGCGGTCTCGACCGGATAGGCTAGCAGCTCGATGGTGTCTGCACCCAGGATGACTGGGTACTCAATCATCCGCGGGCCGGGCACCATGACATCGCCAACTCCGAAATCGATCTGAATCTTCAGCCGCACGTTGTCCATCCGCGCATCCATCAGAATTCGGGTTCCCTTGTATTCCGAGTCCTTCGTGATCTCCTCAGCCACCGCGCTGTCGGCGATGAAGTGCAGACCATCTGCTGCGACGTCTAGCGTCGCGCAGTCCTTGACGAGCGCCAGCAAGGTGGCCTGATCTGCCTTTCCTGTGCGAAGCATGTCGATGTCCATGGTGGGGCGCGCATTTGGGATGCCGATTGTCTTCAGAAGCAGCGCGCCTTTGAGAACGACACTTTGCGCATGCTTGGACTTCGAGATGCGGTACAGGAAGCGCTCCATGGCATATTGCTGAAGGACCTGTTGAAACAGCGTGCCACTCGACTTCGACGTGTTTCGGAGTTTCGCTAGCACTGAGGCGACGATGTTTTTCCGATCCTTCGCGCTCATTCGATCGCCTGTAGATACGGTGCCATGGGCGTTTCGACGCGCAGCATCCGTGCGTAATGCAGCAGTTCACGGTTCTGCACTCGCTTTCGTTGTCGTGCTAGCCGCAGTGCCTCGAGCGCGACATCGAGCCCCAGTTTGTTTCTGAATTTGAAGCAATCCACCACCGTGCGTGCGGCGCTGTAGATGTTCAGCGGCATGCCGCCAATGCGCTGCGTTTCAAGCCCCTGTTCGAAGGTTTTCCGATCGAAGCGATAAAGCGTGATGGGGATCGATAGCTTGACGCGGTGATAGCTCCCCTGCGGTACAGCCAGATGGACGGAGGATGGGATCTGGGTCGTGATGCCGTGATAGGAGAGCGCACTGATGAGACAAACCGCAACGTTCGGCGCGCGGGCAGCAACGATGGCGAGATCGGGATGCTCAGCTTCACGGACATTCGCCAGGCGGTAAAGACCGCGGCCGAGCTCGACTATTTGTCCCTGTTCACGCAGAGCGTATAGCGAGTCGGTGTGTACTCCGAGCGCGATCAGATCGCGAGTGCGCAGCGTTCCGCCCTTGGCACGGAATGCTTTGAGTGCAGCGTTGAGATTCCGCGTCTTCATGGTGGGTAATAATAGCACTACTTGTGTATAAGTAGGTCCCTTTTTACCCAACGATTCCCCGCAGTACCCACGGGATCTGTCCTAGTTCATGAACTCGACGGTAACCCGTTCTACCATGCCACTTTCTACCAATCCTATCGAAAAACCTCGGGATTTATAGATAGAGCGTCTGGACTCTTAATCAATTGGTCGTAGGTTCGATCCCTACAGGGCCCACCATAATTACCTGATTTTTAAAAATTTTCTGGTACAGGTGGTAGAAGCACATTCTGCCATTTTGATTGCAATCGCTTAATTGGCGCTGCGTAGTCGTAGATGCTGAACGAACGGATCGAAATCGCGATCGCTGTACAACAATGAGATTTTCTTTTCGATGCAGCTTGTCGCGATCAGCGTGTCGATAGTTTTACGAATCGTGATGCCAAGAATCTGGAGCTTGCGGAAGTTTCGCGCCGCCTGAACGGCGATTTCCTCGCCGACCAGCGGGATCATCGGCAGGGAAGCCAATAACTTCCTGCCTTGATTGAATTCGCGCTCGCTGATGAATCCTTGCAGCACCTCCGTCAAGATCAAATCACCGGTAATGATCTGCTCTACACCGAGAAAGGTGTCGAGTTTGTCAGCCTCTGCGGTGTCTACCCCTCGAAAGTAATCGACCCATACGCTGCTATCGACCAATATCACCTGTCCGATCTCATCGCGG
>Ga0116226_10000851_pt1 | contig 26554 bp, 23 predicted proteins | sample S1TSphfallax_FD_89692 | JGI IMG/M metagenome (GOLD analysis project Ga0116226, IMG submission 89692) | Host-associated microbial communities from peat moss isolated from Minnesota, USA - S1T2_Fa - Sphagnum fallax MG | ecosystem: Host-associated > Plants > Peat moss > Unclassified | place: USA... | reverse complement strand
GAGCTTAAAAAACAAGGTTTGCATTTACAGACGCCAGTAAGAGATAACATGAAGGAGAAAAGATCCAAAAAGTTTTTAAGAGGGATGAGAGGAACTCGACGCTTAGTGGAAACAGTGATAGGGTAACTTGCAGAGCGGTTTCAGATTGAAAAAGGATGGGCAGACTTGGCATCAATTCTCTAGGTTTTGGAGAAAACTATTCGCTCATACAGTGAGTGTTAAAGTCAACTTAAGCATAGGCAATGAGCCCTTGCAGTTTAAGCAAATTATAAAGTAATACTTTTAACTGAGGTCTTTGAAAAACTCGCACATTGCGTGACTATACAAAAGAAAGAGAGAGGGAGGCTAGCGCCTTCGTCGCCCCCCCCCTTCCCTTTCTTCTCTTTCTTCTGCCGAAATTGAGCAAAAGGGAGAAAAGTCTAAAAACTCACACGGCGAACTTGGCCATGTAAAACTCACCAGCGAAGAACACGCCAAGCTTACCGAACGTCTTGGCAAAGACTCAACTGCCGCAATGATCAAACGACTTGACTTCTACATCGGTCAATCTGGCAAGCGCTATAAATCCCACTATGCCACCATCCTGAAATGGCTCGATGAGGATTCGGAGAAAGCTAAAAAGGACTAGGGGTCGCCTATTGCAAAACATCGGCAAGGATCTAAGCTTGCCTTCGAAACGGAAAAGGACAATTGGAAGCCGCCAGAAGCAAAAATTCGTGAAAGAACCCCTGAAGAGAAAGCGCGAATCAAAAAAGAATTTGGCGTTGACCGATGAGCTCGGAATCTTTTTGCGAGCTTAACAAAGTTCGTCCTCGTTTTCGGGATATGCATATTGCGCACTGTGAGAAGATTCCAGAGCACATCATTGACCTTGGAATTGACTGGTGTCAAAAGCCTCATCGTTTGCTCATTCCCGGGTGCGTTAAAACACATTTCACCTGCTGCTTAGTACGCCAAGCTATTCGTCGTTTTGGCCTACACCAAATCCGTTGGACTAAGTCTAAAGCCCTGGATGATCGCATCTTGGAAGCATTCAATCAATACGGCGACACTCCCCTTCCCCTCTGTCAGTATTGCGATGTTGGAATCCTTTTTATCGACGACTTCGGAGATCAAGCGAAAGAACCGAACGCGACTACTACGAGCTGATAGAGACTCGATGGGAAAACATGGTTCCCACGATTATCACAACGAATTTGACACGAGAGCTTCTTGATGAGAAGTAGGGCTCTAGAATCTTTTCAAGGCTCAAAGATTCTAAGTGGATACGATTTGACGGGCCAGATCTCAGAGGAGGCCATTAATAGCACTAACTGTTTTGGAAGAATCACTTCAGCAGGTTTACAAAAACATCTATCACTTCCACCTGAAAGCTAGAAATAAAATCCCAAATAATGTACACTCCACCCCATGCGATTATTATTAGATGATTATGAAAAACCTGAGCTAGAGACAAGGCTCAAAAAAAGCAAAGACCTATCCGAATGGAAACGGATATTTGCGATTATAGGGGACGATGATGGGCAATCTAAGGAATTTTTTGAATCTGTTCGTCATTTTAGATCCCCTGGATGGTTGATAATTTAAAGTCAAGAATTAACGATAACTTTCAAGTCATCAAACTTAATCCAATTAATTTGAGTTAAAAGTAGCCACATAGGTCTTTCAACTGGCAGGGGTATATGATGCTGTTTATGGCACGAGGATTGTCTGAATGTCTAGTATATCCTTGGGAAAAAAGCCATGCAAAGCGAAATGAAGCAAGAGAAAAGACGCCAAGCGAAGTTCAACGAGACTATGAGAGGATTATCAGGGAGATTGGTGCAGAGGCAAGTCTTCCCAAAAGGCGAGGAAAATCACTGGGAAGGGTAAAAGGGCAAGCGGTAAGGCGGCGGCCCACTCAACCCATGATCAAAAAGTCTAAGAAAATGGCAAAAGCGGCTTAAAGAACTCATGTGAGCTCTCCATATGGTCGTGCGCGTTTTGAAAAAAAATGACCAATTTTCTTTCTCAAAACTCCAATACAAATGGATGATAAGATGACACATTCTAAGTCTATAACTAAAGGTATGAAAGAGACAATGCAGCAACCCATTTTACAGGAGACATCATCTATTCAAGGGATTAAAGTTGGATACATTAGGGTAAGCTCATTGGATTAAAATACTGATCGCCAACTTGATGGAGTGGAGCTCCAAAAAGTTTTTACTGATAAATGTTCTGGAAAGGACGATAAGCAGCCGCAATTTCAAGCGATGATCGAATATGTGCGCGAAGGAGACACGATTTTGGTCCATAGTTTAGACCGATTTGCAAGAAATTTAGAGGATCTTCGTATGTCTATTCAAATCCTCATAAAAAAAGGGGTAAAAGTAGAGTTTGTCAAAGAAAATCTAAGTTTTAGCGGAGAAGCATCCCCTATGTCAATGCTTTTGATTTCAGTCATGGGATCTTTTGCAGAATTTGAGCGTTCTACTATTCGAGAAAGACAAAGAGAAGGGATTGAAATCTTTTTGAAAAAAGAGGGAAAGTTTAAGGGTCGCCAAGAATCCCTTACACCTTCTCAAATTATTACCTTACGTCAAAGAGCAGCAGCTGGAGAGAGCAAAACTTCTATAGCAAAAGACTTCAAGCTATCGAGAAATGCTGTCTATGAATATCTCGCAAGGCACGCTAAAGAGCCGTTGCCCGAACAGAAATTGTAGGACTCACACTCGTACTTGGTTTTCGTAGTGCATAGCGGCCCATTGACGAGCATAGGCCTTCTGGCACTCCTTGCATCTCTTTATCTCTTTGCGTTTTTGCTACTAGTAATCAGTGACCGGCTTTGTTAGATTGCAAATACTACATGTCTTGATTTGAAACTGTAGTTGGCCTTAAGTAATCTGCCGGCTTTAGCCGGTAAGTCATTGAATTTACGAAAGGAATCTATCTGGAAAAACGTTCCTTTTGGTTTAGCTCGAATCCATTTTCGTCGAAAAAAACTCGCCTATCCCGTTAATCGTGAATTTCTCTGTTGACTTCAAATTTGAAAATAAATATCCATTTTCAAGTCTGAAGAGCGTTGATGGCATTGCAAAGTTCTCGTCAGTTGTTGTAAAGAGTTGCGAGGTCGCTGATTCAGCGATCAAGATTCATAGATTGCGAACAAAACCCCGGCCATTGACTGCTAGAAGACGCTGTTAGCAACAGAGCTTGCGATGGCTGTCTTTCAGTCGGCCGATCTTTTGGCCTCGGGTGGTTCGTGTATTGCCCGAAGCCAGTACGTCCCTTTGTTTAAAACAATCAAACTCTCCACTTCTTCGATGGCAGGAATCGCACATATTAGTAAAGCCGCTATCCCTTTTATCTTTAAACGAAGGGAAGTCACCATAGATAACATCGAAGAGGTAGTCGGTATCATTTTCTTTCGTATGGGAGACTTGACTGGAGTCGCTTGCATCGAGCCTCAGTTTGAGGCTTGCTGTCACCAAGCCTGCGAAACCGCCCACTCTATATGCAATATCACTCTATTACTTACGACCTATACGAAGCGGGCTAAATTAAGGAGGTCAGCGCTTGTGATAGCCTACTGGGCTAACGGTCTTTTTAATCAGGTAAACGGCCTTTTTAATAGAGTCACTGGCCGAGGCGCTACTTTACCTATAGGCACCCATGCAGGGAGAGGTGCAGTGCTTCCAAACGGAGCACAAGAAGAGCATATAGCCATACTATATCCTGCCCCAGAAGTGCATACAGAACAGCAAATCGAAGAGTATTATGACAATCTAGTAGATCAGGTGACAACGCATTGGAGCACACTCGATGAGATTCCAGAAGATATTGCGATACATCCCAATTTGCGACAGTTTATCTGTCCGATAACTCAAAAAGTCATACGCTTTGCTTTCTCTCCAAAAAGCAATATGACAATCTGTTATGAAAAAGAGGCTATTCAACAACAGCTAAGTTCTGGGCTAGTACCGCCTCTTCTTTGACCAGCAGGTTTGGGTTTCTCTCAGGCCAATGTCGTCAAAAACGATTTAGCCCAGTACCTGATCGATAGAGCGTTAGAAGAGATCGCCACTGATTTGACTAAGATTCGAGCGGATGTGCAAGCCGAGCCTAATCAGCTGTAAGACTAGAAGGAAAGAATAAAACATTCATTAAAAGGAGATTCTATGCAGTGGATGTTTCAAGCAACTCAATTTTGAAAATCGCCGATATTTATACAAATAAGGAATGGGGGGGTGCCCTTTCCTATTGCCGTGTCGGATCAGTTGCCCTGATACTTGCCATGACAGTAGATCAAATGAATACCCTTCATCTGTTTGGAGGCATTAGCCACCCTCCTCTAAAATGTATAGAAGGTATCGCTCTTTTGTCTGCAACTGTGCTTTTCATGCTAGATAGTCATCAAGAACGGACGAAGGAGGAGCAGCTGCCCAGATTTATTTTAAGCGCTCTCACTATTTTCCGATTGATAGGTGAAATGCAAAGAAATACCATTCTAGAAGGATTTCAGGACTTACCCCCATTAGGTTCATTGTGGCATAGCATGGTTTCTCTTGAGATTGGAGCTTCCCTGCTGCTGCTAGATCGTAGATTCAGTAGAACATAGAACTTTATAAAAACTAAAATGTGGAAGATTTATGATCCATTCTCTTAATACTGTTGCTAAAGCATTACAATTGTTAGTTCAAGGGGGTGATTTAGTGGTCGATATTGACGATTTAACGCAAAGTCACGCCTATAATGAGCTAAAGAACGGGTCAATAGCTACTCGAACAACCCTGCTTTTTTTTTCTATAGCAAATTTGGCCATAGTGCTTTCAGGTCAATCCCACAGATCTCTAGCTCGAGGAGTAAAAAGTATTGAGCCTCTAGCACATATAATTGCATTTCCCACCAAAATGATAGAAACAATTGAGGTATTCGATCATCCCCATGCTTCAACAGTCGATAAGGTAAAGGTTATCGAGAAGAAGATTTTAGGATCCCTTATCTCCTTTGCGCGCTCCGTATGTGAATCGAAGCTTACCTGGCAGCGGCATTATAGAGACTTACCTCTGGAGGAGCAGGGAAAATTGCAGTTCCCTGTCCATCAAAACGATGAGGATAGTTATAGAATTGTGGGGTATGAAGTTTTCGACAAGGAGAAGTGCGTCAAGGCCATTACAAATTTGGAGAGCTGCATCCCAAAAATGAACGGTGTGGAGGTCTCTACCGAAACGAATTTAGGAAGCCGAGTAATCGGTGTTTCAGCGTCTGCTTTTAATTTACTTATTGCGCATATTGCTGCCCATTTTCCTCCTCCTGCGCCCCCTCACCGATCTGCTCCTGTAGTGGCTCCAGCATCTCTCTCGAGACCATCTTTCGAGAGTCATATCAGTGAAGATGAATGGTTAAATTTGAGCCACTGGAAAGTGATTCCGGTAGAGCTGCATGAAGATGAGGTCTTTAAACAATTTATTTGCGCCATTACAAATCTTCCTATTCGCGACATTGTCCAAGATCCTACATTAGAGGCTTCTTCTTCCGCTACCCAAAGACCTCAACCCATCTATTATGAGTAATCCGCCATAGAACATTGGTTGAGTACGCGAGCTATCTCTCCGATAACGAGAAGGCTGCTTACTCCCTCAATGTTAAAGCGTTGTGTGCATCTACAAACGGTTATTAACAGCCGTCTACATGCTTATTCAGATAGAGTTAAACGATTGCTGCAGCAGATGGCTACGATTCCAGTAGACCAAGATCAAATAAATCGTGCTATTCAAAGTGACAATCACTAATCTAATCAATGACCCCTCCCTAAAAGGACGGGCTTGTGCAAAGAAGTCCGAAGTTGACCAGCCTAAGCTCTAAGTTTAACTTGGGGCTACGTGAGGAGCGAATAGATACGATCGGTGGGGTGCTTCTCCAGCCCCAGGCTCCACGGCAAGGGGTTAAATCAAACTGCTCCATGACATTGGAGAGGAGACCATGACTGGGCTAAGTCAAGTGCGGGTCACCGCAAAGGAAATTAGACAAGGTCGGCGCTTCTTCCTACGACTGAAGTGGCAGGTTTCGGCCCCGTCAATTCAAGGATCCATTAATATGTAGAACTCTCCGCTTAATTTAACTTCTTATTGTTTTCTTAAGTTTGATAGTATCAAACTCTTTGGAACCGCTGTTCTCTTAACAGTCTGCTATGCGGCTAGAAAAATTTATGAAATTTACAAAAAGAGTCTCTGCATATAGCAAACTCGTAGGAAAAGATAGACTCAAACATTCATTAAGAAAGAGAATCGAGATAGTGGCTGCCTACAAAGCTTGTTTCAAGCACCTCAATACCGAATTTTCGATTGATTTCTTTTTAAGAGCAGTCAAGAGAGATTTGGAGCCTAAAGAAACAGACAGAAAAAATTTAAACGGTTTTTAACATCCTCCCCTGCTTGAAAGGAGGAAATTCCCTATAGGTAATTCATGGCTACGTTGGATAAAGAGACCCTCAAACAATTGACCCGTCTTTGCCGAATTGAGTGTACCGAAGAAGAGCAAGAAGCGCTTTTAAAAGACTTAAAAAAGATTCTCGATTACGTCGAGCAGCTTCAGGAAATGGACACTGAGAATGTCCCTCCTTGCCATCAGGTGTTGGAAAATAGGGCCAACGTGATGAGAGAGGATGTGATAGGAGAAGTTTTAGATCGCGAAAGCTTTTTAGGAAATACTCCCCACATCGGAGGGATGATCCGCATTCCCCCTGTGATTAAACACAAAGGAAAATATGTATAACTTATCGGCTATTGAAATTCGAGAACAGTTTTTGCGAGGTGAACGTAGCGCCCTTTCTATCGCTCGCTATTATTTAGAGCGGATAGCGAGATTTGAGGCTCAAATTGGGGCCTTTTTAGAAGTCCATGACAAACAGCTCCTTTCCCGAGCTGAACAGCTCGATCAAAAAAGACACACCCATCAGCCTCTCGGAAAATTGGCGGCCATTCCCATCGCCATTAAAGATAATATCCTCGTTAAGGGAGAAATCACCACCTGTGGCTCGAAATGCTTAGCTCACTATCGCGCCCCTTATCAGTCAACAGTGGTCAACCTTCTCCTCGCTGAAGACGCCATGATCATTGGAAAAACCAACATGGACGAATTCGCCATGGGCTCTTCTACTGAACATTCAGCCTTTCAAAAAACGTACAATCCATGGAATCTCACATGCACGCCCGGAGGTTCTTCTGGCGGCTCTGCAGCAGCTGTAGCCGCCCGTTTTTGCCCTGTAGCTTTGGGAAGCGATACAGGAGGCTCTGTCCGCTTGCCTGGCGCTTTTTGTGGAGTTGTCGGATTTAAACCGACTTATGGACGCATTTCACGCTATGGCTTAGTGGCTTATGCCTCTTCTCTTGACCAAATTGGTCCTCTCGCCACCTGTACGGCCGATGCTGCGCTGCTGATGGAGGTCATTGGGCGGCACTGCGATAAAGACTCCACTAGCCTTCCAGAGGAACCTGAAGAATACCTAAACCATTTTAAACACTCTATTGAAGGAATGAAAATCGGCGTTCCGTGGCAGTTTTTGGAGGGGTTGGCCGACGAACCTCGACAGCGATTTGAAGAGGCGATTGAAAAGATGAAACAGCAAGGAGCGGATCTCTTAGAAGTGGACCTCAGTGTCCTTAAATATGCCATCGCGGTCTATTATATTCTCGCCACAGCTGAGGCATCGACGAACTTGGCTCGCTTTGATGGCATTCGTTATGGCCACCGCTCTCCTCGCGCAAAAACGCTAGATGAAGTGTACGATTTTTCCAAAGAAGAAGGGTTTGGCCCTGAGGTAAAAAGACGGATTATGCTGGGGACGTTTGTCCTCTCAGCAGGTTACCAGGATGCCTATTACCGGAAAGCCCAAAAGGTGCGCACATTAATTCTAGAAAGCTATAAGCAAGCGTTTAATCAATGCGATTTGATTGCTTCTCCCGTCTCTCCCTTTGCCGCGTTTGAAATCGGGTCGATCCAAGATCCGGTGCAAATGTATCTTGAAGACATTTACACCGTCAGCGTTAATCTGGCGGGGCTTCCCGCTATCAGCCTTCCGAATTGCCTCACAAAAGAGGGAAAGCCTTTGGGACTCCAATTGATGGGGGCCCAAAAGCAGGATCGGCTCGTCTTGAATGCCGCTCATGTCCTTGAAAAGATCTTCCCTTTTCACAAGGCTGTTCCTCCACTTGTTGACCAAGAGGCGACTCTATGAGCCAAAAACCATATGACAATTGGGAAACGATCATTGGTCTTGAGATCCACGTTGAACTCAATACGCGATCAAAACTCTTCAGCGTTGCCCCCAATCGTTTCGGAGATGAACCCAACACAAACATCACCGAAGTCTGTACAGGACAGCCTGGTGCTCTCCCCGTCCTCAATAAGGAAGCTGTCCGCAAAGCCGTGCAATTTGGCTGCGCTATCCAAGGAGAGGTGGCAAAGTTCAGCAAATTTGATCGCAAATCGTACTTTTATCCCGACAGTCCTCGCAATTTTCAAATCACCCAGTACGATCAACCCCTCGTGAAGGGGGGAAGCATCGTTGCGGAAGTCGGAGGAGAAGAGAAATGCTTTGCTGTGAACCGCGTGCATCTCGAAGATGATGCTGGAATGCTGAAGCATTTTTCCACGTTTGCTGGAGTCGATTATAACCGCGCCGGCTGCCCCTTGATTGAAATTGTCTCTGAACCCTGCATACATAGCCCACAAGAGGCTGTTGCTTATGCAGTCGCTGTCAAGGCAATTTTGCGATACATTGATGCCTCCGACTGCAATATGGAAGAGGGATCGTTACGCGTCGATACAAATATTTCAGTGCGCTTAAAAGGAGAGAAGGGATTCCGCAATAAGATTGAAATCAAGAACATGAATTCCTTTAATTTCATGGAGATGGCCCTTAAATCGGAGATTCATCGCCAAATTGAAGAGTATCTTCATCACCCGCATATCCCTCCGGAGCAAGTCATCCAGCAGGCCACTTATCGCTGGGATCCTGAAAAAAAGGAGACCGTCCTCATGCGCCGTAAGGAGACAGCCGATGACTATCGCTATTTTCCTGAACCCGATCTTGTTCCGATTGTTCTCACGGATGCCTATATCGAGGACATTCGTCGCTCTCTACCAGAGCTCCCTTTACAGCGTGAACGGCGCTATGGACGGGATCTCGGCCTATCAAAGCATCAATCGTTTGCCTTAACAATCGATCAAGCCCTGGGAGACTATTTTGAAGAAGCGCTTAAAACATGTATGAATGCACGAGCACTCGCCAATTGGTTATTAGTAGAGTTTGCTGGACGTTTTAAGGAATCAGGAGAGAGCGTCTTGTCAAGTGGAATTAAGCCTGAACAGGTCGCGACCCTAGTTAATCTGATTGAGCAGGGAAAAGTGACTGGACGAATTGCCAAAAGCGTGGCGGATGACATGGTGGCTCATCCAGGAGCGGATCCGGCGGTTCTTGTCGCACAAAATCCCAACTACCACCCTCTCAATGACCAGGAAGAAATTGAGCGGTATGTCAATCAAGTTCTAGCCGACAACCCTCGATTAGTCAACGATTATCATGTAGCAGGAGCGGAACACCCTTATCGCCGCGACAAGATTTTTACCTTCCTGGTTGGACAAGTGATGAAGCTCTCCAAGGGAAAGGCTTCACCGACGGTCGTGAATGATCGCCTTAAGCATCGCATCAATCAATGGGAGACTTAGGATGAGCCAAAGCCCCAGGGCTGACGCCTCTTGCGAGCTGTCGGCTGCGAGAGCTTTCGCTCGACCCCAAATCTCGCTCTCTTTGCATCAGGTGAGTTTCTCATCTAAAAGCGCAATAAAAACCCAGATTAAGAGTGGCGATTCCTAAAAATTGGATTAAAATTAAATCACTTTTAATCAATAAGATTCTTTAAAACCCATAAAAAACGTTTTGCAAATAATGTCATCTTGCCCTTATCATCACTGCTCAAGCACCTCCCGTCATGTCTCATAAGGCTCACTTGTGTGCGATTGTCGAACGTCTCTTTACCCTCTTGGGTTCTTATCAGCCATCGCTTTTGGAGCACGCTTTATTATTCAATGGATTGAGAGTGAAAAGGCTCAGCAAAGCGTTGTTCCTCGCTCGTTTTGGCAGCTTTCACTGCTGGGCAATCTTTTGCTAATGATTCATAGTTTTATTCAAGTCCAATATCCTATCTGTCTTGTACAGACAGGCAATGCTCTGATTTCGTGGCGCAATCTTGAATTGATGCAACGTTCTCCCCCTTTAGTCTCTTTTAGAGGCATGATTTTCATTTTTATCGGATCGATGATCTTCATTTCCTTTGCATTTGCCATTCAAAACGCTTTTTTGACAGCGGATAGCCATTGGCTTCGCGTCCCTAAAGCGCCTTGGCAAACATCCTCTTCCTCCGTTCCCCTTGTTTGGCATCTCCTTGGAACTATCGCTTATCTCCTTTTTTCAAGCCGTTTTTGGATTCAATGGTGGATGATTGAAAAGAGGAGGATTGAAAAGAGACAGACCTGCACACTCCCCCCTGCCTTTTGGTGGATGAGCTGCATAGGCGCTTTGCTGTCGATGGCTTATTTTTTGCGGATGCAGGATAGCGTCAATCTGATAGGACCGCTTGTGGGCTTTGTGCCCTATGTCCGCAACCTGATGTTGATTCGTAAACGGCAAACAATGGAAGAAAAACGATGAGGCGCTACTTTCTATTTGCCGCCGAAATGAGTGGAGACTTGCACGGAAGTCGTCTGATGGAGGCTTTGCGAGCGCAGGAAGCTAACCCTGAGTTATGTGGTGTTGGGGGTTCTCGCATGCGCCAACAAGGGCTCGATTGTTTCTTTCAGATGGAGAGCTTTCAAGTGATGGGGCTGTCCGATGTGCTTAAATCGCTCCCCTCGCTTTGTCAACTCTTTTATGCGGTTCGCAACAAGATTTTGCAAATCGAACCTGACGGCGTCATTCTCATCGATTATCCAGGATTTCATTTACGCTTGGCTCGCGCTCTCCGGAAGCAAGGATTTAAAGGAAAGCTCATTCAATATATCTGCCCAACGGTGTGGGCTCATGGGAAAAGGCGCATCGATCTATTGGCAAACCATTACGATCTTCTCCTGACCATTTACCCATTTGAAGCGGCTTACTTTGCCCCTTCCTCCTTAAAAGTGGAATATATTGGCCATCCTTTGACAGAGACGATTCACACCCATGTCTATGATCCTGATTGGTCAGCTCGCCTCGGATTACCGACTCATAAAGAGTGGATCGCTCTTTTTCCCGGAAGCAGAGAAGGAGAAGTTCTACGGCATACACGCCAACAACTCCACGTGGCTGCTAAACTTAAAAAGCATTACCCTCATCTCTGTTTTGCCCTTTCATGCGCACAAGAGGGCTTACATGCTTCCCTTTTAGAGGTGATTAAACAAGGATCTTTGCATTTGAATGAAGATCTTTATCTCATCCCTCCAGGATACAACTACGAATTAATGAAGCACTGTAAGGCAGCGCTAGCAAAATCAGGAACAGTGACCCTTGAACTTGCTCTTCATTGTGTCCCGACAGTCGTCCATTATGAGTTATCTCGATTGGATCATTTCTTTGCCAAATACATTCTACGGCTGCAACTCCCCCACTACTGCATCGTCAATCTCCTGCATGGTCAAACCATTTTCCCTGAATTCATGGGAAGGGGCTTATCGTCTACTGACTTAACCCTGGAACTGAGGGCCCTCTATTCGAATGCAAGCAGACGAGAGCAAGTGATAACAGCCTGTGAAGATGTAAAGCTTCAGCTGGGAAAAAAATTCCCTCATCAATGCGCTGCAATGGCGATCCAAGAGTTGATAAAATGCTAAAGCGATGGAGGAAGCATGGAGCAAAAAAATTATCTCAGGGGCGATCTTTTCTTATTGCCAAGCTCAGCAAAATACTTTTGCATCTGCTCTTTAAAACGTGCCGCATCCATGTAAAAGGGAGGGATCAATTTGTTGAGCTCGCCACGAAAGAAAAGTGCATCCTCATCCTTTGGCATAATCGGATTGCCCTAGCCCTCTTCATTCTTTCCCAATACACCCCTTCCGTGGCTTACGCAGCACTTGTCAGCGGCAGCCGGGACGGCGATATTTTGAGTTCTATGATCCACTCCTACAAGAATGGAACAACCATCCGAGTGCCTCACATTGCCCGTTATAAAGCCCTTCAAGACATGATTCGATATGCCAATCAGCGCAAAGGAGTCGTTATCATCACACCCGATGGCCCCCGCGGTCCCTGCTATGAAATCAAACCTGGCGTTGCTATTGCTGCTCTGGAAACAGAAGCGCACATGGTGTGCTTAAATTGGGAGGCTAAACGTTACTGGGAATTGGACACGTGGGATAAACTGCGCTTACCCAAGCCCTTTACATCGATTTGGGTCACCTTCGAAAACGGGGTTTCCTTTTGCCATGCAGGGAAGCCCTCGGTAGAGGAAGCTCAAAGAATTTTAAAGGAAATTTTGCCGAAAAAGCCTGGTTAATGTGAGCTTAACTCGTCATGGCAGTTAACACACGGCGCATCCCTTTAAAAGTCGCACGGCCATGCATCGCTAACACATTATCCAACACTAAAAGATCTCCTCTTTGCCAAGGAAAGGTGATCGTTTGAGCCTCTAAAACATCCATCACATGATAAAGATCGGCCCTAGGAATGGGCTGATGATTGGCATAGAAGATTTGATGCAACTTGGTATGTTTTCGACAATAAAAGAGCTTCGCCCCTACATAACGCCAAACTCCCAACAGCTTTGGGCTAAAGTCATAGAGATGAGCCTGATTGAACCAGACCTGTTCTCCTGTGTCGGGATGGGATAGGATCGCTGGCCGCTCCTGACTGATTTCCAGCCAATCATTTTTCGTCCACTTATATGCAAATTCATGCTCCTGGCATTTTTGTTCGACCTGTTTCTTGCACTCTGTTTCAAAGACTTGAATCCATGTTTTGTGAGAAGGTTGAAGTTTATTCAACGCATCCATGATCCAGCTTCGATGATAATAGCAAGAGACATAGCGAAGGCCCTTATCGATAAAACGGTGTTTAACTGCAGGATTGATACCCTTCAATACTTTTCTTGCATCTGCAAGAAGCGTTTCTCCTTTCGCTTGAGGAGGAATCTCGCAAAAGAAATAGATATTTTTAGGATAATATTTCACAAACGATAATTCGTTGTGAAGAGGAATTTTAATCGAAGGAGGGGCTTCAGTAGAGGTGTAAACAGCCTCATTGATTTTATTCCTTGGACTATCTCCTCCGATATAATCGACGAAATGACCCAGCCCTAAGCAACGAACAGCCATGGCAAAGTCATCGGCATGGCATAAAGGGAATCCACGAAATAAAATCCCCCCATATTTGGACAGCTGGCCCTTAAACGTCGCTTTCTGCAAAGCAAGAAGGTCTAAAAAGGCGGTTTTTGAGATCCCTTTGTGAAAAGGTTGAATCACTAACGGCAATTGCTCCTGATTGATAAAAGTGCTCCTAAAATCCGACATTTTTCCTCCCCACATGCTCATCTGCTTACGATGATCGTCTCATGGAAGTGAAACAGCTTCGATCACAGTTGTCAAGATTTCTGAATAAAATTGAAAAAATTTGAATATGAGGCATTTAAGTCTTCACAAACAGCTTTTATTGCAATTGTCAATTGTTTAATTAAAAAAAAATATTAAAATAAAAACAAACTAATTTTAACATATAGGGTTTGCTTGTTACCGGGAATCTGAAAAATTTCTATAGAAAACAAGGAATCGTTTTGATAGGCTATAGGTTAACCTGGCGGGGGAAGATAACCGTTCTAAAATATCCATGGGTAGTGTTTTATCGCGAAGAAAGTGCTTATGATTGCTGGACCAAATGGAGATGGCAAGACAACAAATAATGAATCTTCCTGCTTTAGATGCTAATGGGTTTCCACTTAAAAGGGAAGATGGCAGAGTCATCACGTCTCCCGAACACCAACGTAGCGCTTGCGTCCTTTTTCAACTCTCATTTGAGTTATTGCTCAAATCTCTCATTAAATTAAGAGGAAACCAACCTCTTAGAAACGGATGGCACAGACACAATCTCTTAAAATTATGGGATATGGTTGCCATCGATTTTCAAGCGCTTTCTTCCATTCAGGAAGAGGATTTAAAGATATTGGAAGAACTCTCATCTATTGGGGACAGTGACTTAAATCTCATCCAATTGAAGTCTGGAAGAGGCTGTTTGTCACTATCTGAAGGCCCGACACCCCTATTAGAATCCCTTTCTCGCCTCTATCAATTATTTAACGGAGAAATCGAAACTTTTGTGGCCAACAAAGCCACCTGTGACTTACATTGAGCAGGTTCAAGTTCCTTTAATACACTCATGAGTTCCTTTCTAAAACGAGAGGGTCTCTGAACTGTGACTTATCAACCCCATTCCTCCAAGCTCTTATATCCCGTTTACTGCATGGTCAACGCTTCAAATGATATAGGAAATGCGATCCATGAGTTGCTTCTTAATCCGATCAGGATATCCACTTTGGACGAGGTGGACAGCCTCCTGAATTCCCCTTAACAACCCTTTAGGCGAAGATTGACCATGACACTTAACGATGACATAATCGACTCCACACACAATTGCCCCCCCATACTCCTCATCATCAAATTGATGATGTAAATGACGTAAAATAGAGGCACGCCGTTCAGGCAAAATCTGTTGTAGAAGTTCATGAAGCTCCTGTAGAATAAAGAAAGAGACCCCTTCCGATGTTTTCAATAACACATTACCAGTAAAACCATCTGTCACCAACACATCTACTACTCCTTGAAAAACCTCTCGCCCTTCTACATTGCCTATAAAGACAATGTCTCCCTCCTGAGACATGCGTTGCAGAAGCTGGTATGCCTGCCGGACTTCCGATGTTCCTTTTTTCGACTCCACGCCAATATTTAATAAACCCACGCGTGGCTGCTCTAGCCCTTTGCAACAACGCTGATAAGCTACGCCTAATTGAGCAAATTGAGCAAGGTCATGTGCTTTACACGAGACGTTACCCCCGACATCAATGATCGCGACGCTCCCCTTTCGCGTGGGCAATGTCGCGAGCAAAGCGGGACGCTTAATCCCAGGTAAAAGGGGTAAAGATAACGCTGCCGCAGCAATAAGGGCTCCGGTATTTCCTGCGGAAACGAAACCATCCAAGGATCTTTTTCTCAACCATTTGACTCCACATGCTAGAGAAGAATGTTTTTTTTGCCGGATCGCAACTAAAGGAGCTTCGTGCATTTCAATCACATCGGCAACAACTTGAAATTCTAAATTCTCTTTTCTCAGGGGAAGAGAAGAATGGAAGATAATTTCATCAAGAACTGACTGGGTGAGAAAAACAACCCATTTGACTTTAGAGAATTCTTTCGTCGCAGCAATAGCGGCTTCAAAAAAAAGGACAGGAGAGCGATCGCTCCCCATAAGATCAATTCCAATGCGCAAGTCTGCCACTCCATCGTGCGAATTTACTGAGAAACACTCTGTGCATTCGCTTTCCGACCATAGTGACCACAAGCTTGGCAACTAAAATGGGGACGACAAGACTCTCGACAATTTGAACAAATCGAGAGATGTTTGGGTTTCTTGGCATGATGGGCACGCTTTGAATTTTTGCGTGCATTTGACATGCGATTACGTGGCACTGCCATGGCTAGCTCTCCTCATCAAGTGATTATATTATGCATTCACGACTTCCAATCCAGATCCGCAAAAGGGGAATCCCCTTCTTCTCTACTAGGCTCATCGGAGCGCTCCTTTAAATACTTTCTATATTCCTGTCGCCTAGGACAATTTCTCCCATTGCATTCAGCAAACGTGGGAACTTCGAGCAAAATTGTCTCTCGCAAGAGATCTTTAAAGTTGTAAACTCCCGACTTTATTTTACTCAAAGGTTCACTATAATAAAAGTGATTTACATGGATAGGAATCCTGACGGCCTCATTACAAATTGAGCAAGGGAGAATTGCCTCTGTCTGAATATCCCAACGCAACACAAGCTCATGCTCTGCTAGATAAGCAATCCCTTCCAAGATCACCGGTTTGTCAAACGCCAAGTCGATCTCATAAATCTCCAGAAAGCCAGGTTCCAATGCTTCATGAATCTCTTCCTCAGAACCCTGACGAAGCTGCTCGACATAAATTTTAAAAACATCATCCACATTGCACCAACGAAACTAAACCATCTGCAAGGAGCTTATTCTAAGCCATAAATGGCTTTTTTTGCTAACAAATTCTGGCAGAGGACATCGGATTGTAAGGGGCAGCAGAGAAAAGGCTGCAACGTCTCCTTTGCCTCTTCGAGACTTTGCATCTTTATTTGGGCCTTTCCGTTTAATCTTTTTCTGAATTCCTGCGGCATTTCAGAATGATTTGACTTTTTCATAGGCAAATTTTATCATGCCGGCATGGTTATTCATATCGCTTGCACACCAAAGAAACGATGCCATCATCCCTCAATTTCTGAGTCATTCAGAACTTTCTGCGTATTCACATCAGTCAACAACCCCTTCCTGAAGGAAGGGGCTTGTGTAAGCAAGCCCGACGTTGACCCGCCTAAGCGGTCAGTTTAACTGACGGCTATGTTAGGAGCGAATAGATAGGTATCGTGGAATGCTTCTCCAGTTCCACGGACTATGGCAAGTGGTTAAACAGGTGTACGGGTTAAGCCAGTGCCACTCGCATAGAAACCGCTCCATAAGTATTGGCCAGGAGACCCTTCGCGGACGAGGCAGTTGCTTACAAAGGGCAAGGGAGCGGTGTTTCGACAAGCCCCTTTCATGCTTATTTTACTAGAGCGCGAGGGAGGAGTCTGTCAGAATCTCTCGCTTCAATCGATCCAGGAAGCGAAGTCACTGGTATTGCTCTTGTCGCGAGCATTAAGCAGGGTCGCTACGTGATATGCGTTGCCCATTTAAAGCAGAGGGGAGAGGCGATCAAAAAGTCGCTGGATCAGAGAAGAGCGGTTCAGAGGGGGAGAAGATCTCGCCACAAGCGATACCGCTTTACCCGTTTTGCAAATCAAAAATACCCTTTTGGAGGGTTACCCCCTTCGATCCAGTCGCGCGTTAACAATGTTTTTCATTTAGCCAGGCGATTGTGCCGTCTGACTCGGGTGACTTCTGTTGCTGTTGAGACGATCCGTTTTGATAGGCTAAAAATGGCACATCCCGAATCTCCCCAAAAGTTTGGGAAGAAGAGATCGCATAGACAATCTCGCCCTCTGCTGCTAAAGCTGTCATCAAAAAATGTTAACGCCCCCTCCCTCAAGCGAGGGGCTTGTGCAAACAACCCCGAAGTTGACCAGCCTAAGCCCTAAGTTTAACTGAGGGCTACGTGAGGAGTGAATAGATAGGACCCATCGGATGCTTCTCCAGCTCCGCGCTCTGCCGCAAGGGGTTAAACAAAGGAAATGAGAGAGGAGAGTCTTTGTGTTAGACAAAAATAAATAACCTCTCATGCCGTGCCATCCTGCGCCTGCGAGGCAGTGGCCTGCAAAGGGTCATGGGGGTTATAGCGAGATCATGGAAAAACTATGATCGTTTGATGCACCTAGACAACATAGAGTCCTCAAAACAATGCATTTGAATGAGATGGAAGCAGAGCGCTAGGATGGGATCGGATAGATCAGCAGGCGAAGTCAAAAGAGGAGTCTTATCTGGGAAAATTTTAGAAAATTTATGCACAAAAACCCCATGTGCGTTGAAGATTCTACATCGTCTATTTTAGACGATAGAAGACTGGCAAATTATGTTATCATGAGCCCGTTGCCTTAATGGCGCACGACGGGTTCTCACGAGGGAGCAGTATGAGAGTGAGCAACTCCTGTACACTTCTCTTTCAGGAGACCTTCTCTACGCTGTTGTTCGGTCAGGAAAAAAACCAGGGCACGATCGGGGACGCATCGCCGTGCAAGCCACAGGAAACTTTAATATCAAAACGTTCTGTAGAGTTTTTGAAGGAATTCACGCAAGACACTGTCCCCTGTGTCAACGAGTGGATGGTTTTGTGATTTTTGTCAAAAAAAAATCTAAAAAATACAAGAACAGGGTCGGTGCTTCCTCCTGCGACTAAAATCGCGGGTTTCCGCGCCGTCAATTCTATGAAAAGAGGACGAAATGCAAGAAATTTTACTTAACATTGAATCAAAAGAAATGCGCTATGCGCTGTTAAAGAACGGGGAGCTGCGCGACCTGATCATCGAAAGGAAGCAAGAAAGGCAACTCACGGGGAACATTTATCGAGGAAAAGTGAAAAACATTCTTCACAATATTCAGTCCGCTTTCATAGACATCAATGAAGGGGAAAATGGCTTCATCCATATCTCAGATATCATGGAAAATACCAAAAAGTTTGAAGAACTATTTGATATGGACTTTGACCTTGACTACGATATCAAAGCACTCAATCAGAAGGAGCAGCGCAACTTGGGAATTGAGCAGCTCATGAAGCCAGAACAACCCGTGCTTGTCCAAGTGGTGAAGGAACCCATCGGATCAAAGGGAGCTCGTTTAACCTCAAATATTTCAATTGCTGGACGCTACCTGGTCTTATTACCTAACTCCTCTCATCGAGGCGTTTCTCGCAAAATTGAAGAGCGCACGACCCGTGAGCGGTTGAAAAAACTTATCCGCTCTTTCGAAATGCCACAAGACATGGGCCTCATTTGCCGCACCGCTAGTGCAGGAGTCACTCCTGATCTCTTGATCGGAGAAGCCCATGATTTACTCAATCATTGGCAAACGATCATGGAAAATTTTCAAAGAGCCAATGAACCCACTTTACTTTATGCAGAATCTGATTTGATCAAGCGAGCGGTTCTCACCGCCATTGACAAGCGTTATGATCGGATCTTAATCGACGATTATCCTACTTATCAAACCTGCCAATACCTTTATAGTCGTTATGCTAGTGAACATCCGTTACGTCTGGAATATTATCGCGATAAAACTCCCATGTTTGAACGTTTCCATGTCGAAAGAGAGATCGAAAAGGCTTTGCGCCACAAAATTTGGCTTCCTGGGGGGGGGTATCTTTTTTTTGAGCAAACAGAAGGGATGTATACGATTGATGTCAACTCTGGGAGAAGCAATAAAAGCAAAACGGATGTAGAAGAGTCTCTTTTGCGCGTCAACCTGGAGGCCGCTGAGGAGATTGCCCGCCAGCTCCGCTTGCGCAATATTGGAGGAGTGATCATCTGTGATTTTATTGATATGCAACTCCGGAAGAACCAAAAGCGTTTACTTGATCGCCTTAGAGATTGTATGAAGGAAGATTCTGCCAAATGCACCATTCTTGGAGTGAGTGAGTTTGGCATTGTAGAACTGACGAGAGAACGCAAGCGTGGCTCTTTAATGCAAACCATTTTTGTCCCATGTCCCTATTGCTGTGGAACTGGGATGATTAAATCACATGAAAGCGTTTCCATTGAAATTGAGCGAGCGTTGAAAAAGATCATGGCGCGCCAAGAACAAGCGACACTTAAACTGGTGATCCACCCTCAAGTCAATCAATACCTTGAAATCATGGATAAGCAACATTTTGTTAAGCTGGCGACTGAGTCTCACGCGCACCTTACCTTTGAAACAGACGATGCCTTACACCTAAATGAATGGCAATTTTATTCCGATCAATACAAGCGGATTGAAGGTTAAGATGCCTCCCCCTGTTCTTTCTCAATTAGACTCTTATTTAGAGCAAGGAACGCTCACTGCCAAGCTTTACCATCTCATTCGAGAATTTTATGGAAACTATCAACAGGCAGCCTTGCAGTCTCCCCAGAGGGAAAAAACAGGACCCATGTTTGCATTGCTTATCAAACTCGTCATTGAACAGCTGCAACATCCTCACCCGTTTTCCATTTTTCATCAGAGTCTTCGTGAACCATTTGATTATTATCAGTTTGGACTCGATTTTATTCGCCCCTTCATCGATTTTGCCCGTTCAAAAATTGTGGGGATGAGCTCCCTGCAGGAGATTGAAGATCAGCTTAGAAAGCATGAAAATGTCATTCTCCTCGCCAACCACCAGACAGAGCCAGATGCTCAAATTATTAGCCTATTGCTAGAGAAAATCAATTCTAAACTAGCCTCTGAGATGATTTTTGTGGCAGGTCATCGAGTCATCACCGATCCGATGGCCATTCCCATGAGTTTAGGGCATAACCTGTTATGCATTTATTCAAAAAAGCATATCTCACACCCCCCTGAAGAAAAAGCCAGAAAAATTCTCCACAACCGTCGCACCTTACAGCAGATGCAGGAGCTCCTCAATCAAGGGAGCCATTGCATTTACGTTGCTCCTAGCGGAGGAAGAGATCGCCCGAATATGAAAGGCGAAATCCACGTCACTCCTTTTGACCCCCAAAGCGTAGAACTTTTTTCTCTCCTTGGGCAACAGGCGGAGCGTCCGACCCATTTCTATCCCTTAGCACTCCATACTCATCATTTAATGCCCCCTCCAAGTCAGGTCGAGAGAGAACTCGGAGAAAAACGGATGATTCATGTGGCTCCCGTCTCCTTGGCCTTTGGAAAGGAGGTAGACATGGAGAATTTTCCAGGCAGTCAGGATGGGGATAAAAAGAGGAAGCGGAATCAACGAGCGGAATACATTTGGCAAAAGGTTTGCCACAGCTACCAGGAAATATCGCCCTATGAACGTGTCGCTCCTTCATTGGATGGCGTTTAATCTTCTCGTTTTTGCGGTATTAGGGATTGACCTGTTCCGTTCTTTCCGCCATCCTCATGTCATTGGATTAAAGGAAGCACTAGTGGCCTCTTTTGTTTGGGTGGCTTTTGCTCTACTTTTCAATGGATGGATCTATATTAGGTTTGGTCCAGGCCCCGCTCTGGATTTTTTAACCGGCTATCTGTTAGAGAAATCTCTCAGCGTGGACAATCTCTTTGTCTTCCTCATGCTTTTTACTCATTTCAACATCCCCTCATTCGCCAAGCATGCGATTCTATTCTATGGGGTCTTGGGAGCCATCGTGATGCGTGCATTGCTCATTTGGGCTGGCATTGCCTTAGTGGAACACATGGCTTGGATGTTGGTGATATTTGGTTTATTTTTAATTTTCACCGGAGTTCGATTGGCATTTCATACAAAAGAAGAAAAAGTTGAAGAACACCTCCTCTATCGTTGGCTAAAAAAATGGTTTCCCTTCACAGACAACGACACAGGCAATGCATGGATCATTCAACGCAAGGGTCGGTGGATGGCCACCCCTTTGTTGGCTGTTCTCATTCTGATTGAAACAACTGATCTCCTCTTTGCCTTAGACTCAGTTCCTGCGATTCTGGGAATTACAACAGAGCCCTTTATTGTGTACACATCTAATATCTTTGCCATCTTAGGACTTCGTTCCCTATTTTTTGCTTTAGAGGGCTTAATGAAGGCTTTTTATCTGCTCCATTATGCTTTAGCGTTTATTTTAGTTTTTATTGGATCCAAAATGACGTTGGCAGATTTCTTTGATCTTCCGACCTGGGTCACTTTAATAGTTCTATTGACCTCTCTAGCTTTAGCTGTAGCAGGTTCTTTATTCTTTCCGTCAAGATCACAGGCCTGATATGTAGAAGGAAGCCTAAGTCAAATGTGCTATCTAATTATAGGCACTGATAGGGATAAGATATCCTCATCTCCGGTGTCTCGTCCGGACGGGGATTTTTCCGAATATAATGCTCAAATTCCTGTTTAAACTCCTTTATAGCGCTAAGAATGGGGGGAGCCGCCCCTATCGCTAGAGCACAAAAGGAGGTGGCTGCCATGCTGCTGCACACCTCTTGAAGAAGAGATAAATCGCGATAGGTTCCCCCCCCTGCTTCAATGCGCGCTAACACCTGAACCATCCAGCGCGTTCCTTCCCGACAAGGAGTGCATTTTCCGCACGACTCATTTTGGTAAAACTGCATCAAACGATGCGCGACCTTGACCATATCGGCTGAATCGTCCATGACGATAAGGGAGGCGGTTCCCAAAGCAGAATCGCGTGCCATCAATGTTTCAAAATCCATGGAAATATCCAAGTCGCTGAGAGTTAATAGAGAACACGATGAGCCTCCTGGATAGCATGCCTTAAACTGTCGGCCAGGGAGCATCCCTCCTGCTGCCTCCAAAACCTCTCGCAAGGGGATCCCAAGAGGGAATTCATAGCAACCTGGGCGACGAACCTGACCGCTAATTTGAAAAATTTTTGTTCCTGTATTCTTGGGCTTTCCAATGCTTTTGAACCACTCTGCGCCGTGGTTGACAATATGGACAACATTGCATAACGTTTCAACATTATTGACGATTGTGGGCTTGCCATAAAGACCAGCGACTGCAGGAAAGGGGGGCTTTAAACGGGGAGTGGCGCGAAAGCCCTCAAGAGAATTCAACAAAGCTGTTTCTTCGCCGGCAATATACGCTCCTGCCCCAGGATGAAGGATAATCTCTAAAGAAAAAGGAGATGTTAAAATAGGAGAGCCGACATAACCTTTCTCCTTCGCTTCTTCAATAGCCACACGTAGTTTGGCCATCCCCTCAAAAAATTCACCGCGGGCATAAATGAACGCCAGATGAGCGTCAATAGCATAGGCAGAGAGGATGATGCCTTCAACGAGTTGATGCGGATCACGCTCGATCAACAAACGATCCTTAAAAGTCCCTGGTTCGCTTTCATCGCAATTGCAGACCAAATATTTTGGAAGAGCTCTCTCCTGGGGGAGAAATCCCCACTTCAAACCTGTGAGAAATCCAGCACCCCCGCGCCCTCTTAATCCTGACTCTTTCACCCATTCTTTGATTTCTTCAGGAGGAATGTGGGGGATCGCTTTTCGCACCGCTTGATAACCCCCATGGCGCTCATAGGTCTGAATATGGCATTGACCAGGAGAGTCGATATGAGCCATGAGAATACGCATTTCAGGCATCTGACACTCCTCGTTTCGCCTCAGCTAAAAGACAGTCGATGTCCTCATCCTTGACAGGCCCCATGACTTTCTTATCCACCATCATCATCGGCGCCCGATCGCAAGCGGCCAAACATTCTGAAGCCATCACCGTAAATTCCCCATCTGCTGTCGTTTTTCCAGGCTTCACTTGAAGTTTATCGCACACAAGGGCCATCAATTCATCCCCTCCTCGAAGCATGCAAGAAACGTTTTTGCAGATGTGAATGAGATGTTTTCCGACCGGTTTTTCAAAAAACATATCGTAAAAGGTCACAATCGCATTGATCTCATTGGGATCCAATCCAAAAAGACGCGCGACTTCCCTCTGTGTCTCAACCGAAAGATATCCCGCCTCTCTTTGAGCCAAATGAAGGGCCGGGATCAGCGCAGAACGCATTTCAGGATACAATTTCTGCAAAGCTAAAATCTTCTGTTTCGTTTTTTCACTCAGCATCGTGCTCCTCATGGACTATACCCATTCCAGTTCAAGAGTTGAATTTGGGCTTAGCCAAAGCCCCGTGCTTCAATTTTTATCATTGAATCGCCGGAGCTTTGGCTTTGTCCAAATCCAATTCTTGAGGGTTAGCGATCCACATCTCCCAGGATGGGGTCAACGCTAGCGATAGCCACCACAACATCCGAGAGAATCAAGCCAACTAACACCTTTTTTAAGACTTCAACGTGAGGAAAGGAAGGGGAGCGATCGCGCAACCGGTAAGGACGATGACTCCCATCACTGACCAGATAAAACCCCAACTCTCCGCGAGCAGACTCTACACAACTGTAAAGAGCTCCTGCAGGGGGATGAATCCCCTCGCTGACCAATTTAAAATGATGAATGACCGCCTCCATGCTCCGCGCCAGTTCGCGACGTGGAGGCAAGGCCACTTTTCTGTCATCCGTAATCACAGGTCCCGGTTGTAATCTTCTCAATGCCTGTTCAACCAATGAGGCGCTTTGTCTCATTTCTTCCATCCGGACTAAATAACGAGCGTAAGCGTCCCCTTCCCGTTGCGTGGGAATATCAAATGAGTAGGTCTCATACCCTAGATAAGGATACGCCTTACGGATGTCGTAGGAAACGCCAGCGCCACGAATCACCGGCCCTGTGCACATGTACTGCTGACAAAGCTCTTGATTGATGACTGCCACCCCTTGCAACCGCTCACACCAAACATAATTCTTTGTCAACAAAGCATCTAGATCCTTCCACGTCGCCGGAAAGTGCTTCAAAAAATCGCGCACATGTGCTTCAAATTCAGGATTGAGATCATAGGCCAGTCCCCCAATCCGCCAACAGCTAGGAAACATCCGAGCACCCGACATCTCTTCAAATAGATCCAAAATCTTTTCCCGTTCCGCAAAGCAATACATGTAAACGGATGACATATTCAGCTCAAGGGCACTCGTGCCGAGCCATAGCAAATGGCTAGCCATCCGCGAAAGTTCCAGAAGAATCAGGCGAATCGTCTGCGCCCTTTGCGGAACGCCAATATTCATCAACCGTTCAACTGTTTGTGCAAACCCCTGCTCCTCTGCGGGTCCAGATAAATAGTCTAATCTGTCTATGAGGGTAAACACCTGATGATAGGTGCGCGTCTCGCACTCTTTTTCCACCCCTGTGTGGAGGTATCCAATCACCGGCTCAGCCGATAAAACGACCTCACCATTGAGTTTTAGCTTAATGCGAAGAACTCCATGCGTCGAGGGATGCTGTGGGCCCAAATTCAGCTCCATGACATCTCCCGTTGCTTCAAGACTGAGATCTTTATCTATCTTTGACATCGCCGATGATCCACTCCATGGGGCTAAGGCATAGGCCTATTGGGTCCTTTATGTAAAAATAAAGGAATGTTATTCTTTTGAGCTTCTACCATAATATCAAATGTCACGACAGCATTTTCCACATCTTTTTTTGTAAGGTTGCTACTCGATTGCAATTTCTCGTTTAGCTCTTTTAAAATCAACTCTTCTTGCTCCTTTTGATTGTCTTTGAGGGCCAAGAGCAATAGCCAATTATTTTGGATCTCTTTGAAAAGGGGCGACTGAATCCATTCAAGAGCTGGGGGTTTCACACCTATTCCGACGACATCTAATTGATTTGTGTACATTTGGACTTCATTATAGAATTCTTTCATAGCCAGCATCTCCTCTTCAAGTTTGACTCTGAGAGTCTCAATTTGCTCTTTTAAAGCTGGGTGAAAGGTTTCTTTTCCTTCCAATTGTTCCAATATCTTCATGTATTTTTCATTGGCTTGTATTGTCTTAAATGAAGAAACTGCCTCTGTTACGGTGGAATTGCTCATCGTCCTCAAATAAATCGTATTGAAAAGTTTGTCTTTTGATCCGTTTAACCAATTTTCCATCTCCTCTTTCGTCATTGTCTCGCCTTCGTCAGGGATCATCTCTTTCAATAGACCGGCACTCACTAGCTCGCGGTGTAAGGCACGAATCTGTTGATTTCTGCTTCTCTCTGCCGGATGCAAAGGATGGTTTGCAGTCTTAGAAAGATCATAACCTGTGATCTCTTGTCTGTGCAATCCACGATTTAAAACGTTGGTGTCTTGAACAAACTTCACGATCGTTTCCCTTAATGCTGTCAGATCCAACGTTGTCACCCCCAATTCCTTTTCCATCTCGGGCTTCTCGCGAAGAAGCTCTAGAAGAACATCGACCTGACGTTGAATCCTAGGGCAAACGATCTCTTCGGTATAATACTTTTTTTCGAAAAGAGATGAATCTAAGGCAGTCAATTGCTCTACTACTGGTGATTCTGAGGGGATCACCTTTTTTAACCGAGCCACTAACCCATCCACAAAATCAGAGGCAAGTTTTAATTTTTCTTGATCCTCGATATATCCCAATACTACCTGCCTGGCTGAGTCATAAAAAGGAGCCTCTTTCATATAGACTTCAGAAGGAGAAATAATATCAAAAGAGGCTGGGGAACCAATCATTGCGTCTTCGTCAGTAGGAGCGCAATACACAATGATCCCTTGAGACTCGCGAAAGGTACGATCCTCATCGCTATGGATAATGCTGCAAGAACTTTTTATGGTCGGAAGAAGATCTGATGCCTTAATATCGCTCACCTGGCTTGATAAGCCAGGTTGAATAAATAGGCGTGCTCTTGTCGCGGGTTGATCCGTAATCAGCCGGGGTTTCTCTTGTTTCATCTTGTAAATGATAAACTTCTGTTCTCCAGAAATACAGATCATAGGATTGTATTCCTCAGTGATGGGATTGTTCAGATCTTCAACAGATCCTTCAGCTCTGCACTGCTTAATGAATTTTCCCTCTTTAATCAACTCTTGGAGAATAGGATCCTCGCGCCTGGGAATCTCTCTCCTCAGCGCCTTTTTTTCGTCCCCCTGCAGGGTTCCCTGAAATAACTCATTCAATTTGAAAGTGGTTGAGATTGAAGGATTGGGCGTCACGATATGTGTATCAGTTAACGAGGAAGCAGATGATTGTAAGGGAGAAGCGAGCACTGCACTCGCCGCTGCTTGCTCAACAGAAGAAGGCATCTCTTCCTTAAGCGGAGAGGCACTCGTTTGTGGTAATATACCCGTTGTCT
>Ga0116226_10000850_pt1 | contig 26559 bp, 25 predicted proteins | sample S1TSphfallax_FD_89692 | JGI IMG/M metagenome (GOLD analysis project Ga0116226, IMG submission 89692) | Host-associated microbial communities from peat moss isolated from Minnesota, USA - S1T2_Fa - Sphagnum fallax MG | ecosystem: Host-associated > Plants > Peat moss > Unclassified | place: USA... | reverse complement strand
TAAATGCGCAAAATGCGCCACGTCCGCCTGGGTTCCGGTGACGCCGAGGAACAGTTCGAGCGCGGCGTAGATGGTGGCGAACAGCCAGGCCGGCATGGGAATGGGTGGAATCAACGGTACGACTTTGCGGGTCGGGAACAAAAAAGCGTAAGCCAGCAGCAAGCCGAAAACCCCGCCTGACGCGCCGATCGTGGGAGTAGGTGCGGCCCCAAGCAACGCCGGCACGATGAGCTGGCTAAGTGCAGCGGTGACCACCGATGCAAAATAGCAGGCGAGCAGCCGGCCCGCACCGACGTAACGCTCAATCTCCGCACCGAACATCCACAGCCCCAGCATGTTGAAGAGCAGATGACTGAGGTGATGGGTGTCGTGCAGAAAGGAGTACGAGACCACCTGCCAGAAGCTGAAATGGACTTCGCCGTCGATGGGCTGCAGCGGCCATAGCGCGAAATACAGCTCCAGGTTGGGGTAGGAGACTTGTTCCAGGGCGAATACGAGTACGTTCGCGCCGATCAGGGCGGTGACTGCGGAGAATTTCATGTGGCGCGTTATTTTAACCTGGAATGATCCCAGGTATCGCGTGGGCCGCGCGCGCACCGGACATGCGCTCCATCCACGGACAGCAGCGGGTATTTGAGACTTCCGCGCCGGTCTGCCGGCGCGGCCGCGTCGACTGAAGGTGATCAGCCCCGCGCTGCTTTCTTCTCCTTCTTCGCTGCGCGCTTCTCTTCGAGCGTCTTGGTCGGTTTCTTCTTCTGTTCCTTCTTACGCTCCATACCTTTGCTCATGCTCAGCTCCTTGTGTTTTTTGGGGAAATGGCTCAAGGCATCGCGCGCCGGCTTCGGAGTCTTCTCAGCAGCCTTGCTGATCCGCAGCTCACGGCCGACTACACGCACCTTTTGCAACTTGGCAAATATGTCCCTTGGCATGCCTTCAGGCAAGTCCACGTAGCTGTGATTCTCGCGTATATCCACTCGCCCGATGCGCACTCCCTCGATGCCGGACTCGTTGGCAATGGCGCCGACGATATTACCCGGCTTGATGCCATGTTCCGCGCCGACTTCCATCCGGTAGGTTTCCATGCGCGCCGCGCTCGGCCGTGAGCTTGGCTCGTGCCGCCGCGGCGCTTCGCGGTACGCTTCCCGCGGCGGCCGCTCGTCCCGTGTCTGCCGCTCGTCCCGCTGCGAACGATCGTCCCTTGACGGGCGCGCCTCGCGCCCTGCGGGCAGATCGCGCGGCGTCTCGCGGGGTGGCTCGCGAAGTGGCTCGCGATGCTGCTCGGCAGCACCCGGCTTCGGTGCCAGCAACAGCGGCGTCGTACCTTGCGACATGCTGGCGAGCGCCACCGCGATGTCGATGAGCGGTAAACCCGTCTCTTCGAGCATCTGCTCCAGTACCGGCCTGAACAGGCTCGCCTCGGCTTTGTCCAGCGTGTCGCTGATACGCTGCTTGAATTTTGTGATGCGCAGCTTGTTCACGGCATCGACGCTGGGCAGGTTCATCGGTTCGATGGTCTGGCGCGTGGCTCGTTCGATGGCGCGCAGCATGTTCCGCTCGCGCGGCGCGATGAAAAGAATGGCTTCGCCCTTGCGCCCGGCCCTGCCCGTGCGGCCGATGCGGTGCACATAAGACTCGGTATCGTAGGGAACATCGTAATTGACGACGTGGCTGATGCGCTCGACATCGAGGCCACGCGCTGCCACGTCGGTGGCCACCAAGATATCGATCTGGCCGTCCTTGAGGCGCGCCACGGTGCGCTCACGATGGGCTTGCTGGATGTCGCCATTCAGAGGCGCGGCCGCGAATCCCCGCGCTTCGAGCTTCTCGGCCAACTCGACCGTCGATTGCTTGGTGCGCGTGAACACCAGCATGCCGTCGAAGTCCTCGGCCTCCAGAATGCGGGTCAGCGCATCGAGCTTGTGCACACCGCTCACCATCCAGTAGCGCTGGCGGATATTGGTCGCGGTGCTGGTTGCGCTCTTGATGGTGACTTCCACCGCCGAACGCAGGTGCCGTTGCGCGATGCGTCGTATCGGCGCCGGCAAGGTGGCCGAGAACAGCGCTACCTGGCGTTTCGGCGGGGTCTGCTCGAGGATGCTCTCCACGGCATCGACGAAGCCCATGCGCAGCATCTCATCGGCCTCGTCGAGCACCAACAGCGTCAGCCCGCTGAGCTTCAAGGTGCCGCGGTTCATGTGATCGATCACGCGGCCGGGCGTGCCCACGACCACATGCACGCCGCGCCGCAAGGCGTTCAGCTGTGGTTGATATCCCTGTCCGCCGTAGATCGGCAGCACGTGGAATCCCTTCAAGTGCGCGGCATAGCGCACGAACGCTTCGGACACCTGAAGGGCCAGCTCGCGGGTCGGAACCAGCACCAGCACCTGCGGCTCATGACGGGTGAGGTCGATGCGGGACAGCGCGGGCAGTGCAAAAGCGGCGGTCTTGCCGGTGCCGGTCTGCGCCTGACCAAGCATGTCAACGCCCGACAGCAGTACGGGGATGGTCTGGGCCTGAATCGGCGTGGGAGCCTCGTAACCGACATCGGCGAGCGCACTCAACACCGCCTCGGAAAGCTCGAGGTCGCGAAACAAAACTGCACTCATAGGATACGCCCGGGGAAAAGTGCGGCCAGTCTAGCGGTTTGTCGGCTTATTGCTACCATGCGCGTCCGGAAAGAGGGAAATCATGGGACGTATATTCGAAGTTAGAAAGCATGCGATGTTCGCCCGCTGGAACCGCATGGCAAAGCAATTCACACGGGTGGCGAAGGATATCGCCATTGCAGTGCACGCCGGCGGTCCTGATCCGGCGGCCAACCCGACGCTGCGGCGGGTTCTGCAGAACGCGCGTGCCGTGAACATGCCGAAAGACAAGACCGACGCGGCCATCCGCCGCGCATCCGGCAAAGAGGCGGCGAACTATCAGGAAATTCTCTACGAGGGATATGCCCCGCACGGCGTCGCCCTGCTGGTCGAGACGGCGACGGACAATCCAACCCGTACCGTGGGCAGCTTGCGCAACATTTTTCTCAAGGGTGCCGGCAACCTGGGCAATACCGGCAGCGTCAGTTTCCTGTTCAAAAAAATGGGCGTATTTCGCCTCGATCCTGCGGTGGTCAAGGATCAAGACGAGCTCGAACTGGATCTCATCGATTACGGGCTGGAAGAGATGGGTGAAAGCACGGGCGAGAAAGGTGAGGCACAGTTGGTGATCCGCTGCGCGTTCAATGATTTCGGCAAAATGCAGGAGGCACTGGAGAACCGCAAGATAGTGCCGCTGTCCGCCGAGCACGAATACATTTGCTCCGTGCCGGTCGAATTGCCCGAGCAGCAAGCGGCCGAGGTGCTGACGCTGATCGACAAACTCGAGCAGGACGACGATGTGCAGAAGGTGTTCCACACCTTGGCCTAGCATCAGATAGGTGATTTTGACCGGTTCGAACGGCGTTTAGCCCGGTGGGATGGATCGCAGTGCGGGCACGGAAAAAGCACAGTGCCCGCACTGCGATCCATCTCACCGGGCGAGACACCGGCCGGTCAAAATCACCGACTAACGCGCGAGATGTTGCGCGGCGCATAACTGCCCGGGGCGATAAGCAGTTGGAAGGGAACTGCGCTTTTTATGTTCCCTTCCAGCTGCTTATCACCCCCGGATATGCGAACCGCCCAACATCACGCTGCCGTCCCTTAACTATTTTTCATGCTGTCATCGCCGATGCGGCCCCTGCGTTGTCTTCCCTGAGAGCGACAAATTTTCTCTCCAGGAGGATGTATGAAGACCTTATTTAAGTTGTTGATTCCAGTGAGTATTATTGCGATGAGCGGCTGCGTCGTGGCCCCTTATGGCTATCATCGCGGTTACTGGTACGGCCCGCGGGCGGCCGTGGTTGCACCGGCGCCGGTCGTGGTGATCAGACCGTAAAGTCGTGCAAGGCCGCAACGTTGACGTGACGATGGCGGGCGGGTGAGATAATGGCGCATGGCCAGCCACCCGTTCCGCATCGTCAACGTCTTTACGGTGAATCACGGCGTATTGACCGGCAATCCGCTGTGCGTGTTCGAGAACGCTGACACGTTCAGCAGCGAGACGATGCAAGGACTGGCCCGCCAGTTCAACCTGTCCGAAACGACGTTCATTCTCCCCTCCACACGCGCTGCCGCGCGCGTCAGGATCTTCACGCCAAACTACGAAATGCCCTTTGCCGGCCATCCCACGCTGGGGACCGCGCACGTCTGCCGCGCGCTGAAGCTGGGCGGAGACTCCCTCGACTTGGAAATGCAGGCCGGCATGATTCCGGTGCGCGCCGCCGGTGATCGCTGGACGTTCACCGCACCTGCCTCGAGCTGGCGGGAACTTGAGCACGCGCACAGTGAGCTGGCCGCGGCGCTCGGGCTCGACGTAAGCGATATCGGCGAGCGGCCGATGTGGTTGAAAGCAGGCAAGGAACAATTGGTGGTGCCGCTGACTTCCATCGACGCCGTGCGGCGCGCGACGCCGGATCCGCAACGTTTGAACACCATCCGCAGCGAAGACGGCCACTGCATGGCCTATGTGTTTGCCTTCGACGGCGAGCACAAGGCGCTCGCACGTTTTTTCTTTCCGCAAGGCACCGCCATCCTCGAGGATCCGGCAACGGGTTCGGCGACGGCCAATTTCGGCGGCTGGTGCCTCGCCCTGAAGCGCACGCTGCCGGTCGAGCTGCAAATCTCGCAAGGTGAGTTCGTCGGCCGGCCATCCCACTTGTTCCTGCAAGTGAGCGAGCAACGCCGCATCTTCGTCGGCGGCGACGTGCTGGAAATCGGTCGCGGCAGCGTCAGCCTGTAGCGATCACGTAGCCGGGACGGTCGCGGAGGCCCCGCTGACGACCCCATTGGCCCATCGCAGCACAGGCTCGAGCCGCGGCGACATCAATTTCAACGCGGCCTCGAAAGTCATCCACCGAGCCTCGTGGTGTTCGGGCATGCCGAGCTCAGGATTGATGGGCAGCCGCACGGCGGTCTCGCTGCTGCGCGCCACGTAATAGCGCGAGATCTTGCCCTTGTTGTAGGGGCCCGTTTCGATGCAGTCCATACCCCAGTCAAAGGACAGATCGGACAGGGTGGTTTCTTCGCGCACTTCCCGCAGCGCCGCGTCGATGGGCTCCTCGCCCTGCTCGACCAATCCCTTCGGAAAGTCCCAGTTGCGGTAGGCGCGCAGCAGCAGGAAACGCACGGTGGGTCGCAACACGTTCACCACCACGACGCCCGAGGAGAGTCTGGTGCCGTGAACGCTCGCGGCCATGCGTCAGGCGGCTGCGGAGAGCGGCGATCGGATCAAATGATCGAACGCACTCAAAGAAGCCTTGGCCCCTTCGCCCATGGCGATGACGATCTGCTTATAGGGCACGATCGTGCAGTCGCCGGCGGCGAATACACCCGGCACCGAGGTCTGACCGCGCGCATCGACTTCGATTTCACCGCGCGGCGAGAGCTTCACGGTGCCCTTGAGCCAGTCGGTGTTCGGCACCAGGCCGATTTGCACGAATACCCCGGCCAGCTCCAGCTCACGCTCATCGCCGCTGGTGCGATCCTTGTACTTCATCCCGATGACGCGCTGCCCATCGCCCAATACCTCGGTGGTCTGCGCATGCGTGATGATGGAAACATTCGCAAGACTGTTCAGTTTGCGCACCAATACGGCGTCGGCGCGCAACGCAGGGTCGAATTCGATCAACGTGACATGCCTCACCAATCCCGCCAGGTCGATCGCCGCCTCCACCCCGGAATTGCCGCCGCCGATCACGGCCACGTCCTTGCCCTTGAACAAGGGTCCGTCGCAATGCGGACAATAGGCGACGCCGCGGTTGCGGTACTCACGCTCGCCCGGCACGTTGATCTCACGCCAGCGGGCACCGGTGGCCACTACCACGGAGCGCGCCTTCAACGATGCCCCGCCCTTGAGCTTCACCTCGATCAGCTCGCCCGGCACCAGCGCCTCGGCACGCTGCAGATTCATCACGTCCACGTCATAGGTGGTGACGTGCTGTTCCAACCCGGTGGCCAGCTTATGGCCGTGCGTTTCCTTCACCGAGATGAAATTCTCGATGCCGACCGTATCGAGCAATTGACCGCCGAGACGCTCCGCGGCGATGGCAGTGCGGATCCCCTTGCGCGCAGCGTATATGGCGGCCGCGGCGCCCGCAGGCCCACCGCCCACCACCAGCACGTCGAAGGGCGCCTTGGCAGCGATCTTGGCCGCCTCGCGCTGTGCCGCGCCCGAATCCAGCTTGCCGAGGATTTCCGGAAGCTCCATGCGGCCTTGGCCGAAGGGCTGCCCGTTCAAGAAGACCGCCGGCACGCCCATGACCTGGCGGCGCTCGACTTCGTCCTGGAACACCGCACCGTCGATCATGGTGTGGCGGATCTTCGGATTGAGCGCCGCCATGGCGTTCAATGCCTGTACGACTTCGGGACAGCTCTGGCACGTCAGAGACACGAATGTCTCGAAATTGAATTCGCCGTCCAGATTCTTGATCTGATCCACGACTGCCTGATCCACCTTGGGCGGGTAGCCGCCCGCCTGCAGCAGCGCCAGCACCAATGAGGTGAACTCATGGCCCATCGGTACGCCGGCAAAGCGCACGTGCGGCTCGGCGCCCGGCCGCCGCAATGCAAACGAGGGCTTCATCTGGGCGGGGTCCGGCTCGGCCATTTTCACCAAATCAGACAACGACTCGATATCGCCCAGCAGCGCGAGCATTTCCTGCGATTTCTCGCCGTCATCGAGCGAGGCGATGATCTCCACGGGCTGGGATATCCGCTCCAGATAGCCCTTCAATTGCGTCTTCATGTTGCTGTCGAGCATCGCATTCACCTGTTGCTTCACCTGTCAAAACGCGCCCCGCGAGGATCACCTCGAGGGGCGCTTGCACTTAACATCGTCCCGGTCAGATCAGATCTTGCCCACCAGATCCAACGACGGCGAAAGCGTCTTCTCGCCCGGAGTCCACTTCGCGGGGCAGACTTCGCCCGGATGCGCCGCCACGTACTGTGCGGCCTTCACCTTGCGCAACAGTTCCTTCGCGTCGCGGCCGATGCCGTTGTCGTGAATCTCGATGATCTTGATCTTACCGGCAGGGTCGATCACGAACGTGCCGCGGTACGCCAGGCCGTCCTCCTCGATCAATACTTCGAAATTGCGCGCCAGGGTCGCGGTCGGGTCGCCGACCAGCGGGTATTGCACCTTGGCGATGGTCTCCGAGGTGTCGTGCCAGGCCTTGTGCGCAAAGTGCGTGTCGGTCGATACGCCGTACACCTCGACGCCGAGTTTCTTGAATTCGGCATAGTTGTCCGCCAAATCGCCGAGTTCGGTCGGGCAGACGAAGGTGAAGTCCGCGGGGTAGAAGACGACGACCGACCACTTGCCCTTCAAAGTCTCGTTCGTCACCGGCACGAACTTGCCGTTGTGATAGGCAGTCGCCTTGAATGGTTTAACTTCGGTATTGATCAATGACATGAAAGCTCCTAACGCAGGGGTGGAAATGAAGAAGCATGATAGCAGTGCAGTACTGATTGTCGGAATTGATTATAATGATTAAAGCGATAGACTCCATCTATGGGTAAAAAACGTTGAATCTCAAGGACTTGAAATATCTGGTTGCATTGGCCGATACCGGGCACTTCGGCAAGGCGGCCGAGCGGACCTTCGTCAGCCAGCCGACGCTGTCCGCCCAGCTGAAAAAGCTGGAGGAATACCTCGGCGTCAAATTGGTCGAACGTCAACCCAAGCACGCGCAGCTCACCGAGGTGGGCAAGCAGGTGGTGGTTCGCGCGCGCCGCATGCTGGATGAAGGCGATGAGATCATCGCGCTGGCGCGCAGCAACACCGATCCCTTCTCGGGCAAACTCAAGGTCGCACTGATCCCGACCATCGGGCCTTATTTGCTGCCCCGCGTCATGCTAAAGATCCGCAAGGCGCTGCCGCATCTCGGATTGATGCTGTACGAATATCAGACCGAGGAGTTGTTGAAGCGGCTGCGCGACGGCGAAATCGACGTCGGCATCGTGGCGCTGCCGGTCGCGCAGGACGGTGTTGAATCGCGCGCGCTGTATGAGGAGGCTTTCACGGTCGCGCTGCCGAACAATCACTCGTTGGCCACGAAGTCGACCATCAAGATCGCGGATCTCAAGGGCCAGACACTGCTGCTGTTGGAGGATGGCCACTGCCTGCGCGACCAAGCGCTCGAGGTGTGCAGCCGCATCGAGGTGCGCGAAGCCGAGGATTTCCGCGCGACCAGCCTGGAGACGCTGCGGCAGATGGTGGTGGCCGGTTTGGGCATCACCCTGCTGCCGGAGATGGCTGTGGAAGCGCCTTTCGGCTCGCAGCGCGGGCTGACCATCCGGCAGTTTGCCAAGCCCGCCCCGTCGCGCAGCGTCGGCGCCGTCTGGCGCAAGTCGAGCACCCGGGCCGCCGCTGTCGGCGCCGTCTGCGACGTCATCGATCAAACCTTGTCGAGCCATTGAGATGCGCGACAAATACGTGACCGTGGTCTCACTGCTGTAATCGACACGCGCTTCTGCCGATCATTTCACATATTACCCGCGTAGGACGCGGCAATATTGAAGCGAAAGGAATGCCCGTCATGAATGCCCGCACCGCCCAAACCTCGAGCACCACCCCCGCGCCGGCGGCGCCCCGCTTCGACCGCAAGTTCATCGAGGATCACAACCTGCTCGAGCGCTATCTCGACGGCAAGCTGCCGGTGCGAGGCGCACGGGATCTGGAAACCTGGTGCCGCAATAATCCCGGCTACCTGAACGAATTGAAGCTGTCCGAGCGCGCGCAATCGAGCCTCAAGCTGCTCGAGGCCTGCGGCAGGCCGCTCGATTTGACCGACCCGCAGCCACCCTGGTGGAAGTCCGTTTATGTGCTGATCGGATTGGGCGTGCTGACTTTTGTGGCGCTGACCGCGTTTTGGGTGCTGTTCGGCAAGTATTCAATCTTGGAAAATCGACTGGAGGAAGCGCGCACCGTGGCGACGCAAGGCTCCTTGGTGCAGCCCGCCAGTGAAAGCAGCGTGACCATTACACCCGATCGAACCCCGGACGCGGATCATGCCCGCATCGTCGTCAGCCGCGCCGCGCCACAATTGATGGACGTACACATCGATCTGGCATACGCGCTGCCGAGCACTTCAGGCATATCCCCCGGCAATGCGCACGCACTTGTCAAGAAGCTCACGACGTTTCGAATCGTCGTCGACAAGAAAGATCAGGGCCGCGCGTTGATCCTCAACAACCTTCTCGCGGACTCCAACAAACAGCTGCGGCTGACCTTGAATTCCACGGGCCTCAGCATGGGGATCTACACCGTGCGCATCGAGAGCGTGCCGTTCGAGGGCGGCACGTATCCCGTGGGGTGGCTTGTGCTGGAAGTAAAATAATTCAAGGATCCCGCAGGGTGAGGATCGGCGGCGAGTTCACGACGCTGCGCGTCGCCAGCGTACCGCTCAATCCCACCAAGATCGTCCCGCACACGAGGCCCGCGACCCACACGGACGGATCGAAAGTGTATTCGAGCGAGAACAAACGGCGTGCCAGCACCCAGCCGATCCCGGTGGCACCGAGCGCCGCAAGCGTTCCGGACAGAAAACCCAGCGCCGAGAATTCCGCGGCGACGCCCTGCAATACCGTCGTGCGGCTGGCTCCCAGCGTGCGCAGCATGGCACTCTCGTAGCGCCGCTCGTCGCGCGTCGATTGCACCGCCGCCAGCAACACGACGATGCCGGCAACCAGGGTGAACAAGAAAACATACTGCACGGCCAAGGTGGCACGGTCCATGATCCCGCGTATCTGATTAAGAATGGCATCCACGTCGAATACGGACACGGTCGGAAACTGGCGCACCAGATCCCCGAGCGCCGGTCGCTGTTGCGGGGTCAGATAGATGGCTGTCATGTAGGTTCCCGCCGCGCCGTCCAGCAATCCCGGCGGAAACACCAGGAAGAAGTTCGGCCGGAAACTGTCCCAGCGAATTTTTCTGACGCTGGCAACCTCGACCTCGAGCGGCTCACCCGCGACGTCAAACCCAAGCTTGTCGCCCACTTTCAAATGCAGCGCGTCGGCATACTCCGAGGACACGGACACCAGCGGCTTGCCGAAGTCCGCCGCCGTCCACCAGCGGCCCGTCAGAAGCTGGTTGTCCGGCATCAGATTCTGGGACCAGGTCAAATTCTGTTCGCGATCGAGATAGCCGCGCGCCGCTTCGCCGCGCGCTTTAAGCATGGCGCCATTTTCCTCATTGATCGAGATCATGCGCGCCCGCACCATCGGATACATCGCTGGCGAGCCGAAGTGGTGCTCCGTCAGGAATTGCTGCAGCGAGCTGCGCTCGTCCGGGCGGATGTTGATGAGAAAATTGTTGGGCACGTCGGACGGCAGACTGCGGCGCCAGTCGTTGAGCAGATCGCCGCGCACGACGGCGAGCAGCAGCAGCACCATCAGACCCAGGCCGAAGGCGACGATCTGCACCACGCTGGCGGCACCACGGCGTGACACGTTGGCGAGCCCATAGCGCCACGCCACACCGACCCCGCCGCGCAACCGCCCGGTGAGACGCACCAGCGCGAGCCCCGCCAAGGTCAGCGCCAAGCCGACCCCGAGCACGCCGGCCAGCACGCTCAACACCAGCTCCGTATCCCGCACCAGACTCCAGAGAATGGCCAGCAGGGCGGCCAGCGCCAGGAGATACGTGATCCCGTATCGCAGCGGCGGCGCGCTCACCGTCTTGCGCAGCACGCGCACCGGCGGCGTGCTCTTCAGCTGCAGCAGCGGCGGCAGCGCGAATCCAATGAGCATGGCAAGCACCGTCACCAGCGCCACCGGCAACGGTGCCAGCGACGCGGGCGGCAGAATGGTGCGTATCAGATCACGCAACAGCCACGCCAATCCCCACTGCGCCAGGAACCCGAGCGCCGCTCCGAGCAGCACAGCGAACGATGCCAGCAGCGTCAGCTCGATCAACGAGACCGACAACACGAACGCCTGGCTCGCCCCCATGCATTTCATCAACGCCACCGTATCGACGTGGCGGACCGCATAGCGCCGTGCACCCATGACCACCGCCACGGCACCCAACAACACGGAGGACAGACTGGCGAGATTCAAGAATCGGGTGGCGCGGTCGATGGCCGAGCTCAACTGACGGCTCGAGTCCTGCACATCCTCGATGCGCTCACCCGGCTGCTTGTTCGCCTCGAGATACTGACGGAATTCGGCAACCTTGGCGCTCGCGCCGGCGAACAGCGCGTAGTAATTGACGCGGCTGCCGGGTTGAATCAGCTGCGTGGCCGCCACATCGTCGTAATCGATCAGCGCGGCGGGAGCCAGATTCACGAAGCCGCCGCCCTGATCGGGACGGTAGTCGAGTACCTGCGTGACGCGAAAGGACGCGGCGCCGATGCGCAACGAACTGCCGAGCGCGACCTGAAGCTGCGACATGATGCGCGCGTCCAACCACACCTCGCCGCGGCCGGGAATCTTGTCCGTGTCGCGGGCGGCGCCGAACGGCACGTCGGCGATACGCACCCGGCCCCGCAAGGGATAGTTGTTCGACACCGCATTGAACGCAGCGAGCTGACTCAGATCGCCGTTGAAGATCGCCGTCGGAAACGACAGTATGCGCGCCGTGCGCAGACCGCGCGCGTGCGCGCCATCGATATAGTCCTGCGGAATGGGCGTCGAGGATTCGAGGCGCAAATCGGCCGCCAGTACTTCGGCGGCCTGCGCGCGCACCGCCTGGGAAATCCGGCTGGTGAAGAAGCCGACGGCGGTCAGCGACAGTACCGCCACCGTGAGTCCCAGCATCAGAACGGACAGCTCGCCGGATTTGGCGTCGCGCCAAAGATTTCGCAATGCGAATTGTAAGACTTGCATCATTTCACCGCGTGACCGGCATCGAGTTCGAGTATGCGCCCGCACCGGCCCGCCAGCGTGCGGTCGTGCGTGACCAGAATCAGCGTGCTGCCGGTGCTGCGGTTGAGCTCGAACAACAGATCCGTGATGCGCAGGCCGGTGGCGCTGTCCAGGTTTCCGGTGGGTTCGTCCGCGAACAATACGGCGGGGTGGGTGACGAACGCGCGGGCAATGGCCACCCGTTGCTGCTCGCCGCCCGACAGCTGCTTCGGGTAATGCGCTATGCGCGGCGATAATCCCACCTGCTCCAGCGCGACGGCGGCCAACTGACGGGCATCGCGTTTGCCCGACAGTTCCAGCGGCAGCATGACGTTTTCGATGGCGGTCAGCGATGGAATCAGATGGAAGGATTGAAAAACGAACCCGACTTGTTTGCCGCGCAATGCCGCGCGCCCATCCTCATCGAGCTCGGTCAAATCGATGCCGGCGATCGAAACGCGCCCGGTGCTGGGCGAGTCGAGTCCCGCCAACAACGCGAGCAGGGTCGATTTGCCCGCCCCGGAGGCGCCGACGATGGCAAGAGTTTCACCCGCTCGCACGCTGAGGCTGACATCGGCGAGAATGGTCAGTGATCCTTCCGGGCTGGCGACGGTCTTGGAGACATTGATGGCTTCGAGAACTATGTTGTCTGGCATGTAGGAGTCGAGCGTGAAGCGGCTGTTTTTCCTGATGGTGTTGTTGCTGGCGTATGGTTCGGCCAAAGCCGAAGCCCCGGTGATTCTCGTTTTCGGCGATAGCATCAGCGCGGGCTACGGGCTCGCGCGCGTAGAGCAGGGCTGGGTGGAATTGCTCCGGACGAGGCTCAAGAGCGAAGGTTACGGGTACCAGGTCGTCAACGCCAGTGTCAGCGGTGAGACGACTGCCGGGGGGCTCGCGAGGCTGCCACGGGCGCTCGAACTGCATCATCCGAAAATCGTCATCCTCGAATTGGGCGGCAACGATGGACTGCGCGCGCTGCCGGTGCCGCAAATGCGCAGTAATTTCCAGCAGATGATCAGCCTATCCACGGCCGCCGGCGCCAAGGTCCTGGTGCTGGGCATGCGCATCCCACCCAACTACGGACCGCAATACACCGCGCAATTCGAAGCGGTCTACGGCGACCTCGCGCGCGCCGACAAATTGCCGCTGGTGCCGTTCTTCATGGACCACATCGCCCTGCAGCCCAACCTGATGCAGAGCGATGACATCCATCCAAACGCCGACGGGCAGCCGGTCCTGCTCGACAACATGTGGCCGGTGTTGCAGCCCCTGCTGCGAAAATAGGTGAGAGGCTGTGGGACGGCAACAAAAAAAGACACAGTTGCCGTCCCACAGCCTCTCACCCATTGCCTCGGCCTAAGTCCCGGAGCACCACGTGCCCTTGACCCGTGATATTGACCTTGCGTGCCGTGATGCTGACCGGCCCGGTCGCCATCACGGCGAAGCCGGCTTCTGTACCCCACCGTGACTGCTGCACGTGCCCTTACCCGTCGACTTGCTGGTGGTGCCGTCCTTGCACGTCGTGGTTTTGGCCGCGGCGGCCGGGGCGGCGGCGGGTGCCGCAGCTGGCGCTGCCGCGGGTGTTGCCGGTGTTGCGGCTGTCTTGGCGGCCTTCTGAACTCCGCCATGGCCGCTGCAGGTGCCTTTGCCGGTCGAGTTGCTGGTGGTGCCGTCTTTGCACGTGGTCGGCGGCGCGCCGTCGGCGCGGCTCGCGGGCGCCATCGCGAACATGACAAACGATGCGGCGACCAGGCCGGCGATGATGGTAGTTTTCATGAACAACACTCCCTGGGTTGAATTGCGTTTGAGCTTGAAACTTTTGCAATTGTAATCCGAGTCACGGTGATCCCACACGCTCACGCGCATTGATGGGAAGAATGCTGCTGACATCGAGCTGGAAGGTCGTGTGTTGGCGCGATGTCGTCGAGGGATACAGCGAGCCATCCACGGCGACGTGCGAATTTTCGCCGATGTCCTTGGGAAATTCTGCCAACCCCGCCAATTGCACATCGTTGGCTGCCAAACAGTGGGAGCTTTGCGCCGGCGCGTAAACGTAGGCCGTGGAATCGAGCGCCAAGATGGGAACATTGTCGATGCCATCGGCCGCCGGATAGTCACGAAAATGCACCACGCCGGTGAAGGAATGTTTCACCTGCAGGAAGAGGCAAGGGCCGTACCCCACCACGCAGCCGTTCAAGGTCATGACGGCGATACCGCACAGCGCCCATCCAGCGATTCTCAACGGCTCACCTCGAATGTCTCGCAGCTGAACACGATCAGGTCGCCGATCCGTGACTATCCGGCGAAGAACTCATGCCCGTAGTTTATGCTATACACGCCGTCGTTTACTCAAGGAAACCTCGCGCGTGGAGCGAAATTGGCTGCATCAGTACCCGGCTGGAGTGCCTGCGGACATCGATCCCGACCGCTTCGCATCGCTCAAGGTGTTGATCGAAGAGGCCATGGTGACTCATCGGCGCATGCCTGCATACGTCAACATGGGCGCAACGCTGACCTACGCGCAACTGGACGAGTTGAGCCGCGCCTTTGCAGCGTGGCTGCAGCAAAAATCGGGATTGACGCGCGGCGACCGTGTCGCCCTCATGATGCCGAACATCCTGCAGTATCCCATTGCACTGTTCGGCGTGCTGCGCGCCGGTATGGTCGTGGTCAACACCAATCCGCTGTACACACCGCGTGAACTCGAGCACCAACTGACGGATTCGGGCGCCAAGTGCATCGTCATCGTCGAGAACTTTGCGCACGTTCTGGAGCAAGTGCTGGCGCGAACCGAACTCAAGCATGTACTGGTGACCGGGGTGGGCGATCTGCTGGGCATGCCCAAGGGATTCATCGTGAATTTCGCGCTGCGCTACATTCGCAAGCAGGTTCCGCCCTGGAAAATGCCCGGCTCGCAATCCTTCAAGAGCGTCATCGGCAGCGGCCTCGGTCTCAAGCTCGAGCCCGTCGAAGTCACACACGACGACATCGCCTTTCTCCAGTACACCGGCGGCACGACCGGCATTTCCAAGGCGGCGGTGCTGACCCATCGCAACCTGGTGGCGAATTTGCTGCAGGCCCTGGCGTGGATCGAGCCGGCTTTGACGGCCGGCGGCCCGCGCATCATCATCACCGCGCTGCCGCTCTATCATATCTTCGCGCTGACCACGAATTGCCTCGCCTTTCTGCCGCTGGGCGCGCTCAACGTGCTGATCACGAATCCGCGCGATTTTCCGGCGTTCGTCAAGGAACTTCGCAAGTATAAATTCAATTTCATCAGCGGCGTCAACACGCTGTTCAACGCGCTGATGCACACACCGGGTTTCGACACCCTCGACTTCAGCGCGCTGCGCGTCAGTTTCGGCGGAGGCATGGCGGTGCAGCCGGTCGTCGCCGAGCGCTGGCGCAAATTGACGGGCAGCGCACTGGCGCAGGGCTGGGGGTTGACCGAGACATCGCCCATCGTCACCGCCAATCCGGTCGACCAGGAATTCAACGGATCGGTGGGACTGCCCCTGCCCTCGACCGACGTTTCCATTCGCGACGATGACGGCAAGGAGTTGCCGGTGAACAGCGTCGGCGAGATTTGCGTTTTCGGGCCTCAAGTCATGCGCGGCTATTGGAATCGTCCCGATGAAACCGAGAAGGTGATGTTCGGCGACTGGCTGCGCACCGGCGATATCGGCCGGATGGATGAGAAGGGCTTCGTTTATATCGAAGACCGGAAGAAAGACCTGATTCTCGTGTCCGGTTTCAATGTCTACCCGAACGAAGTCGAGGGCGTGGTGGCCGCAAATCCGGGTGTGCTGGAAGTCGCGGCCGTCGCGCAACCTGACGAGAATTCAGGGGAAGTCGTTGCGCTGTTCGTCGTCAAGAAAGATCCAAATCTCAGCGCCGAGCAGTTGATCGCGTTTTGCCGCAAGGAGCTCACGGGCTACAAGGTGCCGCGGCACATTTACTTCCGCACGGAACTGCCCAAAACCAACGTCGGCAAGATTTTGCGCCGCGCACTGCGCGATGAACTTCGCAAGCCCGACGGCGACGGCCCCGCGGGCGCAAACGCTTCCAATCAGCACTGACTCGCGGCAGATCAACCGGCCGGCGGCTCTTCCTGCAGCAGGGGCACCAGCAATTCGTTGAGATCATCCAACGAGAACGCGCCGGCTTGCGCATAACGCACGATTCCGGCCCGGTCGATCACCACATTGGTGGGCAAGACCTTGATAGCGCCGTAGTTCCCCTTGAATCTCCTGACCAAGGGGAAACTCACCACCTTTTGCACCGGCGCCAGTTGGGACGGCGGTACGGAGTTTTCAGTCGCCACGGCGAACATCTTCAAACCGAACTGTTGCTGTTTGCGATAGTAGGCGTCCAGCAACGGCAACTCCCGCTTGCACGGTCCGCACCACGTCGCCCAGAAATTCAGTAGGATCACCTGGCCCTTGAAATCCGCCAGTGACAGTTTGGTGCCGTCAAACGTGGTGACTTCAAAAGCCGGTGCCGGCCTGCCGACCTCGGGCAAATTCCCGCCGGCGGCGTGGCTGCGGCAAGCCCACGCCAGAAGCATGACCACCGAGAACCAGCCGGCGTGGGATGCACGCATATTCTGTTTCCTTTTAAGATCAGCCCGGCTTGAAGCTCTGGACGGTTTCGATCAAAAGAGCGACTCGCTGCGGGTCCACGTCGGGGGTGATTCCGTGGCCCAGATTGAACACGTGACCGGGACCCGCGCCGAAGCTCTCCAATACGCGCAGCGTCTCCGCACGCAGTTGCTCGGGCGGTGCGAACAGTGCGGCGGGATCCAGATTGCCCTGCAGCGCGACACGTCCGCCCACCGCCTGACGCGCGGTACTCAGGTCTGTATTCCAGTCGACGCCGACGGCGTCGCAGCCGATCGCGGCGATTTTCCCGAGCCATGCGCCGCCGCCCTTGGTGAACACGATGTTCGGTACGCGCCGGCCGTGCGATTCACGGGTGAGCGCGTCGACGACTTCGCCGATGTAGCGCAGCGAGAATTCCTGGTACTGCGCCGGCGTGAGCACACCGCCCCAGGTATCGAAGATCATCACTGCCTGCGCGCCGGCCGCGATTTGCGCGTTCAAGTACGCGATGGTTGCCTTTGCCAGGATGGCGAGCAGCCGGTGCAATTCGAGCGGTGCTTCGTACATCATGCGTTTGATCACGCCGAACGCCTTGCTGCCACCGCCCTCCACCATGTAGGTGGCCACCGTCCACGGACTACCCGCGAACCCGATCAGCGGAATACGGCCGCGCAATTCGCGCCGAACCAACGCCACGGCATCGACGACGTATTTCAGATCCGTACCCGGATCGGGCACGCCCAGCTTGTCGATGTCCGCGGCGCTGCGCACCGGGCGCGCAAACTTCGGACCCTCGCCCGCCTCGAATTCGAGTCCCAGCTTCATGGCATGCGGAATGGTGAGGATATCGGAGAACAGAATCGCCGCGTCCAACGGAAACCGGTCGACGGGCTGCAGGGTTATTTCGCTGGCTATCGACGGATTGGTGCACATCTCGAGAAATCCACCCGCGCGCGTGCGCAAGGCGCGGTACTCGGGCAGGTAGCGGCCGGCCTGGCGCATCAACCAGATCGGCCTTCGCGGGGTGGGCTCGCGCAAAAGTGCGCGCAACAGGAGATCATTTTGCAGCGGCTCGCTCATGTTTGTTGGCTCATGTTTGTATGCTCATGTTGTTGGCGCATGTTGTTGGCTCATCGTTATAAGGTATTTTCGCCGGCGAGAGTGTGCCGGCTCAAGTGCGTTCGCTGGCATCGAACAGCCGCGAATGCTCGAGGATGGCGTAGCGATCGGTCATGCCGGCGATATAGTCGGCAACGGCGCGGGCGCGCCCCGCGGAACCCCGCAACGCCTCCCAGCGGCCGGCGGTTGCCTGGTGGTCCTCCGGCATCACACCGGGATCGCTGAAAAAAGCATCGAATAGTTCGCGAACGATGCGCCGCGCCTTGGAGGTCATGCGCCGGACCTTGTAATGCTTGTAGAGCGCCTGCCGCAGGAACATCTTGAGTTCGCGGTTCAACGCACCGGTCGCTTCGCTGAATCCGACCAGCGCCCCGGCATTCGCGCGCACGTCCGCGGCGCTGCGCACGCCGGAGGATTGCAGCCGTGCCTTCGTGGAGTCGATCAGATCGGTCACCAGATGATTGATCATGCGGCGCAAGATCTCATACACGAGGCGTCGAGGCCCCAGTTTCGGATAGCGCGCGATTACCTCGGCGTGAAAGCCGCTGAACAGGCGTACCCCGAGCAACTGCTCCACGCTGATGAGCCCGGCGCGGACTCCGTCTTCGACGTCGTGATTGTTGTAGGCGATCTCGTCCGCGAAATTGGCGAGCTGCGCCTCCAATCCGGGCTGCTGCCGGTTGATGAAACGTTCGCCGACGTCGCCCAGCTGCAGCGCATGACTGTGCGAACAATGCTTCAGTATCCCCTCGCGGCACTCGAAGGTCAGGTTCAATCCATTGAAGTCGGCGTAAAGCTCTTCGAGCTCATCGACCACGCGCAAGGATTGCAGGTTGTGCTCGAAGCCACCGAAATCCATCATGCATTCGTTCAATGCATCCTGCCCGGCATGACCGAAGGGCGTATGGCCAAGATCATGAGCGAGACAGATGGCCTCGGAGAGATCCTCATTCAAATTCAGCGCATGCGCAATGGTGCGCGCGATCTGCGCCACCTCCAAAGAATGGGTCAGCCGGGTCCTGTAAAGATCTCCCTCATGATTGACGAAAACCTGCGTTTTATAGACCAGACGCCGAAAAGCGGTTGAATGCACGATGCGGTCGCGATCGCGCTGATATTCGGAACGGTATGCCGGTCTGGGTTCGGCATGACGACGGCCGCGCGAATGCCGGTCGTCGGCGGCGTAGGCAGCGAGCACCGCAGGTTGAGGCATTGACGCCGGTGGAGGCACCGCTGCCGCTTCAGGCACTGCTGCCGGTTGCGTTGACTGCGTCAACCGAGGAACTCCGTCAACGTCGCCTCGAGAGCATCGCCGGGGTAATTGCCGGTGATGACGGCGCGCCCGAGTTTTTCGAGCAACACCAGGCGTAGCTTGCCGGCCTGCACCTTCTTGTCCATGTGCATCAACTCGAGCGCACGCGTTGCACCGATGCGCGGCGCCTCGGTGGGCAGGCCGGCGCGGATCAGAAGGGCGCGAAGTCGATGCAGCAGCGCGGGGTCGATCAGTCCCAGGCGCCGCGATAAATCCGCTGCCATCAGCATGCCCAGTCCCACCGCTTCGCCATGCAGGTACGTTTGATAGGCGGTCGCGGCCTCGATGGCATGACCGAAGGTATGACCGAAATTCAGGATGGCACGCAGGTCGCGTTCACGCTCATCTTTGGCAACCACGGTGGCCTTGATCTCGCAGGAACGTGCAATGGCATAGGTCAGCGCCTCGGTGTCGCGCGCCAGCAGCAGCGGCATGTTCACGTCCAGCCAATCGAACAGCAGCGCATCCCAGACGCAGCCGTACTTGATGACCTCCGCCAGTCCGGCGGCAAACTCGCGCACCGGCAGGCTGGCAAGCGAGTCGGTGTCCGCAATGACGGCCAGCGGCTGATGGAAGGCGCCGATGAGATTCTTGCCGCCGCTATGATTCACCCCCGTCTTGCCGCCGACCGAAGAATCCACCTGCGCCAGCAGGGTCGTGGGCACCTGCACATATCCGACGCCGCGTTGGTAGCAGGCGGCCGCAAAGCCGGCGATGTCGCCGACGACGCCGCCTCCCAACGCGACCACGATGGCATCGCGATTCAGCTTGGCGTCGACCAGCGCGTCGATGACCCAGCCGGCCGTCTGCAGCGTCTTGTGCTGCTCACCGTCCGGGAGAATGCACTCCCCGATACGCCGGTCCGGCAGGTGTGCCGTCAGCCTGGCCAGATACAAACGCGCGACCGTCGTATTGGTCACCATCATCAGGTCACCGGCGGGGAAGTGAGCCTCCAACCAAGGCTGATTGGATAGCAAGCCGGATCCGATGGTGATGGGATAGCGCGAATGCCCGACATCTACCTGAAGCGTTTGCACGGGATGATTATACGAGGGCTAGGGCTGGGGCACCCGCACCCGGCGCATTTCGTGGTGAATTTCCTCGGCTACCAGCTGTACGCGCCGTCCATCCGTCGACACCGTGAAGTCCGCCACCTCGGCGTACAGGCTCGCCCGCCGCAGCATCAATTCGATCAACTTCTGTTCAGGATCGGTGTCGTTGAGCAGCGGCCGGTGCCGCCCGTGGCGCGTACGCTCGAGCTGCTGATCGACCGAAGTCGCCAGATACACCACCACGCCGCGTTCGGCCAGGAAACGGCGGTTGTCGGCATCGATCACCGCGCCGCCTCCGGTGGCCAGCACGATGGATTCGAGCCGGGTAAGGCGTTCTATGGACTCTTTCTCGCGCGCCCGGAACCCGCTCTCGCCCTCTTTCTCGAAGATGAACTGGATGTCGACGCCGGTTTTGGACTCGATGTCCGCGTCGCTGTCGTAAAACGTATACCGGAAGAGTCGCGCCAGATGGCGCCCGACCGCCGTCTTGCCCGAGCCCATCGGCCCGACCAGAAAAATGCTTGGCTTGCCCAACATCGGCCCTATCTTAAAGAAAAACCGCCCGAAGGCGGTTTTTCAGACCGAAAAAAGCCAGCCTCGCTTAGTACAGATTCGATCCCTCACGCAGAATCTTCGGCGTGATGAAGATGAGCAGCTCGGTCTTGTTGTTGATATCGGTGGTGCTCTTGAACAGATTTCCGAGCACCGGGATATCGGCGAAGAACGGCACCTTGTTCGCCGACTTCGTCTTGGTGGTCTCGAGAATGCCGCCGAGCACGACGGTTTGACCGTCGTTGACCAACACCTGGGTGATGATTTCGCGCGTGTCGATCGAGGGCACGCTGCCGCCCGTGGCACTGGTCACCTGGGCGCCGACCGTGTCGTCGGACACGTCCAGGTCGAGGACCACGCGGTTATCCGGCGTGATCAGCGGGGTGACCTTGAGCGACAGCACCGCGTTCTTGAACTGCGTGGTGGTGGCGCCGCTCGATGCGGACTCCTGATAGGGAATTTCCGTACCCTGCAGGATGGTCGCCTGCTTCTGGTTCGCCGTGATGACCCGCGGCGCGGAGATGGTCTGGCTCTTGCCCTCGTTCTGCGCGGCCGACAGTTCCAGGTCCAGCAGGTGCTTGCCGGCGAGCACCGATACGCCAATGCTGCCGTTGGTGTTCGCTGCCGGGAGATTGACCTGATAGCGGTTGTCCAGCGTCGGGAAGTTGACATATCCCGTCGGCGTCGTCGTCGAGGCCGGATGATTCGAACTGATCATCGAGTCGGTGCCGACGTTGGTGCCCGACACCGCGATCAGGCTGCCCGGACCTGCGGTGGTGAAGCCGCTGATGCCGAGGCGAGCGCCCAAGTCGCGCTCGAAGGTGTCGCTGACCACGACGATGCGCGCCTCGATCAAGACCTGCTTGACGGGCACGTCCAAGGTTTGCACCAGGCGGCGGATGTCCTGCAGCTTGTCCGCGGTGTCCTGGACCAGCAGCGTGTTGGTGCGCTCATCGATCGAGAGGCTGCCGCGCGCCGAGAGCATGGAGTCCTTGGTGTTCGCCGTCTTGATGAGCTTCGCCAGGTCCGCGACCTTGGCATAGTTGACCTGCAAGAACTCCGTGTGCACCGGCGAGAGTTCCGCAACTTCTTTGTGCGCGGCCAGTTCGGCCTTCTCGCGCGATGCCAGTTCGTCGGTGGGTCCGATGATGATGACGTTGTCCTGGCGACGCTTGTCGAGACCCTTGGTGCGCAGCACGATGTCGAGCGCCTGGTCCCACGGAACGTTCTGCAGGCGCAGCGTCAGATTGCCGGTCACCGAATCGCTGACTACGATGTTCTGACCGCTGGTGTCGGCCAGCAGCTGCAGCACCGAGCGCACGTCGATGTCCTGGAAGTTCAAGGTGAGGCGTTCACCCGTGTACTCCTTCTTCTCTTCGGCACCGCCGGCCGTACGCTTGGTGGAGGGTTTGATTTCCACCGTATATTGGTTGTCGGACTGATAGGCCAATTGTTCGAAGTCGCCCTGCACGCTGATCACCAGGCGCGAACTCCCTTCGACGCGCAGCGCGTCGACGGTCTGCACCGGGGTGGCGAAATCCATCACGTCATAGCGGCGCATCAGGTTCTTCGGCATCGCGGTGCCGGCGAAATCGACCACGATCTGATTGCCCTCCTGGCGTACGTTCACGGGCGTGCGCGGATCGGTCAGCTGCACGATCACGCGGCCGGTGCCGTCGGAGCCGCGCCGGAAATCGATGGTGCGGATGCTGCGTTCGGTGACGGTGGGACCGCTGCCCGCACCGGCACGTGCGACGGTCTGCTTGCCGACGTCGGCGCCGGGTTGCTGACCCAGCGTGACGATGATGGAATCGCCGTCGACCTTGGTGGTGTAGGGCAGCAATGTATCGACATTGACCACGAGGCGCGTGCGCCCGTTGGCTTCCGCCGCCAGCACGGTGTCGACGCCGCCGCTCTTCACGTCGATGCGGCGCGAGGCGAGCGCGAGGGTCGTGTTGGGCAGATCGAAGGCGATGCGGGCCGGCTTGTCGATCGTGAACGGCAGCGGCTCCGGCGCTGGACCGCTCATGTGCAACTTCAGCTGCACCTGTTGTCCCGACAAAGTTTGAACGTCGATTGACTCGAGCTTGATCGGATCTGCGGCGCGCGCCGCAAAGCTGGCCACGGTCAATACCAGGAACGCCATGGCGCCCTGTATGGACGTTCGGAACTTGAATTCACTCATATGCTTCATTCTCCCTGTGGCCTCAATCGGCTAACGCCAACGAAGCCGGTCGCTCTATATAGCCGCCGAGACCATCCGGTATGATTTCGACCAGACTGATCTTTCCGCCGGTAATTTCCGTAACCTTGCCGTCGTTCTGGCCGAGATAGTTTCCCGGCTGCACCTTGTGCACCAGGCCGTCCCTGGATTGCACCAACCCGTAGAAGTTGTTGCCCACCTTGAAGGTGCCCACCATCTTCAGCGTATCGAGCGAGAACCCTTCCAGGAACTCCCGGTTACGCCGCGTGCTCGGCCGTAAATTCTGGCCGTTTGCCGAACTCGCGCCTTGCGGTTGGAAAGGCGAGCGCATGTTGCTCGCGCTGTAGACGAAGCTTTCATAAGGCTTCACTTCCGGTAACGGTTGGATTCGTCCGCCCGGTTTCTTCTTCGTAGCCTCGATCCACTTCTGCAGATCGGACTGACCCCCGGAACAGCCTGCGGCCGCGAGGCTCAAGGCTGCGCCTATGATTGCGATTTTGCGTGTGCTGCTCACGAAGCGCCTCCCGGCTTCTTCGGCGCCTTGCCGTTTCCTTCATCCTCGATGTAGCGGTAGGTCTTGGCCGTCACGTCCATGGTCAGGTTGTCATAGCCGCTGCCGCTCTTGCTGGCGTCGACCGGTGTGATCGATATGTCATGCAGGGTCACGATGCGCGGCAACGCGGCGATACCGCTGACGAAGCTGCCGAATTCGTGATAACTGCCCACCAAGCGGATATGGATCGGCAGTTCCGCGTAAAAGCCGTTGCTCTTTTCGGAGCCCGGTTGAAACAGTTTCTCCGACAGGCCGGCCGCCAGGCCGGTCTGGGAGATGTCGACCAGCAGGTTCGGCACTTCGGTCTTGCCCGGCAATTGCCGCAGCATGGCGCCGAAGCTGCGTTCCATTTCGCCGAGCTGCAATTTATAGGCTTCGAGATTGGCGGCGCGCTGCTGCTTGGTTTCGAACTGCGCACGCAGATCGACTTCGTCCTGTTCGGCCTTCTGCAGCACGGGCCGGTCGTCGTCCCACACGAACATCCACCAACCCAGGCCCGCCACGACGACGAACGCCAGGGCAACGAAGAAGCCACGCACGGCCATGGGCCATCGGCCTACGTCGCGCGGATCCAATGAGCGGAGTTGGTCGAAAAAATTCATTGCTTCGCAACCTTCTTGACGCCGGTGCTGCCATTGTTGTCGAGATCGACACCCACTTCGTTGGCGAACAACACGAAACTCGAGCCGCCGGTCGGGCTGTCCTTCGCCGACTCGACCACCTGCAGTTCAGGATTCGCCAGCCAGGTCGAGCCATCGATGTTGCGCATGAACGTCGAGACGCGCGTGCTCGATTGGGCTACGCCGTGCAATTCTATTTTCTTCCCGCTTTCCTTGATCTGCGTGAGATACACGCCCTCGGGCACGATCTTCACCAGTTCATCGAAGCGGTGCACGATCTCCGGCCGCTGCCGCTGCAGCTTCTCGATGATTTCCATGCGCGCCACCAGGCGCTGCTTGCGATTCTCGAGATCCTGGATGTCGGCGATTTGCGCATCCAGCTTGACGATCTCTTTCTTCAATAGATTGTTCTTCTCGTTCTGCGCGTCCGTCCAGGTGGAATACAGAACCTTGCCGCCACCGACGAACACGGCCGCGGCAATGGCGGCCGCGACCAGCGCGACGGCGAATTCGGTACGCCTTCTCTTGCGTTCTTGTTCGCGGTGCGGAAGTAGATTGATACGTGGCATGGTCGCTCTTTAATCGAAGCTTCGCAGCGCGAGGCCGCAAGCTGTGAGTAAGGCCGTGGCGTCGCGCGCCACCGCTTGGGCTTTGGCTTTCGAGGACACCTTCATGTTGCCGAGCGGATCGCCCTTGTCGGCCGGGACGCCGACGCGGCTGGAAATGACGTCCGCGACGCCCGGAATGTTGGCACACCCGCCGCAGATCAAGATCTGATCCGGCTGCGCGCGGCCGCTGCCCGAGGCCAGATAGAACTGCAGGGAACGGCTGACCTGCTGGGTCATGTCGTCGATGAAAGGGTCCAGCACCTCGGGTTGATAGTTGCTGGGCAGCCCGCCTTCTTTCTTGGCGCGGCCCGCCTCTTCCATGCTCAAGCCGTAGGTGCGCATGATTTCTTCGGTCAACTGCTGGCCGCCGAAGGCGAAATCGCGGGTGTAAATCACTTTCAGATCGCGCAGCACGCTGAAGGTAGTGCTGCTGGCGCCGAAGTCCACCACGGCAACGGTGCGGTCCAAACCACCGTCCGGCATCTGATGACGCATCAGCGCACACGCGTTCTCCAGGGCAAACGCTTCGACGTCGACGATTTGCGCGGTCAAGCCCGACGCCATCACCGCAGCCTGGCGCTGCTCCACGTTCTCGGTGCGCGTCGCGACCAGCAGCACGTCGAGCATTTCCGGGTCCTTCTCCGATGGGCCGACGACCTGATAGTCGTAGCTCACCTCTTCCATGGGGAAGGGAATGTACTGGTCGGCCTGCATCTCCACCTGGCCTTCCAATTCGTTGTCGCCCAAATTCTTGGGCATTTGAATTACTTTGGTGATGGCCGCGTCGCCGCTGATGGCGATCGCCGCCAGCCGGCTGCGCGCACCGGAGCGCTTCACGGCACGGCGGATCGCTTCGCCGACCGCCTCGGCATCCACGATGGCCTTCTCGTTGATCGCGTTATGCGGCGTGGGTTCGGCCGCGTACGACTCGACGCGATATTGGCCACCCGACATGGTGAGTTCGATGAGTTTCACCGACGAGGTGGTGATATCCAGCCCTAAAAGCGGACGATGTCTTTTGCCAAACGACCACACAGATGTTTTCCCTTTTTGCTCAATACCTTGGGGGCCGAAACTTGGGTTGGAGAGTAGCTACGCGACGCCAACTTAGCAAGAATGTGTTAAATAGAACGTGAAGCTACTCACGGTAATCGCCGCCGATGCAATCCACAACGAGAAACTGAGAACCACGAGGAATTCGTGGCGGCTGGCATCGATTTCGAATCATCCGTTCAGACCTCTGCGTCCGGATAAATGGTCCGGATCATTGGTTAATCTTGGTCTGGCAACCCCGCTATCCTTGAGCCAGAGCCTCGAGGACCGGTGGCTTTGCGTCCTCATCTTTCGATGAGTATGCCCACGTAACCGGCGGTAATATGCGTCCCTCAGTCCGTCGGGGCAATAAGTTAGAACGGTTTCCTGTGGCTAAACGTTATCCAGTTCTCATATCGCGCATTTGCGCAGGTTTGGTGGCCGTCATCGCGCTGGGAATGTTCGCGAACGTCTGCGCTTATGTATACCTGCGTCCGGCGCTGCCCGACGTGCACAGCCTCAAGGACGTGCAGCTGCAGGTGCCGCTGCGCATCTACACCCGCGACGGCAAGCTGATCCAATCCATCGGCGAGCAGCGGCGCATTCCGGTCCGTTACGAGCAGCTCCCCAAAATGCTGATTCAGGCGTTCCTGGCCACGGAGGACGACCGCTTCTTCAGGCATCACGGCGTGGATTGGCAGGGCATCCTGCGCGCCGCGGTTGCCAATATGAAGGCGGGCGGCATCCGCCAGGGGGCCAGCACCATCACCATGCAGGTGGCCCGCGACATGTTTCTCACCCCGCGACGCGACATGAAACGCAAGATGAGCGAGATCTACATCTCGCTGCTCATGGAATCGGAATTCACCAAGGAGCAAATCTTCTCCCTGTACGTGAACAAGATTTTCCTGGGCCAACGTGCCTACGGTGTGGCGGCGGCCGCGGAGGTGTATTTCGGCAAGACGTTGGACCAG
>Ga0116226_10000849_pt1 | contig 26593 bp, 24 predicted proteins | sample S1TSphfallax_FD_89692 | JGI IMG/M metagenome (GOLD analysis project Ga0116226, IMG submission 89692) | Host-associated microbial communities from peat moss isolated from Minnesota, USA - S1T2_Fa - Sphagnum fallax MG | ecosystem: Host-associated > Plants > Peat moss > Unclassified | place: USA... | reverse complement strand
GGGTCAGTTTGACGCGTGCGACGGCGCGCTTGCGGCGGCCGGTTCCGAGGAAGAGTTCTGCGGTCTGCATTCGTCCTAGCCTAACGTCGCCGGTTTTTGTGCGGCATGGGGGTGGGTGTCGCCAACGTAGACGTTGAGGCGGGTCAGCTGAACGTCGCGCATGCGGTTGGTGGCGAGCATGCCGCGGACGGCGCGCTCCACGAGGCGCTCGGGGTATTTCTCACGCACGTTCTGCGCGGTTTCCGTGCGGAGACCGCCCGGAAAACCGGAGTGACGGTGATAGACCTTCTGCTGCCACTTGTCGCCGCCGAGCTCGACCTTATCGGCGTTGATCACGATCACGTAATCGCCGTCGTCGATGTGGGGCGTGTAGGTGGGTTTCTTCTTGCCGGAGAGGGCCTGAGCGATACGAACCGCGAGCGTGCCGAGCCGTTGCCCTGCCGCGTCCACGATGTACCAGTCGTGCTGGGTCTCTGCCGTCTTCTGTTGATAGGTGCGCATAAATAGCCGATGTCGTTCCAGAAAAAGATGACCGGGGAGGGCCCGCGGCAACCTGAGCATTGTAAGGCCCACGGAGCCTGGAGTCAAGGCCGCAGCCCCGGCTCGGGCCGTCTAGATGGGGGTCCGCAGTTGCTCGAGGGCCGCGCGGTCGAGGACGACGAGGCCCTTGAGGCGGCTGCCGCGCACGATCCCTTGGCGGGCAAAGGCGGCGACCGCTCCGGAGGCCGACTCGCGGGTGGTCCCGGCCAGATCCGCGAGGTCCTCTTGGGAGAGCGGAAGTTCGAGCCGGGTCCCGGCGGCGGCCGGCGCCCCGAAGAGATCGGCCAGTTCCAGCAGCGCGGCGGCGACGCGCGCCTCGACGGTCGCCCGGCTCAGCGCCTCGACCTTCTGCTGGATCCGGTCCGCCCGCAGGCCGAGATTCCGGGCCACGTCGAGGTAGAGGCCGGCGTCGCCCGCCGCGAGCGCCTCGAAGGCCTCGCGTGTGAGCAGGACCAGTTCGGACTCGACCACCGCCTGGGCTCCGCTCTCGGCGGAGCGCTCCTCGAAGAGGGCGCCGGCCGCGAGCACGTCGCCCGGTCGTGCGTAGAAGAGCGTCACGTCGCGCACGAAGGCCGCGTTGCGGAACACGCGCAGTGCTCCCGCGGCGACGATCGCGACCAGCGGCGAATCGAGCGGAACAAGCGCTCGAGCCGCGATGCGCTCGCGACGCCCGGCAGTCGCCAGCCGCTCGATCGAATCCATTCCCAACGGCACGCGAGAGCGCTTCCCCTTGCATGGCCGGAACCATTCACAACCGAATGCGCACGGGACTGCCATGGACGTGGACACCAATCATTCCGATCTCTTCGACCTCGGCGAAGCGGCGATCGACGCGTTGCCGTTCGGCCTCATCGCGGTCGATTACGACGGCACGATCGCCCAGTACAACGCCTACGAGTCGCGCCTGGCACGGCTGCCCAAGGATCGGGTGATCGGGCGGAACTTTTTTCGCGACGTGGCGCCCTGCGCCGCCGTTCAGGAATTCCAGGGCCGGTTCGAGCGTTTTGCACAAGGAACCGGCGACGGCGCCGAATCATTCGACTTCCTCTTCCGATTCGCGTTCGGTCGCCAACGCGTGAACATCACGTTTCTGCGCAGCGCGAAGACGCAGCAGATCAAGATTCTCGTCAACCGCTACGACGATTAACACGAAGTCTCACCCGACGTCGAGCCTCGATCCCTGGATGGCCGACCTCGCGGGCCGCGCGCTCGCTCGACGAGCAGGACACCTCGAACAAGCAGATGATCACGACGATCGTTGCGATGCAGCAGCTCACGGATGCCGTCGCCAACGGCGTCGCGCTGCAGCGCAGCGCTTGCGAGCGCATCGACGCGGCGGCGAAGCTCCTCACCAGCACGAGCGAAGCGAGCAAGAGCGCCAGCGTCGGGATCGACGACCTCGCGAAATCGCTGCGCGAGCGGGTCAACGTCATCGTCTCCGACGTCCACCCCAAAAGCGCGGCCGAACTCGCCCACGCGCCGTTCGCTCGGCTCGGCTCGGCACCGGACGCCGCCTGGGAGTCGACTAGGCTCCTACGACGTATAGGCGCGGCCCAAGCCGAGCGCAGCAAGGCCGCGGCGGTAGGTGATCGAGCTGCGGTCGGCCGGAAAGTGCGCTTCGGCCTTGAGGTCGATCGGTAAGTCCTCGGGCCACTGCTGCTCGACGATCGCGATGTCCTCAGCGAACACTTGATGATTGAAGGCGAGGGTCGGCTCGAGCGGCGCGTCGACGTCGAAATTGCGGCAGATCGGGACGAAGAGCCGCATCTTGCGCGCCGAGATGGGTGAGGCCGCATTGAGAATATGGAGCTGACCGTCGGGGAAGAACACGGTCAACTTTGCGGTGAACGGAAAGAACACTTCGTAGCGTCGGCGCCAGAGAAATCCCGGCGGGTTGCGGTGCTTCTCCCCATGCGGATAGTTGCTCACGGTGCTGACGTAGTCGGCGACAAAGCCGCCCTCGGTCGGCGTGACCGGATAGTCGGGGACGACCGCGTTCTGCGGTTCGCCGAAGCTCGGCGCATGGACGAACGCAAAGTGGCTGACGTCGAGAAACCCCTCGATCTGGCGTCCGGCGGCAGCCTCGATCACGAGGCTATCGGGGAGCACGCGCAGATACGCGGGATCGTCCCACTCATCGAACTCCGGAAACGCGCGCTCGTCGAGGTCGACGAGCCGCACCCACACGAGGCCGAAGCGTTCCGCAACGGGGAACGTGCGCAGGCGTAGCCGTTGCGAGATCGCGCCGCTCGGATGCGCGGGGATGCTCGTGCACGTGCCGGACGGGTCGTAGCGCAAACCGTGGTACACGCAAACGATCTCGTCGCCTTCGACGTGACCGAGACTCAGCGGCACGCCACGGTGGCAGCAAATGTCTTTCGCCGCAACGAGCGATCCGTCGGCAATCCGATACACGACCACGCGTTCATCGAGCAAACGCACCGCGAGCGGCTTGTCCGTCACCTCGTGTGCGAACGCGACCGGATACCAATACGGCGCGAGCGTCTCCCAATCGGATGCGGAGAACGTACAGTCGCGCGGCAGTTCCATGGTGCTAGTATGCGACACGGCGCGCCGCAGATCAACTCGCGTCGCTGCGCTCTCCCACGGCGAAGCCGAGCGCGGGCCGGGTCGAATCGTAGTCCGCGTACCGCACGCCCGCGAGCGTGAGCCCGCAAGCGGGCGCGGTGTAGCCGCCTTCGCGCCGGTCGCGACTCGCGAGGATGCGCGCGATGTCGCCCGGGGGGCGCCGGCCGTCGGCGATTTCGATCAGCGTCCCGACCGAGATGCGGACCATCCGATGCAAGAAGCCGCCGCCCACGATGCGGATGCGCACGAGATCACCCGCGCGGTCGAGCGTCACCGAATGCACGGTCCGCACGGTGCCGCCGCGCTCCGGCAGCACGCCGCAGAAGGCGATGAAATCGTGCTCGCCGACGAGATCGGAGGCCGCGCGCGCGAAGCGCTCGTCGTCGATCCGCGACCAGACGTGATGCGTCGTTCGCCGCAGCGGCGCCGAGGGCATCGGTCGATTGACGATCAGATAGTCGTAGATGCGTTCGAGCGCATCATGCCGGGCGGAGAATCCATCGGCGACCCGCGCGCCGTCGCGCGCGCTGACATCCGGCGGCAGACGGGCGTTCATCGCAAGCGCGAGTCGCTGCTCCGGAAAATCGCGCTGGCTCCGGAACGAGATCACTTGCCCGCACGAATGGACGCCGGTATCGGTGCGTCCGGCGGCCGTTACCGCGATACGCTCGGCGAAGAGCCCGGAGAGCGCGGTTTCGACTTCACCGCACACGGTCCGGACCGCGGATGCCTGGCGCTGCCAGCCGCAAAACTCCGTTCCGTCGTACTCAATGGTGAGGCGATACGTGGGCACCCGCGCGCGTTCCACACCGGCAACACAAGAGCCGCTTTGGGTCCCGGACCTTCGCCGCCCGAGCTCCGTGAAACCGACTGGCTACGAGCGCGGACGTCGCTCGTTGATTTCGCGCTCCACCGCCGTAACATCAGAGAGCCATGATCCGTGTTCGGTCATCCTGAGCGGAGTCGAAGGATCGCCACGATGAGGCTATCCCACGACTCCGCTCGGGATGACATTTTTTACACAAGCGCAGCTCGCGTAGGAGCGTCGTTACGTACTTGCTACGCGGCGACCGGGACGGGGCGTTTTTCGTCGAGGTCGAGCAAGTCGGCCCATGAGGTGATGTCGGTGCGCTCGGGGGCCAGATCCTTGAGCATGCTCTTGAAGTAACCTTCGGCGTCGCTGCCCGGATCGGGGCCGTGCTTGAGCCACTCGGCGTTGAAGGCTTCGATTTCGGCGTCGCTCTTCGCGTGAATGAACGGAGCGACGTAGTCGCTGATCTCTTGATCGCTCTTCGCCGTCTTGATCTTCGCGAGCAGCGCTTCGTGGTCGATGCCGAGGAACGTGAAGATGTGCACGTCCATCGGGCAGTTGTAGTGGTACTCGCCGATGGTGCCGTGGGCGAGCGCTTTGCCCTTATCGATCGTGCGTTGCAGCTGAACGATGCCGTGCAGTTTCGTCTTCACGCTAGCGGGATAGTCTTTGGTCAAGTCCATGGATCGATCGCCTTTCGAATGTGGTCGATGTGACGCTCTATTCGACTAAGGCTACGAACCGTTGGTTGCAGATCATCGCTCGCTTAAGCGAGCGCGGCTTCGACCGTCGCCGCCGTTGCAAGTAAATCGGCGTCGGCGTTCGGACGCGCGACGAGCTGCAGCGCGAGCGACGATGGCGCGGTGCCGGGGATCGGGACGGTGATCGCCGGCGTTCCGAAGTACGACCATGGTGCGTACGGCGAGCCGTCGCCGGTCGAGCCGCGGCCCGGCGCCGCGTCTCCCGACGGCACGATCACGGCATCGAAATCGGCCAGAAATTCGTTGATGTGCGGACGTTCGATTTCGCGGCGGTCGAGCGTGTCGATATACGCGGTGCGCGGCACCTCCGCGCCGCGGTGCAAGAGGCCGCGCAGCTCCGTCGGCAGCGCATGCGCGAGCAGCGGCGCGAGCGCCGTGTACGCTTCGTAAGCGACGATGCGTTCCGCGTCGCCGCGCGTCGCGGCGACGGCCTCGTGCAAGGTCACCTCGGTGACGCTGATCCCGGCAGCCTGTAATTTCGCGACCGCCGCGCGCATCGCGGCGATCGTCTCGGGTTCCCACCCCTCGGCGAACACCGCGTCGGCGACGGCGAGGCGCGGGGAAGCGTTCTTCTCGCCGTGGATCCCGGCGAGCAAACATTCGGCGACGCGGCGCAGCAAGGCGACGTCGCTTGCGATCACGCCGACGTGATCGAGCGACGGCGCGAGCGGCGCGACGCCGGCGGTCGGGATCCGGCCGTAGGTCGGCTTGAAGCCGACGACGCCGCAATACGCGGCGGGACGCAGTACCGAGCCGACCGTTTGCGTGCCGAGCGCGAACGGGACGTGTCCCGCGGCGACCGAAGCCGCGCTGCCGGCGCTCGAGCCGCCCGGCGTGCGCGCCGGATCGAGCGGGTTGAAGGTCGGAGCGGGATCCCGATAGGCGTGCGCGGTCGTGCGCGTCTTGCCGACCGGCACGGCACCGGCCGCGCGCAACAGCGAGACGCACCACGCATCGAGACGCGCTTTGCGATGCTCGCGCCACATGCCGTACGCCGTCGGCATCCGCGCGACGTCGATGATGTCTTTGACACCGAAGGGCACGCCCGAGAGGGGCCCCGCGATGAGTTCCGCTTCACGCGCCGTCGTTGCGACGAAGGCCCACGCTTGCAACGTCCGGTCGGTCGATTCAATACGGCGCAACGCCTCGTCGACCGAAGTAAGTGGTTGCACGACCATGGGCCGAGAATTCGCCCTTCCTCGCGTCTGGCCTACCGCGTTTTCGCGAGAAGACGGGCTCAGGCTTTGGGCCCGGCCACGTCCACGGAGCCCACGGCAACGGCCGTTTGCGGAGCCTGCGTAACCTGCGCTGCGCCTTGCACCAGCGGGCGTTGCGTCGGGAAGAGCACGACGTCGCGGATCGACGTATTATTCGTCAGCAGCATCACGAGCCGATCGACGCCCACCCCGATCCCGGCCGTCGGCGGCATCCCGACCTCGAGCGCGGCGACGAAATCCCAATCCGGCGGCGGAATCTCTTCATCACCGGCGGCTTTTTCGGCGATCTGCAACTCGAAGCGGCGCCGCTGATCGTCGGGATCGTTCAATTCGGTAAACGCGTTCGCGAGCTCCATGTAGGCGCCGAAGAGCTCGTAGCGCTCGGTGAGCTCCGGGTCGTGCGGCATGCGTTTCGCGAGCGGCGAGAGCACGACGGGATACCCGTACACGAAGGTCGGGTTGAGCAGACGCGGCTCGACGACGCGCTCGAAGATCTTGTCGAGCGCGTGGGCGTGCGTCGGCGAGTCCGGGATCCCGAAATCGCGCAGGATCGCACGCGCGCCCGCGAAGTCGAGCAACTGCTCGCGCTCGAGGCCGCCGTACTCTTTCATCGCCTCGAGATAGCCGATCCGCGCAAACGGCGTCTTGAACGAGACGGCGAGCTCGCCGTAGGAGAGCGAATCGCCACCGTGGATCTCGCGTACGAGATGCGCGAAGAGCGCCTCGTTGAAGCGCATCATGTCCTCGACGTTCCAATACGCCGCGTAGAGTTCGAGCATCGTGAACTCGGGGTTGTGCGTGGTGTCGATGCCTTCGTTGCGGAAGATGCGCCCGATCTCGTACACGCGCTCCATCCCGCCGACGATGAGGCGCTTGAGATAGAGTTCGGTCGCAATGCGCATCGTGAGCGGGATGTCGAGCGCGTTCGAGCGGGTGAGGAACGGCCGCGCCGAGGCACCGCCGGCGATGTTGATCAGCACCGGGGTCTCGCACTCGAAGAAGCCCTGGCCGTCGATGAAGCGGCGCATCTCGGCGACGATGCGCGAGCGGGCGATGAACACGTCGCGCACGTGCGGGTTGACGACCAGATCCACGTACCGCTGACGGTAGCGCTTCTCGACGTCTTGCAGGCCGTGCCACTTGTCGGGCAGCGGCGCGAGGCCTTTCCCGAGCACCGAAAACGCGGTCACGTGGAGCGCGAGATCGCCCATCTTGGTGCGGAAGACGAAACCCTCCGCGCCCAGAAAATCGCCGCGATCGAGCAACTTGAGCAGCGTGAAATCCGCGCCGAGCTCGTCCTTCTTGAAGTAGAGTTGGAAGCGGCCGGTGCGATCGGAGAGATCCGCGAACGGCCCGCGTTGCGACATGACGCGGCCCGCGATGCGCCAGCGCACGCTCTCATCGCGTTCTTCGGGACCGAGCGAGCCATAGCGCGCAGCGAGGTCGGCGGCATGCGCCGTGACCTCGAAACGCGTTGCGCGAAACGGATCGTGACCGCGCTCAACGAGAGCGGCCAGGTTGTTCCGCCTGGCCGCTATCAGTTCTGCTTCGCGCTTGCCGAGGTCGTCGTTCACGAGGCTTTCTTAGTTTTTTTCGCAGCCTTATTGATCAAGTCGATGCGATATTTCATCAGCCCGCGCGGGGTCGTGACGTCGACGATCTCGCCGGCTTTGCGGCCCATCAGCGCGCGACCGACCGGCGACTCGTTCGAGAGCCGCGCGTTCTTGGGATCGGCTTCCGCCGAACCGACAATCGTGAATTCGTGCGAGGTCTTCGCGCTCACTTCGGTGACCTTGACGATCGCGCCGAGGTGGACTTCGTCGGCGACGTAATCGCTCTGGTCGATGATCCGGGCGTTCCGGATCATGCTCTCGAGTTTGAGGACGCGGCCTTCGACGAACGCCTGCTCCTGTTTTGCGTCTTCGTATTCGGCGTTTTCCGAGATGTCGCCGAATTCTTTGGCCTGGCGGATCCGCTCGTTGACTTCGCGCCGGTGGACGGTCTTCAGTTCGTCAAGCTCGTCTTCGAGCTTCTTGAGCCCGTCGCGCGTGAGGATGATCTCTTTATCGTTCAATCCCGACTCCTGGGAATACGAAACGCCGCGATTGGCCGCGGCGTGTCCGCCGGTAGCGCTCTACCGTCAAGGGGACTCCGAAGGTTCGCCTATCGCTAGGTCCGAGCCCTTCTCAATCGAACCACGTGCATCGCCGGTTCGGGCCGGAAGGACCGAACGGATTCAGTCCGCAGGGCTGAATCCTACAGGCCGATCTTTACAAAACGGCGTACACTTGTAGATGGCCGTCGCATCAGAAATCCGGATCGGAACACTGCGCGATCGGAGCGCGGCGAGCGTCGCGCGAGGCGTCTCGATCGCGCACGATATCGCGATCGAGCGGGCGGACGGTGCGCGCATCTGGGACAGCGAGGGGCGCGAGTACCTCGACTTCGTCGGCGGCATCGGCGTTCTGAACCTCGGCCACCGTCACCCGCGGATCGTGGCGGCGGTCCAAGCGCAACTCGACTGCTTCACGCACGCGTGTTTCCAAGTCACGCCCTACGAGGGCTACGTGCGGCTCGCGGAGCGGCTCAACGCGCTCGCGCCGGGCGATTTCGCAAAGAAGACGCTGCTGGTGACGACCGGCGCCGAGGCGGCCGAGAACGCGGTCAAGATCGCCCGCGCTTGGACCGGGCGCGCAGGGATCGTCACCTTCACGCGCGGCTATCACGGCCGGACCTACCTCGCGCTCGCGATGACGGCCAAGACCAACCCGTACAAGCAAAATTTCGGGCCGTTCCCCGGCGACGTCTACCACGCGCCGTATCCGTTCGAGTTTCGCGGCTGGACGGCGGAGCGTGCGCTCACCGCGCTCGACGACCTCTTCGAATCGGGAGTCGCACCCGGCAACGTCGCGGCGATCGTGATCGAGCCGGTGCTCGGCGAGGGCGGCTTCGTGCCGGCGCCGGCGGCGTTCTTGCGTGGCCTGCGCGAGCGCTGCGATCGCTACGGCATCGTGCTCGTCGCCGACGAGATCCAGTCCGGCTTCGGCCGCACCGGGACGATGTTCGCGATCGAGCAATCCGGCATCGCGCCCGACCTCATCACGGTCGCGAAGAGTCTGGCCGGCGGCCTGCCGCTCGCGGGCGTGATCGGGCGCGCGGAGATCATGGACGCGCCGCTGCCCGGCGGTCTCGGCGGCACGTACGCCGGGAACCCGCTCGCGTGCGCGGCCGCGCTCGCCACCCTCGACGTGTTCGCCGAGGACGACATCTTGGGGGCGTCGCGCCGCATCGGCACGACGCTGGAGAGCGCCCTGCACGCGCTCTTCGTCGCGTATCCGCAGATCGTGGATGCGCGCGGGCTCGGCGCGATGCGCGCGCTTGAATTCGACGATGCGGCGCATGCGACCGCGATCGTCGAGGCGGCGCGCGAGCGCGGCTTGCTCTTGCTCAAGGCCGGAGCCGGAAACGTGATCCGTCTGCTCGTCCCGCTCATCATCGATGATGCGGACCTCGCGCGCGGTCTCGCGATCCTCTCCGAAGCGTGTCACTCGGTGCTGCGGTAACCCCGCATGGAGGTCCCAAAATTAATGCAGATGCGAAGGTAGTCCGCTCATACACCCAACACGTGCTCGACGTGATCGCAAGCCCGGTGCTCGCGCCCGGCGAGGCGGACTGGGTGCTGAGCGAGACGGTGAACGCCTTCCGGGATCACGTGAATCCCGGCTTCCTCGAATACCGGAAAACCGCCGGCCACGGCTCCTACGATGCCGCGGTGGAATGGTCCGACGCCGGTCCCAATACGTTCCGCGACGTGCGCGGCCGCGAATATCTCGATTGTCTGGGTGGGTTCGGCATCTTCAACGTTGGCCACCGGCATCCCAAAGTCGTCAAAGCCGTGCAGGATCAACTCGCGCGGCAACCGCTTCACTCGCAGGATCTGCTCGATCCGCTGCGCGCGATGCTCGCGAAGATCCTCGCGATGATCTCCCCCGGCGACTTGCAATACGCATTCTTCTGCAACAGCGGAACCGAAGCGGTCGAAGGCGCGCTCAAACTCGCGCGCGCCTACGATCCCGGCAAGCCGACGATCGTGTGCGCGACGAAAGGCTTCCACGGCAAGAGCTACGGCGCGCTCGCGACCACGGCGAAGGGCGCGTTCCGCAAGCCGTTCGGTCCGATGCTGCCCGGCTTCCGTCATATCGCCTTCGACGATCTCGACGCGCTCGAAAAAATGATGGAAGCCTGCAAACTCACGGGCGAAGACGTCGGCGCCGTGTTGCTCGAGCCGATCCAAGGCGAGGGCGGCGTCAACGTGCCCACGCCCGGCTACCTCACCGGCGTGCGCACGCTCTGCGACCGCTACGGCGCGCTGCTCATCCTCGATGAAGTGCAGACGGGGATGGGCCGCACGGGCAAGATGTTCGCCTGCGAGCACGAGAACGTCGTCCCCGATATCATGTGCCTTGCAAAAGCGCTCGGCGGCGGCGTGATGCCGATCGGCGCGGTGCTCGCAAACGAACGCGTGTTCTCGACGCTCTTCGCCAACCCGTTCCTCCACACGACGACCTTCGGCGGCAACCCGCTCGCGTGCGCGGCGGCGATCGCGACGATCGACGTGCTGCTCGAAGAGCGGCTCCCCGAACGCGCGGCCGAGATGGGCGCGCTGATGCTCGCGGGGATGCGTGAGGCGGCGCTCGGCCACGAAGACAAGATCGTCGACGTGCGCGGGCAGGGACTGCTGATGGCGATCGAGTTCGCGACGAACGAGATCGGTTTCAAGGTCAGCAAGTATCTCTTCGAGCACGGCATCCTCGTCGCCGGGACGCTCATCAACGCGCAGACCGTGCGCGTCGAGCCGCCGCTGACGATCGAAGCCCACCAAGCGCGGCGCGTGATCGAAACGCTTGCCGCGGCCCTCGCTTCCTTGCCGCGACTGCGCGTCGCCTGACCGGAGGATCCGTTCCATGACCGTTACCGAAACGTATCCGGAACTACGCGAACTCGTCGTCGACGGCGACGGCACCGCGCTGATGTTCATCGCCGGCGAGTGGTGCGCGGCATCCGACGGCGCGACGCGCGAACTGATCGATCCCGGTACGGGCGAGCCGATCGGCCGCGTCGCCGAAGGGACGCGTGCCGATGCCGTGCGCGCGATCGCGGCCGCGCGCGCCGCCTTCGATTCCGGACCCTGGCGCACGACGACCGCGCACGATCGCGCGAAACTGCTCTTCGCGATCGCCGACGCACTCGAGGCGAACGCCGACGAACTCGCGCGGCTCGAAACGCGCAACGCCGGGAAACCCTTGCGCGAGACGGGCTACGACCTCGCCGACGCCGCGAATTGTTTCCGCTACTATGCGGGCCTCGCGACGAAACCGCACGGCGAGACGTTCGACGTTCCCGCCCCGTCGCAGACGTTCACCGTGCGCGAACCGATCGGCGTCTGCGGCCAGATCGTGCCGTGGAACTACCCGCTCTTGATGGCAGCGTGGAAGCTTGCGCCCGCGCTCGCCGCCGGCAACGTGTGCGTGCTCAAGCCCTCGGAGCTCACGCCGCTCACGGCGCTGCGCCTCGCGAAGATCATCGATGGGTGCGGGCTGCCGAACGGCGTGCTCAGCGTGATCACCGGCGCGGGGCCGGTCGTCGGCGCGGAACTCGCCGAGAACCACGACGTCGACAAGATCGCCTTCACCGGCGGCACCGCGACGGGGCGCCGTGTCATGACGGCGGCGGTCGGCAACTTGAAGAAGATCTCGCTCGAACTCGGCGGCAAATCGCCGAACATCGTCTTCGCCGATGCCGACTTCGAGACGGCCGTCGACTACGCGCTCTTCGCCATCTACGCGGGCTGCGGCCAGGTGTGCTCGGCGGGCTCGCGGCTCTTGCTCGACGCCTCGATCCACGATCGCTTCGTCGCGCGGCTGGTCGAACGCGCGCAGAAGATCGTCGTCGGCAACGGATTCGATCCGGCGACGGAGATGGGGCCGATGATCAGCGCGCAGCATCTGGCGAAGGTCGAGGCGTACATCGCACTCGGCATCGCCGAAGGCGCGACGCTCGCGTGCGGCGGCACCCGGCCCGCGGGTGGGGGCGCGGGCAATTATCTGCTGCCGACCATTTTCACGGACACGACGCCGCAGATGCGCATCGTGCGCGAGGAGATCTTCGGGCCCGTCCTCGTGGTGCAGAAATTCCACGACGAAGCCGAGGCGATCGCCCTGGCCAACGACACCGTGTACGGGCTGGCCGGCGCCGTGTTCACGACCGATGCCGCCCGCGCGCACCGGGTCGTGCGCGCGCTACGCGCCGGGATCACCTGGATCAACGCCTATCATCCGACCTACAACGAAGCGCCGTGGGGCGGCTACAAACAATCCGGGATCGGCCGCGAGCTCGGCACCTACGGCTTCGACGAGTACACGGAAGTGAAGCAGATCAACGTAAATCTGGCCGTCGAACCCGTCGGCTGGTTCGCCAACATGTAGGTCCCACGGGCCGGAGCTGGTCATCCCGCACCGCCTCAATGTCATCCTGAGCATCTCAATGTCATCCTGAGCATCTCAATGTCATCCCGAGCATCTCAATGTCATCCCGAGCCTGTCGAAGGATGGGCTTGCGATTCGGATGCCAGCCCCGGGCCACGATCGTGGCGTAACACGCTACCGGTCTGGCAGGCCCATCCTTCGACAGGCTCAGGATGACATTCGACAAGGCTTGGATGACCGTCGACAGGCTCATCCGTCGACAGGCTCATCCGTCGACAGGCTCATCCGTCGACAGGCTCATCCGTCGACAGACTCATCCGTCGACAGACTCATCCTTCGACGGGCTCAGGATGACCGTGAGCTGGTTCGGAGGACAGCGTCGTTCGTGAACAGGGCCTAACCGTTCGGCCAAAAGAGTCGGCATGCGCCGAGTCAACTCACCAAATCAACTTCGCACTCGCTAGGAGATCGTCGTGCGTCATCGCGTTGTCTCGGCGCTGCTAATCGCAGTCCTGTTGGCCGTTTCATTTGCTCCCGCTCTCGCCGGAACCACGGGTGGTCTGCGCGGACGGGTCGTCGACCGCGTAACGCAGCACGGCATCGCCGGCTTCACCGTGACGATCGCGTCGCCGTCGCAATCGGCCTCGGTGAAAACCGACGCGCAGGGCAACTTCGTCTTCATCTCGCTCATCCCGGACACGTACGCGCTCACGATCGCCGAGCCGGGCTACATCACGACCACGCTGCAAGGGATCACGGTCGTTGCGGATCAGGTCCCGCAGATCAACGTTCCACTCGAGAAGACGAAGACCATCGGCCGCGTGACGACGAGCAGTTCGAGCGTCGTGAAAGCGGGGCTCACGAGCGATCTCTATTCAATCAACGCCGCGGGTGCCGAAGCGGCCGCGACGCTCGGCGGCGCGGGCGGCCTCAACCAAGCCTACAGCGCGATGGCATCGGTGCCGGGCGTGAGTCTGCAGCAAGGGCAACAGGGCTGGAACCAACTCGTTTACGTGCGCGGCGGCGACTACGAGGATACAGCCGTCGAACTCGACGGCGTGCCCGTGATGCGCGCCTCCGACGGTGCGCCGATCTCGACGCTCACGAACCTCGGTCAAGGCGAACTCCAGATCTACACCGGCGGCGCGCCCGCCTCGGCCGACGCCTCCGGCCTCTCGGGCTACATCAACCAAGTCATCCGCACCGGCAATTATCCCGGCTTCCGCGAGCTCACGCTGGGCACGGGAGGGCCGGCCGGCTACCACAAGGCGCAGATCGAACTCGGCGGCGGCACCGACAACCACAATTTCACCTACTACGTCGGCTACTCATACGCTACGCAAGACTTCCGCTACGGCGATCAGTTCAACGCCGCAAGCAACCCGCTGTACTTCTACCCGCTCTCGATCCCGACCGGACTCAACGGAACGGTCTACGACGGCAGCGGCACCGCGTATTTCGCGCCCGGCCAATCGTATTCGATCGCGAGCACCGTCGACTCGGAGTTCGTTGGGAACTTCCACTTCGCGATCCCGCACAAACACGACGGCGGCAAAGATGATATCCAACTGCTCTACACCAACGGCCGCGTCTTCGCGCCGTTCTACAGCTCGGCAAACGACCTCGGCGGCGAAAGCTACGTTTCCAACGCCATCGGCTTTCCCTCGAACTTCGTCGATAACTTCCAGTACACGGGTGCGCTCGGTCAACCGCTCAACCCGAACCAACTCGTGCCGGCGCTCTTCCCGAACAGCAGCAATCACGCGTTTCTCAACACGCTCGTTCCGGTCGGCCAGCAAGACACGACCGACAACGGCTTTGCCCTGCTCAAGCTCCAGTACCAGCGGAACTTCGACGATCACTCGTATCTGAGGCTCTTCGCGTACACCGATTACAACGACTGGTTCATCGACGGACCGACGAGCGCGAACCTCGACTACGGCGGTGAGATCGCCGACTACGAGGTCAACGGCCACACCTATGGTCTCAATGCCCGCTACGACAATCAGATCAACTCGAACAACCTGATCACGGCAACCGCGTCGTATCAGGTACAACGCACGAAGACGGTTTCCAACGGCTCCAACGGCGGCACCGTGGTGGAAGATCTGGTCGATGCCAAGGGCAATTGTTATTCGCCGCTGGGCAACTACGCGAGCTGCTTCAGCCCGGCGTACAATTCCGCTGGTCCCACGGCGAGCGGCAGTTATTGGCTCGTCTCGCAATACGGCAGCGGCCCGACGCTGCCGGGCGCGCCGACGGGACTCGCAGCCGCAAACGGCGCGCAGTGGATCGTCACCGAGAACGGGCAAGCCGCGCAGGTCGACGATGTACGGCCGTATTTCTCGGCGGCGTCGCTGAGCGATCAGTGGCAGGCTAGCGACAAACTCGTCGTCAACGCGGGCTTGCGGTACGAAGAATTCGTCTACGCGCTCAACGACACGCAAGCGCCGGTGCGGCCGTTCTGGTTCCAGGCCTGGAATCGCGAGAATTGCTACACGCCCGGCTCGCCCGCGCCGACGACCTTTACCATCGATCCGGCGACGGGCGTCGCGATCAACCCGGCGACCGGCGTGGACTTCGCCGCGGCGCCGACAGGCTGCGTCCCGCTCGTCAACAGTTCGCCGCAGACGACCAACTACGGCGCGTTTCAACCGCGCACCGGCCTGACGTACAAGCTCGATCCGAACACGGTCCTGCGCGCCTCGTACGGACGGTACGCGCAACAGCCCGGCGCGTCATACCAGCAGTATAATTACCTGCAGCAAAATTCCGCGTCGACGCTCGCCGCGTTCCTGCCCTACGGGTTCAACGAACCCTACCATCAGACGGCCCCGTCGTACGCCAACAGTTACGACTTCTCGCTCGAGAAACGTCTACGCGGAACCGACATCGCGTTCAAGGTCACGCCGTTCTATCGCGAGACGCAGAACGAATTACAGAGCATTCCGATCGGCGCCCAAGGCGTGGTCGACGGTCTCAACACGGGGACCGGGCGCTCCAAAGGCGTCGAGTTCGAGTTCACCAAGGGCGATTTCGCCAAGGACGGCCTCACGTTCCAACTCGGGTACACGTTCACGAACAGCGGTGCGACGTTCGGCAGCTTCGCGACCGGCAACAACTTCATCGACGATCTCAACGCGTACGTGAAGAACTACAATGCCTACACGGGTTTCTGCGCGAGCCATCCCGGCGACGCGCGCTGCGCCGGCGGTGCGACCGCGACGGGGATCGCGGCCGCGCCGTGCTACTTGCCGAGCGCGACGCCCGGCGTCTCGGGCGGCGTCGCGCCGGGGATCACGACGACGGCGGCCTGCCCGTCGACGGACATCGTCAATCCCTATTGGAACGCGCCGGTTCAGGCGCTCTTCGATCCGAGCGGGACGTACACACCGTACGATATCTTGCCCTCGAACCCGTTCAACGGCGAAGTCGGATTCGTTACGCCGACGGTCGTGACGGCGGTCGTGAGCTATCGCCGCCATCATCTGACGCTGACGCCGACGGCGAGTTATACCTCGGGGACGTTCTATGGTGCGCCGCTGAGCTGGCCGGGCTACGATCCGACGACCTGCAGCGCGCCGATCAATGCCGCCAATCAAGCCACGTCGTGCTCGGGGGCGATCAACATCCCCGACGTCTATTCGGGCGTCTTCGACAAGCAAGGCGCATTCGAAGAACCGACGAGGTTCACGCTCAACTTCCAAGCCGGCTACGAGCTCAGTCGTAACGCGAAGATCACGCTCTCGCTCACCAACCTCATCGACCACTGCTACCAGCGCGGCTACGCCTGGGACAATCCGACGACGTGCGTCTACGCGCAGCTGCCCTCGAATCTGCTCGCACCGGTCGGCAACTTCATCACGCCGCTCTCCTCCGCGCCGGTGCAGCTCCAGTATCCGTACGGGAGCTTCTACAACAACGTCCAGACCGGGTTCAGCGGTCAGAAGATGCCCTTCGGCGCGTTCCTCAATCTCCAAATGCGGATCTGACCGCGTGCCGCGCACGCCGGCTCTCACGGCGCTCGGGCGGCTTCGGCCCACGGGACCGAAGCCATTCGGGCGCGGCGCATTTCTGCGCGGCGGCGCGAGCGTCGCCGCCGTGCTGGCGGCGGGTGTGCCGCGCGGCGCATTCGCTGCATCGAGCCCGACGGTCGCCATCGTCGGCGCGGGGATCGCGGGGCTGGTCGCTGCGCGCATCCTGCTCGACCACGGCATTACGCCGACCGTCTACGAAGCGTCCGCCCGGATCGGCGGCCGAATGCATTCGGAAACGCACCTCTGGGGCGCCGGCGTCGCGAGCGAATACTGCGGCGAGCTGATCGACACCGCACACGTCACGATGCAAACGCTGGCAAAGCGGTTCAAGCTCACGCTCGACGACGTCAACGCAGCCGAACTCCCCGATGCCGAGCCGATCAGTTACTTCGGCGGCCGCTACCTGCCGTACGCGGAGTTGCAGCGGGCGTTCGACCCCGTCTATCGGACGTTGCAGCGGCAACTCGCCGCGATCGGGCCGCGCACGACCTATGCGCGCCACACGGCCGCGGGTACCCTCTTCGACCGGATGACGATCTACGAGTGGATCGCGCGGTACATCCCCGGCGGCCATGCCTCGCCGCTCGGGCACTTCATCGATGTCGCGTACTTGGATGAATACGGTCGCGACACGCGCGCGCAGAGCGCGCTCAACCTCATTTATTGGCTCGGTATCCAGCCCGATCCGAGCGATTTTTCGTCCGTCGGACCCTCCGACAACCGGTTCCACATCCGCGGCGGCAATCAGCGCCTGCCGGTCGCGATCGCGGCGACCCTGCCCCCCGAGCGGCTCGTGCGCGGCGCGCGCCTCACCGCGCTGCGCGCACTCGCGGATGGCCGCGTCGGGCTAACGTTCGACGGCGTCCACGGCGAGCAGATCGCCGATCACGCGATCGTGACGATACCGTTCACCGTGCTGCGCGGTGTCGATACGACGCGCGCCGGCTTCAGCCCGCGCAAGCACGCCGCGATCGAGCGGCTCGGCTACGGCGCGAACGCGAAACTCGTCGTGCAGTTTCACCGGCGCGTCTGGGTCGGCCGCGGACCGTGGCCCGGGATCGGAGACGGCGACACCTCGAGCGATCTGCCGTATCAATCGACCTGGGAGACGACGCGGGCGCAGCCCGCCCCCTTCGGGCTTCTCACAAACTACGTCGGCGAGTCCGGGCGGCTCTTTTCGCCGCCAGCACCGTATACGACGACACGTGCGACGCCGCTCGTCGATCGCTACGCGCGCGCGTTCGCCGCCGAACTCGACCGCCTCGTGCCGCACGCGAGCGCGAACTATACCGGTGTTGCAAAGCTGAGCGTGCCGTCAATCGATCCGCTGATCGGCGGCGCCTACTCGTGCTGGCTCCCCGGTCAGTACACGACGATCGGCGGCTACGAGGGCGTACGCCAAGGCAATATCCACTTTGCCGGCGAGCACACCTCGGGACGCTTTCAAGGCTTCATGGAAGGCGGCGCCGCGACGGGCGCGCTCGCCGCGCGCGCGGTCCTCGGCGGATGAGTTCGCGGCTGCGCCCCGATTGCCTCAACATCTGGGAGGTCTTGGCGCAATCGATCGCAATGATCGGGCCGACGATCACGCCGGTGCTGATCGTCCCGCTCATGTACGCGCAAGCCGGCGATGCCGGCTGGCTCGCCTACGTCTTCGGCGCGATCATGCTGGCGACGGTCGCGCTCAACGTGAACGTCTTCGCCAGCCGCTCCGCGAGCGCCGGCTCGCTCTACGTCTTCGCGCTGCGCGCGTTCGGGTCGCGCGGCGGGCTCTTCATCGGCTGGTGTCAGCTCTGGGCCTACGCGTTCGTCGCGCTCGCGGGGGCAACCGGTTTCGCCGTCTTCTTTCCCGGACTGTTGGCGCGCGTTCACGTTCCCGTCTCCGCGACGGCCTCGCTCGTGATCTGCCTCGGTGTCGCGTGGTTCTTGAGTTACCGCGACGTGCGCATCTCGACGATCGCGCTACTCGTGCTCGAGGGCATCTCGATCGCGCTCATCGCGGTGCTGACGGTCTTGATCTTCATCCACCGCGGCGGCGCGTGGTTCGATGCCGGCCAGTTCACGTTGCACGGCTTTTCGTTTTCAGCGCTCGCGCTCGGGACCGTTCTCGCCGTCTTCAGCATGCTCGGCTTCGAGAGCGCGACATCGCTCGGCGAAGAGGCCCACGATCCGCTGCGTACGATCCCGCGCGCCGTCCTCGGCAGCGTCGCGGTGACCGGGATCTTCTTCGTCATCACCATGTACGCGGAAGTACTCGGCGCGCACGCGCTCGCGACGCCGCTGGACAAACTGGTCACGCCGCTCGACGCGCTCGCCGATTCCGTCGGCGCGCCGTCCATGAAAATCCCGATCGACATCGGCGCGCTCCTTTGCTCCATCTCGATTGCGACCGCCGCACTCAACGGCGCGGCGCGCGCGCTGCTCGTGATGGCGCGCACGGGGCTCATGCCCGCCCCCTTCGCGCAAACGGATCCCGTCCACGAGACGCCCGCGCGCGCGCTCGGTGCGATCGCCGCCACCGTTGGGATCGGCGGTGCAGCCCTGCTGTTGGCCGGGCGCGCGCCGATCGATGCCTTCTCCGATACGGCGTCGCTGAGTTCGTACGCGTTCGTCGTTATCTACGCAGGGATTTCGATCGGAGCGTCCTTGTATCTCCGCGCGCTTGGCGAACTCCGCGCCCGCCACATCGCGATCAGCGCGCTTGCGATCGTCTTTCTGCTCGTCCCGGCCATCGGCAGCGTCTACCCGTTGCCGCCGTGGCCGACGACGATCTACCCGCTGCTCTTCCTCGCGTACGCGGCGCTCGGCGTCGCGATCTTGTGGCGCCGGCCGCAAACCGCTTCGGTACGAGCGCTAGACGCCGGTATCTGACCGGCGCGTCCAAGCGAAGGCCTTTCTTAGGCGCCGGTGTCCGACTGCTCCGCCCACGAAAACGACGTGATCTTCCAGCTGCCGCGGGCGCGATGCAGCGTGAAGACCGAGAGCCCCGTCTCGAGTTCCGGCTTGCCTTTGAGTTTATAGACGAAGCGCGTCGGCACGACCGCCCACGCACGGTCGCCGGTAACCCGGAAGAATTTCGGCGCGGCCACGGAGATGATGCCGTCGGTCACGCCGCTCTTCTGCATGTCCGCCCCGAAGCCGTCGTACCAGGTCGCGGGGCCGTTCGGCGCAGCGAAGCGATACGGCGCGAAGTTGTCGACCATCGCCGCCTCCGGAGCGAAGAGCCGCAGAAACGCACGCCGATCGCCGGCGTTCGAGGTCGCAGCGAAGGCCGCGATCGTCGCGAGGGCCGGATGCTGCGCGGCCGGCGCGGGAAGCCGGGCGAAAACGATGACGGCGCACGTGAAGAGCAACGCGCGGACGAAGCGTGAACTCATCGTGCAGGCTTCGGCGTCAGGCCGCGCGGTTCCAGGTGCGGCCGCGCCACAGGGCGAGCGGGACGCCGATCGCGGCGCAGACGAGAATGAAAAGCCGCGTGGAGGGATCGGATCGCGCGAGCGACACCGCGAGCACGCCGACGAGCGCGAGCGTGCCGAGCGCGGGCAGCGCCACGCCGCTCAAGCGGCGCGTGCCTTCGCCCGCGAACAGGCGGACGGCCGCGGCCGCGCTCATCAAGAAGAGGACGCCGAGAAAGAACGACGTCCCGCCGAGGATGATCGCGAATGCCGTCTTCACGCTCGGCGAAAAACCGGATGCCAGCGTGCAAACGATGCCGAGCGCGGTGAGCACCACGATCCCGAAGGCGGGCTGGTCGCGGCGATCGAGCCGGCCGAAGGCGGTGGGCAGCACGCCGTCGCGGCCCATCGCAAAGAAACTTCGGGTGAGGTAGACGAGCGTCGCTTGGAGCGCGGCGGCCATCGAGATGAGGACGGTGATGGTCACGATGATGCGCCACACGGAACCGCCGAGTTGCCCCGCAACGTATGCCATCGCATCGCCTTCGTTGTCGGCGAAGCCGGCGAGCGTGCCGACGCGCATGAAGGCGATCATGCAGAGCAAGATGATCGCCGCGCTCACGCCGAGCCCCGCGAGGCCGCCGTCGCCGGGGGCGTCGGAGGAGCCCTCCGCTTCTTCGGCCGTCGATGCGCTGACTTCCCAGCCGTCGAGCATCCAGATCCCGATCGCGATCGCACCGGCGAAACCGCCGAGACCCGGAAACGGGCCGCCGGCCGCGTGCTGCGCGACCGGCGGATGCGCGAACGCGACGACCGCACTGATCGCGAGGATCGCGATCTCGGCCACCAGCAAAAACGTCGTCACGCGCGCCGTCGGCCGCAGACCGGCGTTGAGCAAGAAGCCCGTTGCGAGCACCCAGAGCGCACCCGCGATCGCATCCGCGAAGGGATTTTGCACGAGCCCGGGCAGCACGAGCGCGAGCGTATACGTTCCCGCCGGAACGGCGGTCGCGACGATCGCGAAGATGTTCCCGACGATCAGCACCCACGCCGCATACGCGCCCGCATGCGCTCCGAACGCGATCCGCACCCACGAATACGATGAGCCCGCGTTCGGATAGCGTTCGCCCATGCGACGATAGCCGACCGCGACCGCGGCCATGATCGCGGTAACCGCGACGAGCGCGAGCGGCGTTGCGCCGGCGCCCGCGCCGACCATCGCGCCGAACGTCGTCGAGAGCGAAAACGCGGGGCCGATCGCGGCGGCCGCGATGACGAGCAGATCCCACAGCCCGAGGACGCGCTTCACGTGGCGAGCCTAGGCGGGGTCGCGCAGCAGCGAGTGACGGTAGCCGTACGCGGCGTACACGCCGACGCCGACCAGGAACCAGATCACGAAACGTAGCCACGTCGTCATGCCGAGCCCGGACATGATGAAGAGGCAGAGCACCGCACCGAGCGGCGCGGTCACGCCGATCAGCGGCGCGCGGAACGGCCGCTTGGCGGTGGGATTCTTCTTGCGCAGGATGAGTACGCCGATGCACACGATCCCGAACGCCGAGAGCGTACCGATGTTCACGAGCGAGAGCAGCGCCGGGAGCGGGATGATCCCCGCAAGGATCGCGACGAGCACGCCCGTGACGACGGTCGTCACGACCGGGGTCTTCGTGCGCGCGTTGATGCGCGCGACGAACGGCGGCAACATCCGATCGCGCGCCATGACGTAGAAGATCCGGACCTGCCCGAGCAGCGAGGTGATCATCACGGTCGTCGTTCCGGCGAACGCGCCGGCGAAAACGAGGGCGACGAGCCAGCGCGCGTTTCCGTTCTTCGCGACCGCATCCGCCATCCCGGCGTTCGGATCGATCGTCTTCCACGGCACGATCCCGACGCACACGACGGCGATGAGCAGATAGAGCAGCATCCCGATCACGAGCGATGCGATGACCGCGCGCGGCACGTCGCGCGCCGCATTGCGGGCTTCTTCCGAGGCCACCGTTACGGTATCGAAGCCGATGTAGGCGAAGAACACGAGCGCCGCACCCGCGACCACGCTGCCGCCACCGAGCGGAAACACGGGCGTGAAGTGCGCGGGGACGATCGCCCCGATGAACGCGAAGCAGAACACGACGATCGCGACGATTTGCACGAACACAAGGATCGTATTCGTCGACGACGACTCGCGAATCCCGATCGCCAGCAGCGCCGTGATCGCAAGGATGATCGCGATCGCGAAGAGATCGATCTGCGAATGCGCAAGATCGATCCCGCCGTGCGTCCACACGACGTTCGCCACCTTGCCCCATGCCGGGAGCGAAAACCCGAAGTTGGCGAGGAACGTCTGCACGTATCCCGACCACGCCGCCGCCGTCGGCGCAACGCTGATCCCGTACTCGAGGATCAGATCCCAACCGATGATCCAGGCGACGAACTCACCGAGCGTCGCGTACGCATACGTGTACGCGCTGCCCGCGATCGGCACCATCGCCGCGAGCTCCGCGTAGCAGAGCGCGACGAAGATGCACGCGACCCCCGAGAGCAGGAACGAACCGATAACGCCCGGCCCCGCGGTGTTCATCCCGGCGCCGATCGTCGTGAAGATGCCGCCGATCATCGTGCCGAGGCCAACGCCGATCAAGCCCGGGACGCCGAGGACGCGCCGCAGCGCGTGCCCGTCGGCGGGACGGAGCCGGTCGTGCGGCTGCGACGCGGCGAGGCGGCGCAACAGGGTCAAGGAGCGGCGAATTCGATCACGCGCGGCCGCAGTTGCAGCGCGCGTAAGCACTCGGCGTAATCGTCGGCCGTCACATCGGCCCAGGCTTTTCCGAGCAGCGCCACCATCGCCGCCTCGACGACGTTCGTGCCGAAGGAACGGCCGCCGAAATCCGGCGTCGTCGAAATGACCGTCCGCACCCCGCGCTCGCGCAGCTCGTCGAGATCGCGCGCCGTGAGCGTGTTCGTCAGCACGATCTTGTCGTCGAGCCGGTCGGGCATGTACTGGCGCAAGAAATGGAAATCGCCGGCGATGATCTCCGCGTCGTCATAATACTCCGGGTACTTCGGCTGCGGCGGCCGGTCTTGCTTTTTGCCGGTTGGATAGAAGAATTGGAATGGCAGCTTACAGGCGTCGGGAAGATATTTCTGCGCCATCTCCTCGAACTCGTCGAGCCCACGCACCGGCTTGTCCAGATCGAGCGCGAAGATGAAGTCGCCGAAGATGACGTCGGCGCCGGCTTGCACGAGCGCCTGCGCCATCCCGAAGCGGTCGAGTGCGCTGACCATCAGGACGCGCTTCCCGGCCAGTTCCATCCCCAAAACGTCGCGCAGGTACACGACCGCTTCGCGCTCGAGCGTATTCTTGAGACCGCTGCCGTCCACGACCGGCGTCGTTTTCGCTGCATCGAGGAGTCGCAGCCCGTCCTTGAGCGCATAGCGGTTCTTGCCGGCGTAGAGATAGACGTCGATGCCGCCGAGCCCAATCGCATCGACCGTTCCGTCGAGCGCCGCCACCTTCGCGAGCGCGCGTTCGAGCGAGCCGTTCATCCCGATCCGCGCGATGTCGAATCGCTCGCCGAGCAACTCGACCTCCGCGCGATGATCGCGCGACGACGAACCGAGCGAAACCGAAACGACGCGCTTCACGCCGGTGCTCCGACCCGCACGATCGCTTCGTGCCGGACCGGAAAATTGACCGAGTTCGCGATGAAACACTCGGCGTGAGCGCGTTCGTGCAGCTGCAGCGCGAGCTCCGGATCGTCGCCGGCGGCGACCACGACCTGCGGCGCGAGCACGACCTCGCGAAAACGGATCTCTCCCTCGACGAGCGTCATCTCGCCGCGCGCATCGTCGTCGTAGGCGACGACGGTGATCCCGGCGCGCGTACATACGGCCAGATACGAAAGCAGGTGACACGCCGCGAGCGACCCGACCAGCAGATCCTCGGGGTTGTGCAGCGATGCATCGCCGCGGAAATGTGGATCGGCGGAGCCCGAGAGTGCAGGCTTCCCCGCGATCTCGAGCACGTACTCGCGCGAATAAGCAGCATAGTCGCGCGCTGGTCCGGTGGCGGCGCCGGTCCAGCGTAGCCGCGCTTCGTAGCGATGCGGGCGGATCTTCATGCGCTCAGCGTCCGGCGCGTTGCTGCCGCGGCGCGCGTGGCGGCGATGCGCTCGGGTCCGATCGCCATGTCGAACGCGCGCATGTCGGAGAGCGTGAAGCCGGCGCGCTCGGCGAGCATGTCGATCTCGCGCACCTTGGCGACGTCGATGCCGCGGCCGAGCGTAAATGATTCGAGCCGGTTTTCGAGTGCGAGGACCATCGTCTCGGACATGCACGCAAGCGCCGTGCCGCGCGGCAGTCCAAGCGAAAATTCACCCGGCTCGCGTACCCGCTCCCAGCGCATGTCGCCCGGCACGCGCATGTTGCCGCCCTCGATGACGAGCACGTCCGGACGCTCGTGCGCGACGCGGCGGCTCACGTCGTGCGGCAAGGAGAGTTCGCACACCACACTGCCGGGGCGCAAGAATTCGGGCTCGATGATATCTTGCGTCGACGAGGTCGCGGTCAGCACGAGATCCGCTTGCGCGACCGAGGCCGCGATGTCCGTCGAATACGATGAGGAACACGGAAGGCGATCTGCGATCGCGGCATGCGCCTTGCGCAAGCGCGTCTCGTTGCGTGCGACGAGGATGATGCGCGCGACGTGAGGCGCGATCAGTTCGACGCACGCCCCGCCGATCGATCCCGTTGCGCCGATCACGACGGCCGTGGCCTGCGCGGGATCGATCCGCATCTCTTCGGCGCCGCGGAAGAGGCTGCGCACGCCGGCGGCGATCGTGAGTGAATTGCCGGTCGTCACCGGAATCGGCGCGCGCTCGGCGATCGTGACGCCGCCGTCGCCGACGACGCCGGTGAACGCGCCAAGCCCCGCGATCTCCGCACCCAGCTCGGCGCCGATTTTTATCGCATCGAGAATCAGTGTATAGACGTGTTCGCGCGGCATCTCAAGCATCTGATCCGGCATGAGCGGCGCCGTCACGAACCAGCCTTCCGTTTCACGCCCGTCAGGCGTTCGCACGCCGGTCACATGCGCGGCGTTATACGCGGGCAGCCACGCTAAAATTTTGCGAATCAAGGGCTCGCCTTTTCCCTTGGCGTTGGGTTCGTAACGCTCGACGTCCGCAAGCGATAAGGGGTGGCAAACGAACGCAAATTTGCTCATCAGTGTGCGCCGTTTTTCGCGCAGGGCATTGTCGAGCCCCGCGCCGAAGGCGGCTCGCCCCCTCTTCGTGTCCGTGAGGTAGCCCGGTGATCAAAAGCGCGCCCGAATCGATCGAGGAATTGCTGCGGATCCCCGCACCTGCCCCGGGCCCGCAAGGCCTGGCCTGCGACGGCACCGATCTCTGGATCGGATCGATCGAAACGCAACGCATCTACGGCGTCCGGACGCAAACGGGCGCCGTTTTTGAGGAAAGCGCTGCACCCGGAATGCCGATCGGCATGGTCGTGATCGGCGAATCCGTGCGCGTCGTCTCCTCCGAGGGCGCCGACGGCGACCGCTACATTCGCCGCTACGTGATCGGACACGGCTTCAAGAACGAAGCGATCGCATGCCCCGATCAGACCGGATCGTTTCTCGCCTGGGACGGCGACCATCTCTTCTTGAGCCAGCGCTACGAGCAGCGCATCCTCGAACTCGACGCCGGCGGCAGCATCATTCGCGCGATTCCCGTGCCGCGTCAGATCACCGGCATAACGGTGATCGGCGACCACTTCTACGTGATGACCTGCGAAAACAAAGCCTGCGACGATATGCGCGTGCTAAAAATCGACGCGCGCCGCGAAACACCCGCAGTCACGGAGCTCGCAAGCGTCCCGTTCATCGCGCGCAGCCTCGCCTGGGACGGCACGAAATTCTGGACCAGCGCCCGCGAAGCAAACGAAGTCGTCGCCTTCGGAATCGCAGGCCTCAGCTAGCGTCGCCCCAAGCATCGCAGGCCTCAGCTAGCGTCGCCCCAAGCATCGCATGCCAGAGTGTCATCCTGAGCGTGTCGAAGGATGGGCCTGGCAGCCAGGTGGCGCGTTACGCCGCGATCGTGGCCGGTGCCGGCAACGTTTCCTCGGGCCCATCCTTCGACAGGCTCAGGATGACACTGGCGAGGGGCACGTCATTACGAGGTTTATGAGACGCGGGAGCGGACGCGGGATTCGGCTTCTTTTTTTAGACCGGCGAGCATCATCTCGGCGTTTTCGCGGACTTTTTTTGCGAGGGTCGGGCCGATGAGTTCGGCGAGCGTCGGGACGCCGAAATCGTATTCGATACCCAGCTTCACGAACGTCGCGCCGTCGCGCTCTTCGAACTTCCAGGAGCCCTCGAACTTTTCGAGATCGCCTTCGAGCAACTTGTAGTCGATCCGCGTCGCGTCATCGTCGAAGCGGTCTTCTTCGGTCCACTCGATCGGGGCGTCTTCGACGAGCGTCTTCCAGCGCGTGAGGATCGAGTCGGGGCGGCGTTCGAGGACGCGCACCGTTTCGACATCGGGCATGAACTCCGGGAAGCGCTCCTGGTCTTTGGCAAGTTCGTACACATCGCGGACCGGAGCGTCCACGACGATTTCGGCTTCGATGAACGGCACTACGGCGTTCCGTGCGCTTCGTTGGTTCTGGGCGTTCCGTGCGCTTCGTCGGTTGCGAGGGTGCCGAGCATCTCGAATGCGGCGCCGACGGCGGCGGCAAAGGCCTCCATCGCGCGGGCGATC
>Ga0116226_10000848_pt1 | contig 26595 bp, 22 predicted proteins | sample S1TSphfallax_FD_89692 | JGI IMG/M metagenome (GOLD analysis project Ga0116226, IMG submission 89692) | Host-associated microbial communities from peat moss isolated from Minnesota, USA - S1T2_Fa - Sphagnum fallax MG | ecosystem: Host-associated > Plants > Peat moss > Unclassified | place: USA... | reverse complement strand
TTCTGCCTGCCGGGCTCCAACGGCGCGTGCAAGGATGGCTGGTCCGTCATTGGCCCTCAGCTCGACAGCCGCCATGGCCCCTGCAACATGGTGGAGCTAATGCCCCGCCTGTTGGAAAAATAAGCCGCGTGACCTCAAGCCTTACCCATATCGACGCCGAAGGCCGGGCCCGTATGGTGGATGTGTCGCACAAGGCGGAGACCGCGCGGGAGGCCGTGGCCGCGGGCCAGGTCCGCATGGCGCCCGAAACCCTGCGTCTCGCCCAGACCGGCGCCGGCAAGAAGGGCGATGTGAAGGCCGCCGCCGAGATCGCCGGCGTTATGGCCGCCAAGCGCACCGCCGACCTCATCCCGCTGTGCCACCCCCTGGCCCTGACCTCCGTCAAGGTCGAGGTGTCGGAAACGCCGGACGGATCGGGCCTCAACGTCACCGCACGAGTGAAGACGAAGAGCCAGACGGGGGTGGAGATGGAGGCGCTCACCGCCGTTTCGGTCGCCTGCCTGACGCTTTATGACATGTTGAAGGCGGCGGATAAGGCCATGGTGATTGAGGCCGTACGGCTAATCTCCAAGACCGGCGGGGCGTCTGGCGACTTCGCGCGCGCGGACTGAGGGGCGTTATGACCAAGAATTTGACGGTGGAGGAGGCGCGGCGGCGTATGCTGCTGGGCGTCGCGCCCGGCCCGGCCGAAACGGTTGCGCTCGATCACCTAGCCGTGGGCCGGGTGCTGGCCGAGCCGATCCTGGCTGTGCGGGACCAACCGCCGTTTGACGCCTCGGCCATGGACGGCTGGGCCATTCGCCTGGGTGATCCGGGTACGGATGGGGCCTATCGCCGGGTGGGGGAGAGCGCGGCGGGACGGGCTTTTAACGGCGCCATAGGGCTGGGCGAGGCGATCCGCATCTTCACCGGCGCCGCCACGCCGCAGGGCTGCACGGTTATCATTCAGGAAAACGCGACGGTAGAGGGCGAACTTGTTCGCTTCGGCATCGCCTTGCCGGACCGTCCCACAAATGTGCGTCCCCGTGGCGGCGACTTTCGGGCCGGCGCGCCCTTGCTGGCGGCGGGAACGCGGCTGGACGCGTGGCGGCTGTCGCTGGCCGCGTCGGCGGGGCGGGCGCAGGCCCTGGTCGCCCCCCTCCCCCGCGTGGCGATCTTGTCCACCGGGGAGGAGATCGTCCGTCCAGGGACGATTGCGCCGACCGACGCGCAGATTTTCGAGTCCAACAGCCCGGCCCTGGCCGGCCTGATCGCGCTTTGGGGCGGAGACCCCGTGCTGATGGCGCCTGAGCGGGACGACGAGGCCGCCATCGCCGCCGCCGTGGCGGGCGTAGCGGCGGACCTGATTGTGACGGTCGGCGGCGCCTCGGTCGGCGATTATGATCTGGTCAAGCCCGCCCTGACGCGACTGGGGCTAACGCTCGCTGTAGAGACCATCGCCCTGCGCCCCGGCAAACCGACCTGGTTCGGGCGACTGGCCGATGGCCGCGCGGTGCTGGGTCTGCCCGGCAATCCGGCGTCCGGTCTGGTGGCGGCCGAGCTGTTTCTGCGGCCCTTGCTTGCCGCCTGGCAGGGCGCAGACCCGACGCTCAAGCTGGAACCCGCCCGTCTCGCCTCGCCGCTTGGCGTCACCGGCCCACGCGAGCACTGGATGCGGGCGACACTCAAGGTGAGCGACGACGCGACGCTGTGGGCGACGCCCTTTCCTGACCAAGACTCCTCCCTGGTCAGCGTGTTCGCTGAAGCTGACGCCCTGCTGCGCCGCCCTGCCGGCGGCGGCCCCCTCGGCGTCGGCGATCTCGTACAGACGCTGAGGCTGGAGCGGCGGTGAGGGCCTAAACCTCCGCCTCGCCCGTAAACGAGACGCCCTTCGCCTCCGGGCCGAAGAAGGCCAGACCGGCCAGTACGACGGCGACGACGCCGGCGACCGCGGCCAGGGCGAAACCATAGTTGTTGCCATGGCTTTCGGCGAGGCCGGCCTGGAAGGTGGCGTTGCCCGAGGCCAGAAGATTGCCGAACTGGTAGGCGGCGCCGGGGAAGGTGCCGCGCGCATCCTCCGGCGAAAGTTCATTCAAATGCACCGGCACAATGCCCCAGGCGCCCTGGACCGAAATCTGCAGCAAGAAGGCGCCGAGCGCCAGGAGCAGGGGCGTGCCTGCGAAGGCCCACAAGGGGATGATCGGCAGGGCCAGAAGGGCGGCGAAGGCGATCGCTTTTCTACGCCCAATCTTCTCCGAAAACGCGCCGAAAGCAAGGCCGCCCAATATGGCGCCGCAATTGCCAACGGCCGTCAGCATGCCGACCATGGGCGGAGTAAAGTGGTGCTGGACCTTCAGGAAAGTGGGATAGAGGTCCTGGGTCCCATGGCTGAAGAAGTTGAAAGCCGTCATCATCAAGATGGCGTAGAGCACGATCTTCCAGTGCTTGCCCAGCGAGATGAAGGTGGCGGCCCAGGCGTTGACGCCGGCGGCCTTACGGGCGTCGCGTGTCTTCTCCCAGACCGGGCTCTCGGGCACATTGCGGCGGATATAGAACACCAAAAGCGCCGGCAGGACGCCGATCACAAAAAGGCACCGCCAACCCGCGAAATTCGGCAACAGATGGGCCAGATGCGGATAGACGAACCAAAAGACCAGGGCGCCCAAAAGATTGCCTAAGGCGTAGCCTTCCTGCAGGAGGCCGGAGATCACGCCGCGGCTCTTCACCGGGATCGACTCCAGGGCGAGCGAGGCGCCGATGCCCCATTCGCCCCCCATGGCGAAGCCGAAGGCCAGACGCAAAGCTAGAAAGATCAACAGGTTCGGTGCGAAGGCTGAGGCCAGTTCCAAGGCTGAATACAGGAGCACGTCGACCATAAGGATGGGGCGTCGCCCGAACCGATCCGCCAGCCAGCCGAAGAACAAGGCGCCGAAGGGGCGCGCAATCAGCGTGAGGGTGATGGCGAACGCGACGGCGGGAATCTTGACATGGAACTCATCGGCCACGTCCTTCACCACAAAGGTCAGCAGGAAAAAGTCGAAAGCGTCCAGCGTCCAGCCGAGCAGGCTGGCGGTGAAAGCCGATCTCTGCTGCTTATTCAACCCCTTGAAGTCGTCAATGATCACCATAGCGCGCCGCCCCCAGCCGTTTTGATTTCGGTTTTCAAAACCTTAAGGCAGAGATGACGGCGAGGCCAGTCCTAGAATAGCACCCGAACGTTGAAACGCAGGTCTGCGGAATAGAAATTATTGCGTTCCTCGGCCCCGGCTTCGAAATCCAGCTCATAAAAGTCCGTATCGGCCTTGGCGCCGAAGCGCGCCATGGGGCCGCCGCCCTTGATGTTGACGGGAACCATCGTAAAGCTCGATCCGCCGGAAACGAACTGGGCGGTGGTGTTGCCCGCTGTGCCGGCGAAGGCGTCGCGATAGCCGACCTGAACCTGGGGGCGCCACAGGAAGCTCGTGCCGATGGTTCGTCCTATGGTCAGACTGGCCAGGCCCGTGGCTTGATAGCCGGTGCGGCTGGCGAGCGCCAAGTCGAAGCCGTCGCCGCCGGTATCGTCGGCGCCGCCGTGTTCCTTGAAGCCGCCTTCGTAAAGTCGGAAATAATCGCCGCCCGCAGAGGGGCGGATGAACCAACGGCCCAGATCGAACTGATAGGCGGCGCCGAAATGGCCCGTGGCGCTCCAGCCCTGAGTGCTGCCCTTGGCGTTGCGGTCCAACGTGATCGTGCCGCTGCTGTCAGCCTGATACAGTTCACGCAGGTCCGTGTATTGGAGATATCCGCCGGCCACGCGCGCGTCGGCGCGGAAGCCCTTGAACTGGCCCTGCCAATAGCCGCCGATTTCACCCTCAGAAAACGACTGCTGATTAATACCCGGCGCGTGTGGATCGCTGAGCGTTCCGGCCATGAAGGCGCTGGTGAGGCCAAAGGCGCCATAGCCTGCGCCGCCGGTCTCCAGCCCGCCGACAAAGCCGAAGCCCTCGCCGCGATAGCCTGTGGCGCCGAGCGCGGCGCGATTGACGCCGAAAGCGAACTCCTGCGCCCAGGCGCCGCGTGTGCCGGCGGGATTTTCGATATCATTTGTGCGCGACGTGGCGCGGGTGATGGCGTCCGACCCGGCCGCCGCCAACTGGAACACGCCCCCGGAGTAATCGGGCAAAAGCTGGTTGTAGATGTTGAGGAAGCTGGACTTCGTATAGGTGTCGAGCAGGGCCGCCTCAATCGCCGGATCGTTCGCCAGGCTTTGCGTGATCGGTCCCAAGGCCGCCGACTGCCCCGCGTTCAGGCCGAGCTGGGCCGCCGTCTTGGGCGTGACCGTGACGGAGATCGTGCCGGCCGAGGCGTTGGTCGTCGCCGAGGCGTTGACGAGGTAGGGCACATCCACCAGCAAGGCGCTGCTGGAGACCGAGCTGGAGATGGCGCCCGGATTGGCCGCAACAATGGTGTAGGTCTGGGTCGTGGGGACAACGGTCAGGAGATCGACGCCGAAGCCTGAGCCGGTCGCCAGCGTCACCGCTCCAGACACCTGGAACAGGGTGTTGGCCGAGTGGGCCGGATCAATCGCGAAATAGACGACGCCGGACGACCCGACCTTGAAGCTGTCCAGCTTCAGGGTCGTCGCGCTGGTATTGACCAAGATCCCATTGTTCACATTGAGAACGAGGTGCGACCCCTCATAGGTCAGGGCGCCGTTGTAGGTGGCGCCGTTGTCGATGGTGAACTGCGCTTCCTGACTTCCGGAGGTGGAGCCGCCCAGGTCAAGCGCCCCGGTGATGGAGCCGCCCAAAAGCTGAACATTATTGGCGCCAGTTCCCAAGAGCACATCGCCGATGATTTCCGGCACGGTCGGCGTGGTGGAGATGGTGGTGGTGGTGACGCCGGCGGAGGTCGTCGTCACCGTTGTCGTGACGGTCGAGGACGTGGTTGTGACCTTGGTATTGACGGTGCTGCCCGTCACCGTGCCCGTGGTCGACGCCGTCGTCGTCGTGGTTCCTGACGAGCTGGTGGTGGTGGAGACATAGACGGAGATCGGGTTGGTGTTGACCTCCTGCAGCAGGGTGACGCCTGTCGTATTGTGGCTGAGATCCAGAGCCGTGGTCGCGCCGAAGGTCTGATCCCCCGTCACGCCGGCGGCGATCTGGGCGCTGATCACCCCTTCGTTGAAGACGTAGGACAGGGACCCGCTATTATCCTGCACGGCGATGGCCGATGCGCGATCACCCGTGGCGGCGGCGGACAGGGTGCCGATATTGGTGAGCTGATTCACCGTGGCGCCCTGGCCGATCAGGATGCCGTAGGCGGCCACGACGGGTTCGGACGGCTGCGGATTGCTGGCGCTTGTGGCGGCGTTGAACGGATAGACCAAGGGGGTGGTCAGTGCGATGGTGGAGTGGCTGACCGTGGAGTCGATGAAGTCTTCGTTGCGAATTTCGTTCAGCGTCGCGCCGGCGCCGATGGAGACGGCCGTGGCGTTGGCGTCGTAAGAGCTGGCGTTGATGCTTCCTACTGAGCGTATGCCGCCCGATAGGTTGACCGTCCCGCCCTGGCCGCCGACCTGCACCGCCGTGGCGGAAACGCCGTCGTATGTGCCATAGGCGTTAATGCTGCCGCGCACGATCAAGCCGTAGGCGTTTGCGGGCTGGGTGAAGCTGGACGGCTCGCTTGTGGTCGTGCCGAAATTGCCGATGGTGATGGGGTTGGAACCGCCGATCAGAAGGCCCGGCGCGCTGCCGTAGATATTGATCGCGCCTGTGCCTTCGGAGATATCCGAAATCCCGTCGCCGTCCAGATCAATGGTCGACGCCTGGGTGCTGACCGTGTTGACCGGCGGAGCGCCGATAAAGATGCCGCCCGTGACATTGGAGTTGACGATCATGGCCGCCGCGGACTGCTGCAACTGCAGGGGCGCGTTGGTGCTGTTCTCGATGGTCTGCAGCGCGCTGTCGCTAGTGGTGCGGGTGGTGGTGGAATAGCCCGTCGCCGTGATGGACGAATAGACCGTCACCGCGCCGTTCACCGCGCCGTTGATCGACACAGCGCTGGAATTCTGGCCTGTCGCCGTTATCGATCCGGAGAGCTGAATGCCGCTTGGAATGGCGTAAGAGCCGGCCCCCGTCCCGCTCCCGCCGGATACGACGCCGAGAGGGGAGGTGTAAAAGCCCGCGCCGTTATCGCCGGTATAGGTGATGGTCCCGGCCTGGGCGATTCCGCCCTGTACGGGCGCGCTGACATAGATGCCGTAGGAATTATTGCCCTGGACCGTGATTGAACCGGTATTGACGAGGGCGCCGGTCAAGCCCGAACCGGTGACGAAGATGCCGTAGCGCTGGGCGGTCGGCCCGGTGTTCGTCGGGCTGGCGAACGGCGCATTGGCCAGGCCGTCGCCGTTGGTGGTCGGCGTGTAGTTTTCCGTGTTGGTGATCGTGCCGGAATTTGAAATCGATAAGCCGGTGGTGGCGTAAATGCCGGCCGAATTGGTATTGTTCACGCCCGTCAGCGAGATCGAGCCGGCATTGGTCACCTGATTGCCGGCTGAGTTCAACGTCACGGCCGCCGTCAGCGACGCGCCGGAGGTCGCCGTATTCACGGTGACTGAACCGCCCGAAGCGATATCGATATCAGCCGGCGCCCCGTTGGACGCTGTCGCCGTTGCAATCGGCGTGGAGACGCCGTTGGTCACATTATCCTGGGCCACAACAGGCGCTTGGCTGACAGCGAAACAAAGTGGCGCCAGGGCGACGGCGGCGACGAGAGATTTACGCATCTAAAGGGTCCGCTGGGCGGCGATCGAACACACGATTGGTCGGAGGTCCTTTTGACCGGCCAAGCATGCCGCGTCCAGTCGCGTTTCGAATCTGGTCTATTTCGTCGCGGCCGCCGTGACTTTATCCCATCACCGCCCGATGTTAGCGTAGAAATAGGAGTTCGAACGATTTCGGCGACACAATTACGCCGCAATTGCCGCTTTAACGTTCGGCTGGTCGTATCCATTTGATGGACGACTGATTCGCCGTCTAGGTTTACACCTCAATCTAGATGCGCCGTCGGGGGGCTTAGCCCTCGCCGAAGAGGACAAGAAAACTTTGTCTATGACGTTTGAGCCGCGCACGTCAGACGTGCGCGCGCTAGCTGTATCCATCGCGCTGGGGTCGTGTATCGGCCTTGCCATCGGCGGCGCTTATATTGCTGGCGGTTTCGCCCGCAATGCGATCACGCACAGCTTTACGGAGGCGTCGGCCTCTCACACGTCCGGCGCATCTGCGCCGGACTCCGCCGCCCCGCCCCCGACTCTGGATGGGTCCAAACCGCAGACCGTGTCCCTGCCGCTGGCCCCCACCTCGCTCAGGGATCGTTTCCACCTGACCCTGGCGATCAGCCGCTCCGTCGACCAGCCCTTTCCTATGAGCGCGGCGCTGGCGACCGAAGATGGGCGCGCGCGTGAAACAAAATGCCTAGCCCAGGCTGTCTATTATGAAGCGCGCGGCGAAAGCGCGTCGGGCCAGGCGGCGGTGGCTCAGGTGGTGTTGAACCGCGTGCGCCATCCCGCCTTTCCTAAAACGATTTGCGGCGTCGTCTTTCAGCGCGTGGGCGCGGATTGTCAGTTCAGCTTTGTCTGCGACGGCGCCATGCGCCAGGGCCTGGAGGGTCAGGCCTGGACACGGGCCATGGGCGTGGCCAAGCGCGCCCTGGGCGGCGCCGTGATGGCGGATATCGGCGGCGCCACTCATTTCCACGCCGCCCGGATCACGACGACCTGGGCCAGCAGCTTCGCCAAGGTGGCGCAGATTGGCGAGCACATCTTCTATCGCTTCGCCCGCCATTCTTCGAGCCAGCCTCTGTTCCACGCCCAGCCGGAGACCGCGCCGGTCGTGGTCGCGACATCGGCGGGGCGCAATACGCCGACCTCTGCGGGCGCCCCTGCGCCTATGCAACTGGCTGACGCCGGGCCTGCCAAGTCGCCGCTGCCGACCGCCCTCCCCTCTGCGCCGCCCCCCGCGACAAAGGCTGCGGAGGCAACGCCCAAACCTGTTCAGCCTGAAATCATCAAAACCCAGGACCCGGCGCCGACCAAGACGGCGACAGCGGCCACGACCGCCTCTTGACTCCGCGAGGCGCGTGAGAGACGCGCCCAGGCGCGCTCGCCGGAACACGCCATGGACAGTCTGAACGCCTTCGCCGCCGCAAAGCTGGATGCGCTGGGACGCCGATCCCTGCGTCGGCGGCTGACGCCCACGACGCGCGAAGACGGCGTCTTCGTCGTGCGAGATGGGCGGCGGCTGATCTCATTTTCCTGCAACGACTATCTCGGTCTGTCGCAGGACACGCGGGTGAAGGCGGCGGCGCAGGCGGCGATTGCGCGCTACGGCGCCGGGGCCGGAGCGTCGCGGCTCGTGACGGGGGACTATCCCCTGCTGAGCGAACTGGAGACCCGTCTGGCCCATTATAAGGGGACTGAGGCGGCGCTGGTTTTCGGCAGCGGCTATCTGGCCAATCTCGGAGTGATCCCGGCCCTGGCCGGGCCGGACGACCTAATCCTGCTGGATGAACTCGCCCACGCCTGCATGGTGTCGGGCGCGCGCCTGTCCCAGGCCCGTGTGTTGACCTATCGTCATAACGACCTCGAAGACCTGGCGGAAAAGCTGGCGGCGACGCGCGGCGGCGGCGCCAGGGCGCTGGTGCTGACGGAGCGGGTGTTCAGCATGGACGGCGACCGCGCGCCGCTGGCGACCCTCTTGCCCCTGGCCGCGCGCCACGACGCATGGACGCTGGTGGACGACGCCCATGGCCTGGGGGTGGTCGCGCCGGAGGGCCGGGCGCCGCTGGAGCTTGGCACCCTGTCCAAGGCGCTAGGCGCCTATGGAGGCTATCTGTGCGCCGCCGCGCCGGTGATCGAGCTGTTGAAAAGTCGGGCGCGCAGCTTTGTCTACGCCACCGGCCTGCCCCCTGCCGCTGCGGGCGCCGCCCTGGCCGCTCTCGACATATTGGAGCGGGAGCCGCAGCGGGCCGCCCGCCCCCTGATGCTGGCCCGGCGTCTGACGGCCGCCCTGGGCCTGGCGCCGGCCGAAAGCGCGATTGTGCCGATCCTTGTGGGTGAGGCTGCGCGGACGCTGTATCTGTCGGACGCCCTGGCCCGGCGCGGCTTTCTGGCAGTGGCGATCCGCCCGCCGACCGTTCCGAACGGCCAGGCGCGCCTGCGCATCGCCCTCTCCGCCGCCCATTCGGAGGGCCAGGTCGATGATTTGGCCCAGGCCCTGATCGACATCGGCGCGACGACGCCGCAAGAGGCTGTGGCATGAGGCCCCTGTTCATCACCGGCGCGGGCACCGAAATCGGCAAGACCTATGTGACGGCCGCCCTCACGCGCGGGCTTTCGGCCCAGGGCCTGGCGGTTCGCGCGCTGAAGCCGGTCGCGAGCGGCGTGGGCGAGATCGACGCGCCGGAATTTCTGACCAGCGACACGGCCGTTCTCTTAGCCGCGCAGGGCCTGGAGGTGAACGCGGCGACGGTTCGGGCCTGCTCGCCCTGGCGCTTCAAAGCCCCGCTGGCGCCGGATCAGGCGGCGGCGCTGGAGGGGCGCAGCCTGAACATGGCCGACCTAGCCGCCTGGTGCAGCACGCAACTTACGACGGGCCAACCTGATCAGGGCGTCCTGATCGAGGGCGCGGGCGGGGTCATGAGCCCGGCGACGCAGGACGCCACCGTTCTGGACTGGATTGAAGCCCTGGCCTGCCCCGCCTTGCTGGTGACGGGGACCTATCTGGGCGCCATCAGCCATGCCCTGACGGCGCTGGCGGCCCTGAAAGCACGCGGGGTGGAGGTAGCGGGCCTGGTGGTCAATGAAACGCAGGCGTCCCCCGTGTCGTTGGAGGCGACGCTGGACGCCCTGGCCCGGTTTGCGCCGCAGACGCCGAGCTTTAGCCTGCGCTGGGGGGGAGACGCTTCAGCCGACCTGGTGCAGGCGGCGGCCGCTGCCCTGCGAGGTTGAAAATCTAGCTCCGGATCGCGACCAGGGATTTGGTCAAACCCAGCACCCGTTCATCCAAATGGCGGGCGTCGGGAAACAGGAAGTGGAACTGGCGCTTGTCCAGCAGGCGGGCCGACTGAACGATACGCATGGCCGCGCCCATATCGCCCTGTTGCGCGGCGAAGCCTCGGCGGCGCGTCATCAGCATTCGGGCGCGCGCCTGCTCCGACCGCCAGTGGAAGAAGAAGGACGAAAAGTGCGGCTCAACCGGAAAGCCATAGTTGGGCGTCTGCACATAATAGCGCGGCGCCAGACGGCGGGTCTCGCGGGCGAAGGCCTCCATCCGCACCCAGTCGCCCACATGCTCGACGACCGAGTTTGAGTGGACCAAATCAAAGCTGTCGTCGGCATATTGCGGAAGATCACACGCGTCGCCGACGCCGACCTGAAACAGAGGGTCGTCTATGATCTGAGGTTCGGGATTGACCATCAGGATGTTGACGCCGTGGGCCTCTAGGAAGCTGCGGTCATAAAGCGTCCAGTAATTCGGCTCCCCGCCCAGATCTATGATCCTGCATCCGCCCTTTTCGGCATGGATAGCGGCGATCAGGGCGACGACATGCCGGGCGCGCGCTCTGCGAAAGCGGGCGGACAGGGAGTTGGGATTATCCCGATCCTGCAAGGCATGGATGAGCTGCATAGCTCACCTCTAAGCCAGGCGGCGTTTCAGTCAGGTTAAGCGGACGCTGTTCGCCTAGCGCCCTGCACCGGACGCGCGTCGGAACGCTTCGGCGACGGCGTAAAAGCAGGGCTTGGGGCGAAGATCATCGTCCCAGGGCAGGGGCTGGTCCGTCCCATCGCCGTTGGGCGGACGTTCCAGCCACGAGTCCTTGTCGCGCACGCCCCAGAAAGTGAAGGCGAAGCGCTGGGCGGGGGGCAGCTCGGCGAAGGCCTCCGCCACCTCCGCCATGCGACGGGCTTGCAGAGCGCGTTTTTCTGTAAGCGATCGAAAGTCGAGCCGCTTTCGGCCGAAACTGACATCAAGCTCGCTGACGTGGATGGGCAGGCCGAAGCTTGCCAAGTCCCGCATGGCCGCGCGGCTCGCCCCGTCGGGCAGGTCGATATCGACGTGGGACTGGTTGCCGATGGCTTCAATCGGCGCGCCGCGCGATAGGAGCCGATCCACCAGGCGCATGAAGGTGGCGCGCTTTTTGGGGTTACGTTCGAGATTATAGTCATTAATCACGAGACGTGCGTTGGGGTCGGCCTCGTGGGCGATGTGAAAGGCCTGGAGCATGTAGTCTTCAGCGCCGAGATTGCGGCTCCAGAGGCTGGTCCGCAGACCGTCGCCATCCTCCGCCACCGCCTCATTGACCGTGTCCCACCCCACCGCTTGACCGCGATAGCGCCCCACCACGGCCGTAATATAGTTGCGATAGGCGTTGGCGAAGGCGGCGCCCGATCCGTCCAGACGCTGAAACGCGATGGGATTTTGCACGTACCAGACCAGGGTGGTGCCGAACAGGCGCTGGCCGTTGGCGCGCGCGAAGGCGGCGATCTGGTCGGCCTTGGCGAAGTCGAAGCCGCCGTCGTCGCGCAGCACCACCTCCATCTTCATCTCCCAGTTCGGCGTGATCTGAGAGAATTGCCGCGCGATCAAGGCGGCCAGGGCCGGCTCGGCCAGGTCGAGGGTCGAGACGGCGGTTCCGACCGGAAACGGCGCGAGCCGGCGAAGCGCGGGCGTGGGCGCGAGGGCGGCAGAGCGGCTCTGCGCCCGCTCGGTGCAAGCGGCGGCGGCCAGGCCCGCGCCCATCAGAGCCCGCCGGGAGAGCCTCGATGATCGCGGATCAGACGTGCGCATGCAACGCCCCCTTACCAGCCGCCGCTGCGGCGCAGGGCCAGCTCATCCAGCTCCGCCGACTCGCGACGCGCCTCGACCTTGACGGCGGCGAGGCGGGCCGTTTCGGCAAGGTTTTCGTACTTCTTCTGCGCCTCGAAGGCGACAGCCAGGGCGTCGCGGACGCCTTCTTCTTCCTGGGCGATCAGGTTCAGCTCGCTGTTCAGCTTGGCGCGCCGCAGCTTCATGCTCTGGCGGAACCCGGCCATGTACCAGGCGGCCTCGGCGCTTTTGCGGGCGTGAGCGGCTTCGGCGTCCGCCTCTTCCTGCAGGCTTTCCAGAATCATGAAGACGGCGTCGCGCCGGTCCGCCAGCTCTTTCAGCCGTTTCTGCAGGGTTTCCACCTCCAGCTCGGCGATGCGGATCAGCGACTGCCTCCAACTCATGAATTCAGCACCGCCTGCATGCGGGCGAAGGCCTCATCCAGCCGGGTGGCCTCATCCTTGTTCTGGCTCAGAAACGCCTCCAGCGCTGGATTGAGCTTGATGGCCCGATCGATAACGGGGTCTGCGCCGGCGCGATAGGCGCCGATGCGGATCAGCTCTTCCATATTGGCGTAGGCTGACAGCACCTCGCGGGCGCCTTTTACGATCTGCCGCTCCTGGGGCGTCTGGCAGGCGGGCATGGTGCGGCTGATAGACTTCAGCACATTGATGGCCGGAAAGCGCCCCCGCTCGGCGATGGCCCGCTCCATGACGATATGGCCGTCCAGGATACCGCGTACGGCGTCGGCGATGGGCTCATTATGATCGTCGCCGTCCACAAGTACGGTGAATATACCGGTGATCGGCCCCGCCGTGGTTCCGTCCGGTCGCCGCGGCCCCGGCCCGGCCCGTTCTAAGAGCTTGGGCAGTTCGGTGAAGACGGTGGGGGTATAGCCCTTGGTGGTCGGCGGCTCGCCGGCGGCCAGACCGATTTCGCGCTGGGCCATGGCGAAGCGGGTGACGCTATCCATCATGCACAGGACTTCCTTGTCCTGGTCGCGCAGGTATTCGGCGAGGGCCAGAGTCATATACGCGGCCTGGCGCCGGGTCAGGGCCGGTTCGTCCGACGTGGCGACCACGACGATGGCCCGGGCCAGGCCCGCCTCGCCCAGGGTCTCCTCAATGAATTCGCGAACCTCCCGTCCCCGCTCGCCGATCAGGCCGACGACCACAACGTCGCAGGTGGCCTCCCGCGCCAGCATGGAGAGCAGGACCGACTTGCCCACGCCCGAGCCCGCGAAGACGCCCAGGCGCTGGCCGCGGCAGCAGGTGGTGAAGACATCCATGGCCCGCACGCCCAGATCGAGCCGTTCGCCCACCCGGCCGCGAGCATGGGCGGGCGGCGGCGGCGCGCGCAGGGGATAGGCGGTGGGACCTTGGGGCAGTGGCCCCTTGCCGTCGATAGGCTCGCCGAACGCGTTTACGATCCGCCCGCGCCAGGCCAGGGTGGGCCGGACGGAGGCGCCGTCGGGCCTGATAGTGATTTCCGCGCCTGGGGCCACGCCCTCCACCGCGCCGAACGGCATCATTAAGGCGCGGGTGTCGCGAAAGCCCACCACCTCCGCCAAAAGCGGCGCATCGGACGGCCGCTCGATTTCCGCCCGCGCGCCGATGGACAGGCGCGACATGCCGCCCCGCGCCTCAATCAGCAGACCATTCACCGCCGCCACCCGGCCATAGATCGTCAGGGGATCGACCCGCTCGACGGCGGCGATCAGGTTACGCATGGATAAGGCCTCTTCGCAGCGCCGAGGGTCGGCAAATCAGGCGCCGAGAAGGAGACTGCCCACACTGCTTTAACCAGTCGTAAACTTACGCCCCTCGCCCGGCGGACGGACGTTCCGGCCGCAGGATAAGGTTCCATTGAAGGCGATTTGATTTCAAATCTCACCGCACGCTCATTTTGACATATCTGACAATAATAACAGAAGCGTGTTCCTTCAATTCGACCTGATTTTGCCTCCGATTGCATCAGACACGTTGACTTCACATCAGTTTTGACGTTTTGTCCGTTTTGTGAGGGAAACGAGCGCGAAGACGTTCGGCCTTCCGGCGTTTCGGGGAGGAAACGCCCCCGCCTTTCGTAAGACGGCAAGGCCCGCCGCGATATCCCCCGCGGCGGGCTCCTTCGTTTAATAATTCACCGTTGAATTTTTTCAAAGACGTCAAAAATTATTTGCAGTAGGGGTCGCGTCTACGGCGTGGCGAGCAGCCGGACAATAGACTCGCGTCACACAGACAGACGATAGCCGCCTTGGTCGGTCATCAATAACCGCGCCACTGAAGGATCAGGTTCGATCTTCTGACGCAGTCGATAGATGTGGGTTTCCAGGGTGTGGGTTGTTACACCAGCATTATAGCCCCAGACCTGAGTCAATAGCTCTTCCCGCGGTACGGGCTTTTCACCGGCGCGGTAGAGGTATTTCAAGATATTCGTTTCTTTTTCCGTCAGTCGGATTTTATGCTGGCGCGCGTCGATCAGGAGCTTCTGGGCCGGCCTGAACTCATAGGGGCCAAGACGGAAAACCGCAGCTTCGGATTGTTCATGACTGCGGAGCTGGGCGCGGATGCGCGCCAGCAGCACGGCATACTTGAATGGCTTGGCCACATAGTCGTCGGCGCCGGAGTCCAGACCGCGAATGGTGTCGTCGTCCGTGGTCGCCGCCGTCAGCATGATGATCGGCGCGCCCACGCCCTCGTCACGCATCCGGAGGCAGGCGTCGCGCCCGTCCATGTCGGGCAGATCAACGTCCAACAGAATCAAATCCGGCCGCTCCGACAGCGCCGCCTCAACGCCGGCCGCGCCGGAGCCGGCCTGAATGGCGCAAAGGTCGTCTTCAAGCCCGATCTGTTCGGCGAGCACTGTGCGCAGATCCTCGTCATCATCGACGACTAAAATTGTTTTTCGCTGAGCCATAAGGAAGATATGGCGCGCCGGGCGCGTCGACGCAATTCAGACCTCAGCGAACGTGACCCTAGAGCGAGCATGGCTACATCTTTGTCGTCCCCAACCCCGCCGATGATCTTCACCGCCTTCGCCGACGGACAGTTCGTCTCTCCGGCCGGCGCGACGCGTTGCGCCCTGGGCCGTGCAGGCGTGATTACCGCGGCGGACAAGCGGGAGGGAGACGGCGCCTCCCCCCTGGGCGATTGGACGATGCTGCGCGTCCTCTATCGCCCGGACCGCGGCCCTGAACCTAAAACCGGCCTGCCCACCGCGCCGATCTGGCCGAACGATGGTTGGTGCGACGATCCGGCGGACCCGGCCTATAACCGCCCCGTCCGCCTGCCCTATCCCGCCCGTTGCGAGGCCCTGTGGCGGGAGGATGAGGTTTATGATCTCATCTGCGTCCTGAACCACAATGATCCGCCGACGCCGGGGCTGGGCTCAGCCATCTTCCTGCATTTAGCGCGCGCTGATTATAGCCCGACCGAGGGCTGCATCGCCCTGGCGCGCGCCGACCTGCTCGCTGTCCTCGCCCCGGCTGGGCCCGGCGCGCTTCTGCGGATCGCCCCCTAAAGGAAAGGCCCGATCCGCCCCAGGGCCGAACTCGCCAAGGCGAGGGCGAGGGCGGCCACGGCCATGAGCGCGGCATAGGCGTAAGGGCGCTGGGCTCTGCGTTGTCTTCGCTCAGTCTGCATTAGCGACGCCTCGGCTATCGAGTGGGTGACAAATTTGTAATGAAAATCCGCCCCGCCGGTAAGCCATAACGCCATGTACAAAATAGCTTTGAGAGAGCCAAATCCATGATGAAGCGCGTTGGCCTGGCGACCGCCGCCGGTTTTCTAGGTCTAGCGACCGCCGCCGCGTCCGCGCCCCCGCCTGTGGATCAGGCGACGGCGCTGGCCAACGGCTCCACCCAAGCGCCGCATTACGGCGCCTGGGGCTTTGATCTGGACGGCATGGATCGCCAGGTAAAGGCCGGGAACAACTTCTTCTTCTACGCCGACGGCGACGCCATCAGCCGCATCGTCATCCCAGGGGATCGGTCAAGCTGGGGCAGCTTCGCGCTCCTGGCCGAACTTTCGGAAAACCGCGTGAAGGCGATCCTTGAGGACGCTTCAGCCCATGTCGACCTTGAGCCCAACGGATCGGACGGCCGAATCGGCGCCTTCTTCAAGGCCTTTTTGGATACGGCGACAGTTGAAAAGCTCGGCGCGACACCCCTGAAGGGGGACCTGGACGCCGTGCGCGCCGTGGATAGTCGCGACGCTCTGGCCGCCCTGATGGGCAAGGCGCCCAGCGGCTATGTCAGCGCCATCTTCGATGTGGGCATCCAGCCGGATGAGAAGAATCCCGACCGCTATAGCGTCCATCTGGGCCAGTCGGGCCTGGGCCTGCCCGACCGCGACTATTATCTCACCGCCCAGTTCGCCGACAAGAAAGAGAAGTATCAGGCCTATGTCGCCCAGATGCTGGGCCTGATCGGCTGGAGCGATCCCGAGGCCTCCGCCAAGGCCATTGTCGCGCTGGAGACGGACATCGCCAAGGCGAGCTGGGCGCGCGATGAAGAGCGCGATCCCGAAAAGACCTATAATCCCACCACGGTCGAAGCCTTGGCCAAGGCCGCCCCCGGCTTCGCTTGGCGCACGTTTCTGGATACGGCCGATCTGACCGGCGTCACGGATGTGGTCGTGGCCCAGAACACCGCCCTGCCTAAAATCGCAGCCATCTATCAGGCGACGCCGTTGGAGACGCTGAAGGCTTGGGAGGCGTTTCATATCGCCGACAGCGCCGCACCCTATCTCTCCGACGCCTTTGTCCAGGCCCGCTTCGCCTTCCGCAACAAGGTCCTGTCCGGCCAGCCGCAGATCGCGGATCGCTGGAAGCGGGGCGTACATGTGGTGACGGCCAACATGGGCGAGGCCATCGGCAAGGTCTATGTGGCGCGCTATTTCCCGCCGGAGTCCAAGGCCAAGATGATCCAGCTCACGTCCGAGCTGAAGAGCGCCTTCCAGCGGCGGATCGAAAACCTGACCTGGATGGGCCCGGCCACCAAGGCTGAGGCGCTTAAAAAGCTTTCGAGCTACACCATCCGCATCGGCTATCCCGACACCTGGCGCGACTATTCCAGCCTGGTGATCCGCTCAGACGACCTCTACGGCGATGTGGAGCGCAGTCAGGCGTTTGAATGGAAGCGGCAGACCTCCCGCCTGAACCAGCCGGTGGACAAGGCCGAATGGGAAATGACGCCCCAGGAGGTCAACGCCTATAACGAACCCCTGTTTAACGAGGTGGTGTTTCCCGCCGCCATCCTGCAGGCCCCCTTCTTCGACCCCAAGGCGGACCCGGCCATCAATTACGGCGGCATAGGCGGCGTGATCGGCCATGAAATGACCCACGGCTTCGACGATGAAGGGCGCAAGTTCGACGCCTCAGGCCATCTGCGCGACTGGTGGACGGCGGAAGACGCCAAGCGGTTTGAGGCCTTGGCCAAGAAGCTCGGCGACCTCTACTCATCCTATTCGCCCCTGCCCGGCGCGCATGTGAACGGCCAGCTCACCATGGGCGAAAACATCGCCGATCTGGGCGGCCTGACGCTGGCGCTCGACGCCTATCACGCCTCCCTCCACGGCAAGCCGGCGCCGGTGATCAACGGCCTGACCGGGGATCAGCGCGTCTTCTTAGGCTGGGCCCAGGTCTGGACCAGCAAGATCCGCGACGACGCGCTGCGCCAACAAGTCGTCACCGATCCCCACTCGCCCGCCCAGTATCGGGTGAATGGCGTAGTGAGAAACATCGACGCCTGGTATCGCGCCTTCGACGTCAAGCCGGGCGAGGCGCTTTACCTGACGCCCGAGGCGCGGGTACGGATTTGGTAGGGGCGCCGGCCCCCTCAAATTGACCAACTCAAGTTAAGCCCGTCATCCTGGGCCTTGTGCCCAGGACCCAGACGCACAGCTCTTTCAAGCGTTGGCGACGTCGTTGAAAATCGACATCCGACGGTGAATCTGGGTCACAGCCACAAGGCCTGGGGTGACGCGTCTTTAAGGACAAACATACTACGCCCCTTTTCGCCCCCTTAGCGTCAAATCTCCAAATCCACCGAGACCGGCGCATGGTCAGACGGGCGATCCCATTCGCGCACATGGTCATGCACCTGTGCGGGCGCAGGTCCATAGCGCGCTGCAAGTTTGGCCAGACCCGGCGAGGCCAGGAAATGATCGAGCCTTAGACCCCGGTTGGAGGCGCGGAAATCGGCGGCCCGATAGCTCCACCAGGAAAACAGCTTTTCCGGCTCCGGGATGGCGGCGCGCACCAGGTCGATAAAGCCCAAGGACGCGTGCAGGGCGGCCATGGCCTCGATCTCAATCGGCGTATGGCTAACCACCTTCAGCATCTGCTTATGGCTCCAGACATCGTATTCGCCGGGCGCGATATTCAGATCGCCGGTCAGGAGTAGGGGGGCCTGCGGGTCGCGCGCGGCCATGGCGGCGGTGAGGCGGGCGTAAAAGTCCAGCTTGTGGTCGAACTTGGGGTTGACCGCGCGATCCGGGATGTCGCCGCCGGCGGGAATATAGAGGTTATGAATCTCGATCCCCGCCACGACGGCGGAGACGACACGGGCGTGAGACTCGCGGCACAAATTCAGCTCGGGCGCGTCTTCGAGGGGAAGGCGCGAGGCGATGGCCACACCGTGGGAGCCCTTCTGGCCTTTGATGCGCAGATGCGGCAGCCCCATCTCAACGAAGGCGCCGACGGGAAACTCCGCCGCCTGACACTTCGTCTCCTGCAAACACAAGACATCCGGCGCCGCTTCGGCGACAAAGCGGGCGACCTGATCGACGCGCAGGCGGATCGAGTTGATGTTCCAGGTGACGACGCGAAGGCGCAAGGCAAATCCCCGGGGCTCAGGCGGATAAAAAAAGAGCCCGACCACGGGGGGTGGTCGGGCTGCAAGTCATAATTTGCCCCCGACGGCAGGGGATGTGTCCGCCAGGGACGGAGCCGCCGCGAAATCAGCGGCCGCTCGGGGCGTGTTCAATAGGCCACGAGCGGCTTAAAAAATCAAGAAGAAAATTCTATTAGCTTGCCTGTTGCAAATCCGTCACCATGATTTCGCCGCATTCAGGGGCGGTTTGGCGGATTTCGGCCGTCTTCCAACACAAAAAGGTTCGGATCGAGGTGATCTGCGGGCGAAAGGGCGCCCAAGGTCACTCGCGTCTCCTGTCCCTGGCCATCCACAATGGTCCAGCCCCGCAACATTATAGGTTCGTTTGTGAAGCGCATTGAGATGCGTCCATCCGCCTGTTTTCGCGCATCCCTGGCGTTAATGGTGAAGCCGTCGGGCGTGTGGTCCACATTCGTCACCACCACGCCCCGGTCCAGACGGATGTTGCGGGCGAGCAGGAGAACCAGCGGCGTCTGGCTGAGGGGGTACTGATCAAAGCTCTTCAAGCGATAATCGACGATGGAGACCTTGGAGCCGTCGGACACCACCAGCATCTGGGCCGGCGGATCATACTGGAACCGCGCCCGACCGGGACGTTGCAGGTAAAGCAGTCCGGTCGAGGTCGTCCCATTCGGACTGAACTGTGTAAAACGGCCGCTGACCGTCTTCAGCGACTGGAGATAGGCGGTGGCCTCGGCGACGGACGCCTTGTCTTCCGGCGACAGGGCCGGGGCGGCGGCTTGAGCGGCGGGCGCAACCAGCAGGACGGAGGCCACGATCCCGGCCTGGAAAGAGCGATGCAGCACGGCGATATACCTCTAGACGACGATCAGGCCCGTAGACGATCCGTCGCCGGGCGCGAGCCGACCTGACCTAACCCGCAAACGCGACCTTAAAGCGGCGGCGGCGGCGGGGCCAGGATTTCCCGCTTGCCGGCGTGATTGGCGGGGCCGACCACGCCCTCCCGCTCCATGCGCTCAATCAGGGAGGCGGCGCGGTTATAGCCGATCTGCAAACGGCGCTGGACATAAGATGTGGAGGCCTTCTTGTCGCGCGTGACTACGGCCACGGCCTGATCATACAGGTCATTGCCGGAGCCGCCCTCCTCGCCGCCCAAACCGCCCAGCTCGCCCTCCTCATCCTCCAGCGGCGCCGCCGTGACCTCTTCAAGATAGTTGGGCGCGCCCTGATCGCGCAGAAAGCGGGCCACATCCTCCACCTCCTGATCCGAGACGAATGGACCGTGCAGGCGAGTGATGCGCCCGCCGCCGGCCATATAGAGCATGTCGCCCTGGCCCAGGAGCTGCTCGGCCCCCTGCTCGCCTAATATGGTGCGGGCGTCGATCTTAGACGTGACCTGAAAGCTGATCCGGGTTGGGAAGTTGGCCTTGATGGTGCCGGTGATGACATCCACCGACGGGCGCTGGGTCGCCATGATCAGGTGAATGCCCGCCGCCCGGGCCATCTGGGCCAGACGCTGGACCGCGCCTTCGATATCCGTGCCGGCCACCATCATCAGGTCCGCCACCTCGTCAATCACCACGACGAGATAAGGCATAGGCTCGGGGTTCAGCTTTTCGGACTCGTAGATGGGGCGGCCTGAGTCGTCGAAACCGGTTTGCACCGTGCGCTCGAAATGCTCGCCCTTGGCCATGGCCTCGCGCGCCTTGTCGTTATAACCGCCGACATTGCGCACGCCGATCTTGGACATCAGGCGATAGCGGTTCTCCATCTCCCGCACCGTCCACTTCAGGGCGACGATAGCCTTCTTCGGGTCGGTGACGACGGGGGCCAGCAGGTGGGGAATGCCGTCATAGACCGACAGCTCCAGCATCTTCGGGTCGATCATGATGAAGCGGCACTGGTCCGGCGTCAGGCGATAGAGGATCGACAAGATCATGGCGTTGACGCCCACCGACTTGCCAGAGCCCGTGGTGCCGGCGATCAGCAGGTGGGGCATTTTCGACAGGTCGGCGATATAGGGGTCGCCGCCGATGGTCTCGCCCAGGGCCATGGGCAGGTTGGAGGCGGCCTTCTCGTATTCCGACGACGACAGAAGATCGCGCAGATAGACCGTTTCCCGACCGGCGTTGGGCAGTTCTATGCCGATGGCGTTGCGCCCGGAGACGACCGAGACGCGGCAGGCGCGCGCACTCATAGACCGGGCGATATCGTCTGACAGGGAAATGACGCGGGAGCTTTTCACGCCGGCCGCCGGCACAAGCTCATACAGCGTCACCACCGGGCCGGGGCGGATCTGATCGATCTGGCCGCGCACGCCGAATTCGGCCAGCACAGTCTCCAACAGACGCGCGTTCTGGCGCAGCGCGCCCTCGTCAATCGTGGAGGCGCGGGGCTTGGGCTTGGATAGCATGGCCAGTTCCGGCAATTGAAAGCCGCCGCCCGGCGTGAAGTCGAAGGTCTTTTGCCGCTCGCGCGTTTCACGCTCCGAAGGCTTGGCCCCCTTGGCCCCATTGCGCACCTGGGTCTGCACCACCGGCGCCTTCCCGCGCGAGTCTGGCTCCGCCAACAGGGTCTGAAGATCGTCCTCGTCGGCCAGATCAAACGGCGGATCGTCGGCGTCGAGCTTGGATACACCGGGCGTGACCGGGATGGCGTCTTCAATCGCCTCAAGCGGGTTGGGTTTGGCTGTGCGGGCTGATGAGCGGGGCGATTTGCCGCCCTTAGCTGCGACGACCGGCGTCGTGTCCGGCCGAATGACGACGCCGCCCTGGCGTCGAGGCTCGGGCGCGGCTTTAGGCGGCCTGGGCGCGCGGCCATGGCCGCTGATCCAGGCGGCGAAGTCCTGCACCTCCTCCCACCTCAGGCCGGCGCCGTAGGCAAGCGCCACGAGGCAAGGCAGAACGAGGACGAGGCAGGCCGCGAGCCGGGGCGCGGGCAGGTCCGTCCGGCTGATCAAGGCGGCGAACCCCTTCAACAGCGCCTCCCCCACCCAGCCGCCGAGGCCGCAGGACAGGGGCCAGCTCGCCGGCGGGCGCGGCGCAGCCAGAAGCCCGGCCAAAAGGATCATGCCCAATGCGCCGACGCCGCCGCGCAGGCGCAGGTCGACACGATCCTGAAACGGATCGCCCGCCCCTGTCCGGCGAAAGCCGCACGCCAGCATCAGAAGCGCCCCGATCCAGGCGGCCAGGCCCACGGTTTGAAGCGCCATATCCGAAAGGTCAGCCCCCAGCAGGCCCATGGCGTTGTGGGGCGCATCGAGCGCGGCGACATTCAGGCTAGGGTCCGCGGCGCGATAGGTGGCGAGGCTGGCGATCAAAACCGCGCCGGCCACCGTCAAAACCGCGCCGCGCAGGCGAAGCGCAGGCGACGACTCCCACAGATCGCGCACGCCCCCCGCCACGACCGAGGTCAGCTTAGGTCTGGGCCGCGCCGCCGCATTGGCCATGCTTATTCCTCACGCCGGTGTCACACTCCACACCCTTGTGGCGCGGGAAGGTTAAGGGGCGTTTACGGCGCAGCGATCTGGACGCGGAACGCGCGGCGTAGGACAAGGCTGTATGGGCGAGCAGACCACCGATTTCGACATCCTCCTCGTGGGCGGCGGCATGACCGGGGCGACGCTGGCCTTGGCTCTGGCCCAGGCGGGCTTTCGCCTGGCTGTGATCGACGAGGCGCCGCTGGAAACGCGGCTTGCGCCCGTGTTCGACGGCCGCGCCTCCGCCATCGCCTTCGCCAATTTCCGCCAATGGCGGGCGCTGGGGGTGGGCGAGGCGCTGGCGGCGCAGGCCCAGGTTATGACCGACATCCTGATCACCGACGGCCCCAATCCCGGCGCCTCCCGCACCGCGCCTCTGCCCGTCTTCCTGCACTTCGATGCGGACGAGATCGCGGATTGGACCGACGGCGATCCCCTGGGCTGGATGGTGGAGAACCGCCATATCCGCGCCGTGTTGAACGCCGCTCTGGCGGAGACGGACGCGACCCTGATCAGCCCCGCCACCCTCGCCGACGTCACGCCCGCCAAGACCTTTACGACCATTACGCTGGGCGACAGCCGCCGCCTCACCGCCCGCTTAGTGATCGGCGCCGACGGCAAGGCGTCCCGCGTGCGGAAGGTCGCGGGCATAGGCGTGCGCGGCTGGGCCTATCCCCAAGCCGGCGTCGTCGCCACGCTGCAACTCGACACGCCGCACAATGGCGTGGCGCATCAATATTTTCTGCCCGGCGGGCCATTGGCCATCCTGCCCCTGACCGAAAACCGCGCTAGCCTGGTCTGGTCTGAAGACAAGGGACGGGCCGAAGCCCTGGCCGCTGCTGCGCCCGAAGCTTTTGAGGCGCATCTGGCCCGGCGGTTTGGCGACATGCTCGGCCGCCCCCGTCTGATCGGTCCTCGCTACGCCTATCCCCTGCGCCTGCAAATCGCCGAAAGCCTGATCGGCGCGCGCACGGCGTTGGTCGGCGACGCCGGCCATGTGATCCACCCCATAGCCGGCCAGGGCCTGAATCTGGGCCTGAAAGATACCGCCGCCCTGGCCCAGGTGCTGATCGAGGCGGCTCGGCTCGGGGAGGATTTCGGCTCAGACCTGGTGCTGGAGCGCTATGCCAATTGGCGACGGTTCGATGGGGCGAGTCTCGCCCTGACCACCGACCTCCTCATGCGGCTTTTTTCCACAGACGCCCCGCCGCTCCGCGCCGCGCGGGACCTCGGGCTAGCCATCGTCAACCGCCTCCCCGCCTTCCGCCGCGTCTTTATGCAGGAAGCCGGCGGGGCGATGGGGGATTTGCCCAAATTGTTGAAAGGTGAGCGGCTGTAATACACCTCTCCCCCTGCGGGAGAGGCAGGGGCCCATTTCGTAAGAAGTGGACGGGTTAAGGGTCGCGCTGCACGCGGCCGCAAACAAACCGACCCCTCAACCTTCCCATCGCTTCGCGACGGGCGTGGGCGTCCTTCTCCCGCAAGGGGAGAAGGAAAAATCACTCCGCCGGAGTCAGCACCCGCGCCGACGCGAACTTGGGCGCCAGTTCGCCCGAGGCATAGCGTTTGGCCATGGCGGACAAGGGCAGGACCTTGATCTTGCTGGCGTTGCCGGCCGTGCCGAATTCGTTGAAGCGCTGCTCCACGACCTTGCGCATGGCCGCCATGGCGGGCTTCATATACTTGCGCGGGTCGAATTCAGACGGGTTCTCCACCAGCACCTTGCGGATCGCGCCGGTCATGGCCATCCGGTTGTCGGTGTCGATATTGATCTTGCGCACACCGTGCTTGATGCCGCGCTGAATCTCTTCAACCGGCACGCCCCAGGTCTGAGGCATTTCCCCGCCGTACTGGTTGATAATGTCCTGCAGGTCCTGCGGCACGGAGGAGGAGCCGTGCATGACCAGATGCGTGTTGGGCAGGCGGCGATGGATCTCCTCGATCACATGCATGGCCAGCACTTCGCCGTCAGGCTTGCGCGTAAACTTATAGGCGCCGTGCGACGTGCCCATGGCGATGGCCAGCGCATCCACCTGGGTTTCGCGCACGAAATCCACCGCCTGGTCCGGGTCGGTGAGAAGCTGGGAGTGGTCGAGCTTGCCTTCGAAACCGTGGCCGTCTTCCTTCTCGCCCATGCCGGTTTCCAGCGAGCCCAGCACGCCCAGTTCGCCCTCCACCGAGGCGCCGACCCAATGGGCCATGTTCACCACATTGCGGGTGACTTCGACATTGTAGTCATAGTCGGCAGGGGTCTTGGCGTCGGCCTTCAGCGAGCCGTCCATCATCACGCTGGTGAAGCCGTGCTGGATGGCCGTGGCGCAGGTGGCTTCGTTATTGCCGTGATCCTGATGCATGCAGATGGGGATGTGGGGATAGATCTCCACCAGAGCGTCGATCATCTTGGCCAGCATGATATCGTTGGCGTATTGGCGAGCGCCGCGGCTGGCCTGAATGATCACGGGGCTGTCGGTCTTCTCCGCCGCCTCCATGATGGCCAGACCCTGCTCCATATTGTTGATGTTGAAGGCCGGCACGCCATAGCTGTGCTCGGCGGCGTGGTCCAGGAGCTGCCTGAGGGTGATGCGCGCCAAAAGGGCCTCCGTTCGCGTCAAAGACTGGTGGGTTCTGCTTAGTCTAGCCGCGGATCGTGACGGAATCGACCCATGCCGGACAAACGCACCCCAATTCTGTTCGCGCTTGCATCATTTGCGCCAGCAATGACAGCTCTGTTAGGGCCGAAAGAGACTTAAAATGAGACAACGGTGCGGTAAGCCGCCGCCTCTTTTCAGAACCACATAAAGCTAAACATAGACCACTATAGGGGTGGGGCGTGTAAATCTGCGGCGCTCAGCTTTGCATCCCTCACCGTGATCACGCGCCGACTTGAAGAGGCTGTGTCGGCGACGCATCGAACCGGGGTGCAGTTCATAACGGGGACTCAGTGGCATTTAACGCGAAGGCCCCTCACGCCGGCCGTCGCGCGCGCATGGCCTGGGCGATGGTTCCGTCGTCGAGCCAGTCCAGCTCCCCCCCCACCGGCACGCCTCGGGCCAGAGAGGTGATGCTCACATTTGCGCCGGCTAGCCTTTCGGCCAGATAATGAGCGGTGGTCAGGCCGTCGACCGTGGCGGGCAGGGCCAGGATCACCTCCCGCACCGCCTCGCCCCCCGCCCGCGCCGTCAGCTCGCCGATGCGCAGATTTTCCGGCCCCACCCCGTCCAGGGCTGACAAGAGCCCGCCCAGCACGTGATAGGCGCCGCGAAACGCCCCCGCCCGCTCCAGCGCCCAGAGTGCGCCCACATCCTCCACGACGCAGATCAAGCTCTTGTCGCGCGCCTGATCACAGCAGATGGTGCAGGGCTCTACCGTATCCAAAGCGCCGCAGACGCCGCAGGGGCGAACCCGCGCCGACGCCTCGGTCATGGCCAGCGCCAGGGGGTCCAGAAGCTGTTCCCGCCGCTTGAGCAGCGCCAGGGTCGCCCGGCGGGCCGAACGCGGCCCCATGCCCGGCAGCTTGGACAACAGCGCGATCAGCCGCTCGATCTCAGGGCCTGCGGCCGACGCCACGCGCTAAAACTTCAGGCCGGGTATTCCGCCCGCCAGGCCCGCCAGCGGCCCCATGGCCTCCTTCATCAGCCGGGCCTGTTCGGCGTCGAGCTTGGACTTGGCGTCGGCATGGGCGGCGACGATCAGGTCGTCCAGCATTTCCGCCTCGTCCGGGGCCAGCAGGGACGGGTCGATCGCCACCCCCAGCAGTTCGCCCGATCCTTGCAGGGTCAGCTTCACCAGACCGCTCCCGGCCGAACCCTCCACCCGCGACTGGGCCAACCGCGCCTGGGCGTCCGTCAGCTTCTGCTGCAGGCCCTGAGCCTGCTTCATCAGATTTCCCATATCTTTCATGGCGAAGAGTCCCGTTCAAAATCACGCGAAAGCCTTCTCCCCTGTGGAAGAGGAGATGAAAACCTCAATCCTCATCATCCGCTTCGTCTGTGGCGGCCGGCGGAGCCGATGTCACAATCGGCCTGACCCCCACAATCTCCGCGCCCGGAAAGGCGTCGCGGATGGCCAGGATGAAGGGATCGGCCTCGATCTCGCGGCGCACATCGGCATCCTGGCGGCGTTCGCGTTCATAGCTGGTTTCCTGCCCGCCCACCTGCAAGTCCATCATCCAGGGCTGGCCGGTCCATTCCTTCAGCCGACCGGACAGGCGCTGGGGCAGGTTGGCGGGCGCGCCGGGAGCGGGCTCGAAGGCGATGACGCCGGGCTTGAAATCAACCAGGCGCACATAGCGTTCGACATCCAGCTTCAAGGTCACGTCCCGCTTGGCGTCGATCAGGGCCAGCACCTCGTCAAAGGTCTGCAAGACCGTTCGCTGGGCCGCCTGGGCGACCGGGCGCAGGCCGGGCTGGGCCATGGCGGCGCCGGAACCGCCGGAT
>Ga0116226_10000847_pt1 | contig 26598 bp, 17 predicted proteins | sample S1TSphfallax_FD_89692 | JGI IMG/M metagenome (GOLD analysis project Ga0116226, IMG submission 89692) | Host-associated microbial communities from peat moss isolated from Minnesota, USA - S1T2_Fa - Sphagnum fallax MG | ecosystem: Host-associated > Plants > Peat moss > Unclassified | place: USA... | reverse complement strand
GAAAGAATTGTCAGCGGCAGAATATAGCTCTCGTACAGTATGCCGAGAATGATATAGACCGCAATCAGTGCGGCGGCGATCAGATATGGCTCGCTTTTCAATGAGCTTTGGAACGCTGCCGCATTGCCCTGGAACGTGCCCTGCAGCGATGCCGGCACGCCGAGCTCGCGGTTCAGCGTCAGAATATGCGTCACCGCGTCGCCCAGCGAGGCGCCGTTGGCCAAGTTGAAGCTGATGGTGACAGCCGGGAACTGCGACTGATGGTTTACCGCCAGCGGCGTCACCGGGGCGGTCGAGACATGCACCAGGGTGGACAGCGGCACCGTGACACCGTTGCTGCCGTGCACATAAAGGCTGCGCAACGTGTTCGTTTCGCCCTCCAGATCCGGACGCACGCCCAGCACTACCCAGTATGAATTGATCTGGGTGAAATACTGCACCACCTGGCGCTGGCCGAAGGCGTCGTACAGGGTGTCGTCGATCTGTTGCGGCTGGATGCCGAAGCGGGCGGCCGCGTCGCGGTCGATCACCAGGGTTGCGGTGGTGCCGGAATTCTGTTGGTCGGTTGCCACATCGCGGACTTCCTTCATGCCGCGTATCCGGTCCAGTATCTTCGGCGCCCAGCTATTCAGCTCAACCGGGTCCGCATCCTGCAGCGTGTACTGATACTGGGTGCGGGCGTAACGGCCGCCCACCGTAATGTCCTGCGCCGGCTGCATGTACAGGTTCATGCCCTGCACGCCGGTCATCTTGCGTGACAGGCGGGCAATGACGTCCATGATCGGATCGCGCTGGCCCCACGGCTTCAGATTGACGAAGATGCGGCCATTATTGCCGGTCTGTCCATTATTGCCGGCGCCCACGAACGAGGCAAAGCTCGACACCGCCGGATCGTCCAGCAGGATCTGGTTCACCTGCTCCTGCTGCTTCGTCATGGCATCGAAACTGATATCCTGATTGGCCTCGGTGATGGCGAGGATCAGGCCGATATCCTGGGTCGGGAAGAACCCTTTTGGGATCATGATAAACAGCATCACCGTGACCGCCACGGTGGCCAGGAACACCGCCAGCGTGATCGCGCGGAATCGCAGCGCCACTTCCAGCGTGCGGGCGTAGAAACCGATCATGGCGTCGAAGCCAGCTTCCACAATGCGGTACAGCCGGCCGTGGCTGCCGCGGTGCTGGCGCAGGAAGCGGGCGCACATCATCGGCGTCAGGGTCAATGAGACGAAGGCGGAAATCACCACTGTCAGCGACACCACCATGGCGAATTCACGGAACAGCCGGCCGACGATGCCGCCCATCAGGAGCAGCGGAATGAACACCGCGATCAGCGACACGCTAATGGAGACGATCGTGAAACCAATTTCGCCGGCGCCCTTCAGCGCCGCCTCCAGCGGCCGCATCCCGTCCTCGATATGGCGGAAGATGTTTTCCAGCATGACGATGGCGTCGTCGATGACGAACCCGACCGCGATGGTCATGCCCATGAGCGACAGATTATCCAGGCTATACCCGATCAAATACATCGCGGCGAACGTGCCGACCAGCGCCAGCGGCACGGTCACACTCGGAATGATGGTGGCCCAAGCGCTGCGCAGGAACAGGAAGATTACCATCACCACCAGGGCGATGGACAGCGCCAGGGTGAATTGCACGTCGTTCACCGAAGCGCGGATCGTCTGTGTGCGATCCACGATCGTCAGAACATGGATGTTCGGTGGAATGCTGTTTTCGAGTTGCGGCAGCGCCTGCTTGATACGCTCCACGGTGCCGATGACGTTCGCACCTGGCTGCTTGAACACCACAATAACGATGCCCTTGTGGCCGTTCTGCCAGGCGAGCAGCTCGCGGTTTTGCGGCCCGCGGGTCGCGGTGCCGATGTCGCGCACGCGCACCGGCGCGCCATTGCGCCACGCAATGATCAGGTTGCCGTACGGATCGGGCTGGGTGAGCTGATCGTTGTCCTGCACAGTGAGCGATTCGTGCGGCCCGTCGATGCTGCCTTTGGGGTTGTTCACCGTGGCATTGGTCAGCGTGTTGCGCACGTCCTCCAGCGTCATGCCCATGGCGGCGAGCTTGGCGGGATCGACATCGATACGGATAGCCGGCTTCTGCTGGCCGCCGATGCCGACCTGGCTCACACCCTGGATTTGCGAAATCTGCTGGCTGAGAATGTTCTCGGCGTAATCATCCACCGTCGTCAGCGGCACATCGTCGCTTTGCAAAGCCAGGATCATGATCGGCGCGTCGGCCGGGTTCACCTTGCGCAACGTCGGCTGGCTGGGCAGGTTTTTCGGCAACTGGCCGGCGGCGGCGTTGATCGCCTCCAGCACGTCGGTCGCGGCCGCGTCCACGCTGCGGTCAAGATCGAACTGCAACGTCACCGCGCTGGTGCCCAGCACGCTGGTGCTGGTCATTTGCGCCACGCCCGGGATCTGGCCGAACTGCGTTTCCAATGGCGTGGCCACTGAACTCGCCATCACCTCCGGGCTGGCGCCGGGAAAATTCGCGGTGACGGTAATCGTCGGGAATTCCACCGCCGGCAGCGGTGCGACAGGCAGCAACGGATAGCAGGCGATGCCGACCAGGAAGATCGCTGCCATCAGCAGCGATGTGCCGATCGGGCGCTGAATGAACGGAGTGGAAACGCTCATGCGCGCGAGCTCAGCCGGCGCGCGCCGGCCGCGGATCCACTTTCTGTCCTGCCTGCACGCGCACCTGCCCTGCCACGATCACGTTCTCTCCGCTTTTCAACCCATCGGTGATAACCACCTGGCCATCGCCATCGTAGCCCGATTTCACGCTCCGGCGAATGGCGGTGTTGTCGGATTGCACGACATACACGTATTCGCCATCCGGCGCGTGCTGCACGGCAACATCGGGAATGGTCACCGCGTCATGCGCGGTGCCGAGTTGCACCCGGGCGGCGACAAACTGGCCGGGCCACAGGGCACGGTCCGCATTTTGAAAGATTGCCTTCAGCGCAATCGTTCCGGTGCTAGTATCTATACTGTTGTTCGGTGTCAGCAGGGTGCCGGTCGCCAGCAGCCGCGCCCCGCCGGCAGTACCGCCCTCCGAAGAAAGGGCCAGCACACGCGGTGCCGCCCCCCCCTGTGCCGTCCGCATCGCCGCCTGCACTTTCGGGAATTCAGACTCCGGCAAGGTAAACACCAGCGAAATCGGCTGCACCTGGGTGACGGTGACAATGCCGGTGCTGTCGGTGGCGTGCACCAGATTGCCTTCATCCACCAGGCGCAGCCCGACCACGCCGCTGATCGGGCTTTCGATGTGGCAGAACGACAGATTGAGGCCGGCCGCGGCGATTGCCGCATCGTCGCCGGCAAGATTGGCGAGGGTCTGGTTGACCGTGGCCTGCTGGGTATCGAGCTGCTGCCGGCTGGCAAAATTGGTTCGCGCCAGAGCGGCATAACGGACCAGGTCGCGTTTCGCGTTATCGAGTTGCGCCTGGTCGGCCGCCCGTTTGGCCTGCGCCTGCGCCAGGGCGGCGGCGTAGGGGCGCGGGTCGATTTCCGCCAGCGGATCGCCGGGTTTTACGTCCTGGCCCTCACGGAAATAGATCTTTTCTAGCGTGCCATCGACGCGCGCGCGAACCAGCACGCTGCGATAGGCTTGCACGGTGCCGACGCCGCTCGCGAAAATCGGCACGTCCTGTTCGGCCGCCTGGGTGACCGTTACGGGAGGCGGTGCCATTTGCGCCCAGGCAGGCGCGCTGGATAGGGCAATGAGGGCCAACAGGGCACGCATTTGAGTTGCCAATATTTTTCCCCGACTTGTCGAGGGGGATGTAGGTTGGGGATAGGGAAGAAGGAAGAAGCACTTCTTTTTTGAAAAAAAGAGGCAAAAAACTTCTGTCTGTAAAGGCAGCAGCCAATTGGCCTTAACTAGCAAAAGCTTTTTTGTTTCTTTTTTTTCAAAAAGGAAAGTGCTTTTTTCTTATCCTAACGCACCTTGCCGCGTCACCCTCACCTTCCCAACGCTTCGCGGCGCCCCTTCCTGGGCGGGCGACAGGGTTGCGACCGAAAGGCGAAGCGCGCGCGAGGGCCACGAAGGTGACGTTTGCGAGACCTTCGCTCGCGATGAGGTACCGGGCGATATCGAGGATGGCTTCCTGTCGCACGCGCTGCCGCTCCGTGAGGGCGAAATGGGCGGGGTTACGGGCCTGCGCCTTGGCGCGGATGATGCGGATGGGTGTCGTCATGGGGGCAGGTAATCGGCACGACGAGGCCCGTCAAAGAAAATTTTCTTATTACAGGAATTAACGCCGCGCGCGCCAATTTTGAAAAGAAGAACTGCTTCCCTGGTAGGCTACCTCGGCATCAACCGCGACGCGATCTGCACGGGGGCCGCACGATAGGCGGCAAGCGACCGGCCGACGGCGCCAGGTGCCGCCGGTATTCGCATGCTTCGGGTGAAGGTGCCGCCGGGAGGTAGCGCTGAAACCGTTGCCGCCACGGCTGGCGGCGCTGGCGGCTCCACCGCCGCGGGTTTGCGTGCTGCCTCCGGCCGCCGGACCTGTACCTGGTCCGGCTCGGCCCAGGTGGCGAGGACGCGCTGCTGATATGCCTGGCCAAGCGCGGGAGTTTGCGAGTGATACGCCGCCGCGGCACGTGGCCACGATCCTGTCTGTTCGTGCAGCGACATCAGCAGCTTGGCCGCGTAGGCAACGTTTGTCGCCGGGTCGAACGCCTGTTCAAGCGAACTGAACGCCTCCGGGTGATACATGATGTTGACTTGCAGGCAGCCGATATCCAGCGACTTCACGCCACTCGCCTGGAACTGTGTGACGGCTGCAATCGCCTCCGCCTTCGAGGCGTAGAAGTGGCCTTCGCCGGCCGCATTCACCGTCCACGGCCAGGGTGCGGTCAACCCGTTTGCCAACACGCGGCCCGATTCGACCCGGCCAATCGCCGACAGGAACGCATCCGGTATCCGCGTTGCCGCTTCGGTCGCGGCCACCGCGCCGCGGCATAGCAAGGCAGGGCCCGCAATCACGCTAGGATTGGCGTTCACACCCGGGTCGGCTGATATCGCCGGCCAGGCAATCGGCATGGTTCCTGCCGCAGCCTTTGTCACCATGGTCGCAATCAGAAGCATGGTCGCGATTAGCAGCAACTGCGCCACCAGGTTTGTGGCACGCGACGACAGAGGGGACCAACCGGGGCGACAGGACATAGCCCACCCTACGCCGCCCACATTGCCCAATCGTGAACCGTTCCGCGGAAACCGCAGCGATCATGCTGCACTGCAAAATAACGCTTGCCTTAAGCCGCGGCCGAACCTAGATTGTGCATCGCAGCGTGCTTCGGCGCGCTGCTTCTTGGACGTTTCCTCCCTAAACTTGGCGGCATCTTCGGGTGCCGCCATTTTTTTGCCCGGCCCATGCCGGGATGGGCAGCGTGCTACCGCGCTGAGCGCGCCTCACCTGTTAAGGGCACCACCTGATTGGCCCATTTGAACCGGCGCCTTGACGAACCAGTAAAAGTTTTTTGTTTCTTTTATACAAAAAAGAAATAATTTCTCTGCTGTGTCGGTCTTATATTCCGGGAAAGCGAACCGCTACCCGACGTAATTCAACTCCCGGTAACGGTAATCCGGCAACCGGCGAAAAGAGACCCTTAGTTGCAGAGATAGAAAATTTTTCTTGCTTTTTTCTCACGTAATCGTGATGTTGTGCGCGACGGATCTGTTCGAAGAGTCGCCGCGCGACGATTTGTGACGTCCTTCTCGTTTCTGTTCTCCAAACTTGGCGGCACCCACCCGGGTGCCGCTTTTTTATGCGCGCCGAAAACCTGATCGCCGCCTCATAATTCCGTCGCGAGGCTCCGCGCGGCCTCGCTCAGGCAACCGATCCATTCAGCAAGATCACGCTGCAGGCGGGCAAACCCGGCGCGCCGCACCAACGTCGCCTCATCCATATACAGCCCGCGCGCCACCTCGATCTGTAGCGCATGCACCGCCTCGCGCGGCCTGCCATAGTGCCGCGTGACATAGCCGCCGGCATAGGGGTCGTTCCGCGCTACCAGAAAATGCCGTCCACGCAGATAGCCCTCGGCGGCGCGCACCAAGGGCAGGGCGCATGCCACTCCATGGGCATCGCCGACAACGAAATCGGGCGGCGCCCGGCGGCCGGCCGTGGCCCCGGCCGGCATCGAATGGCAATCGACCAGCACGCAAACACCGAATTTGGCCCTGGTGTCAGCGATCAGTCCGCCAAGCGCATCGTGATACGGCTGCCAGTAATGCTTCACCCGCCGCTCCGCCTCGGCGAAACGCAAACGGATGCCGTAAATCGCCTCGCCGTTGGCCACCACGCGGGCAATGGTGCCGAGGCCGGCGCCCACCCGCGCGCTGGTGGTGTTCACCCACGCGGGCAATGCGTCCTCGAACATGCCCGGGTCCAGTTCCCACGGCTCGCGGTTTACGTCGCAAAAGGCGCGGGGGAACGTGGCGGCAATCAACGGCGCGCCCAGCAACGGGGCGGCGCCGAACAATTCATCGACGTAGCTGTCCTCGCTGCGCCGCAGTGTGTGTTCGTCCAGCCGGGCGGACGCGATGAAATCGGCGCTGTAGCGGCGGCCGGAATGCGGCGACGAGAACACCAGCGGCACCGTCTGCCGCGCCGGCGCATGAATGACATAGATGTTGCCGTCCGCCGCCTCGGACGCCGCACCCGGCCACGGTGTCTCCTTGGGTGGTTCCTGGCGTGTTTCCTGGCGGGCCATGCCTCGACTGTCTCACCCAAAAAAAGTCAGCTTCCAGTTGTCGCGGTCCAGGGGGCCGCTGACAACTGAAAGCTGACGGCTGAAAGCCGAATGCTGAAAAGCCGCTGACGGGTCCGGCCGCGCAGGCCAAAAGACCTCCGGACCCGCCAGCCTGCGCGAAACGTGAGGCACCACGTTGCGCGCCGTTGCTCGCCGTCCCGGGCGGTAAGGGGGGACCTGACTGCCACCCGGACGACGTGGTTCGTTGTCGCGCGCCGGCCGGTTTATGTCCTTTATAGAACGCTAAAAACTTATGAATCCTGAAACGGTGAACCAGATGGTGCGGCGCACGGTGCGGTTGTAAGGAGAGCGCGCCGTTCGCGGCAGGGGGCTATCGTTGAGCGAACACGACATCGTGCAATTCGGGCCATTCCGGCTTGATACCGCGCGCCGAATCCTCAGCCGCGGCGATGTGCCGGTGCCGCTGAGTTCGCGTGCCGCCCATATTCTGCTTCTGCTGGTCGAACACCGCGACCGGGTGATGACGAAGGACGAAATCATCACCCACGTTTGGCGCGGGCTGGCGGTGGAGGAGAACAACCTCGCGGTGCAGGTCTCGGCGCTGCGCCGGGCGCTGGGCGAATCGGAACTGGACGAGCCGCTCATCCTCACCGTGCCCGGCCTCGGCTATCGGTTTGTCGGCCGGGTCGCGTCGCATGGCACCGAAGCGCAGCCGGATGCCCTGCCGCCGCCATCCCCACCGCCAGATATTGCTGAAAATCCAATCGAAACCCGGATGGAAGCCCGCCGGGTGCCCTTCTGGCGCGGGCGCACCGCCGCCGCGGCGCTCGCGCTGTCGATCGCCGGCTGCGTGGCGTTGTTCATGATCATCGGCCGTTCGGCGGCACCCCCGCCACCGCGGCTGTCGATGGCAGTTCTGCCGTTCCGGGACTTTTCGGATTGCAATTGCTGGGGCCGCATGTCGGACGCGGTGACCGACGACCTGACGACCGACCTGTCGCACTTTCCCAACAGCCGGGTCACCTCCCGGGAGTCGGCGAACGCGTATCGCGACAGCCCGAAATCGGCGCCCGAAGTGGGCCGCGCCCTGAACGTGCGATACCTGCTGGAGGGACACATCAGGGCGGAGGGGGACGGATTTTCGATCAACGCGCAACTGATCGAGGCGGCGTCCGACCAGCATCTCTGGGCCGACACCTTCACCGTCGAGAATAAACGTTTCGGCGGCGTCGAGGACAGGATCCGGCGCAAGATCGCCAGCATTCTGGGCGTGCAGCTCGATCAGATCGAGGGTGCCGAATCGCGGCGCGAACGTGGCGGCGACCCGGACGCGCTCGATCTGTTCTTCAAGGCCCGTTACATTCTCGATCACGCGGGCTCGCTGGAGGCGATGAAGCGGGCGCAGCTTCTGTTGGAGCAGGCGACGGCCAGGCAGGCGGGTTTCGCCGATGGCTTCGGCGAACTCGCCTGGGTGCTTGCCCGCAAGGTCAACGACGGAACCGATCCGGACTACAGCACCGACCTCGGCCGCGCGCAGGTCGTCGGGGCGGAGGCGCTGAAATTAGCGCCGAATGGCGGGCTGGCCTTGGCGGCGCGTGGCCTGCTGCTCTCCGGCCAGCGGCAATGGAAAGTGGCGCGCGACAGCCTGCAGGCCGCCCTGGCGGTGGAACCGGACAGCGTGCCGGTGCGCAGCGCGCTGATCTCCTGTCTCGGCCGGCTGGGTCTGTATGACGAGCAAGTGCGTCAGATACAGGATTTGCTCCGCATCGATCCGGAAGGGCCGGAGACGCGGGTGCAATATTACCACCTCGGCGCAGCCTATGTCATGCTGGGCCGCCCGCGCGACGCGCTCACCTACCTTGCGCAATATAGCAACGGCGAGGCGGCGCCGGAAACCGATGTGGATCCCCAGGGTGTTGCCGACTATGCCTGGCTGTATCGCATCGCGGCGCTGCAGATGGTCGGCGACCAGAGCACCGCGCACGCCGAGTTCGCCCGCTATGACAGCGTTCGGCCGAACCGCACGGCGTGGCAGATCGGCGCGTTCCTCACCCGGGACCAGGTGGCACTGCCCGGCGCGTCGCGATTCGTCCAGGCCCTGGTGCAGGCGGGCATGCCGGCGACGCTGCCGGAAGACATCGACTGGCATGTCGGCGTGCCGGACGGCATCACCTCGCACGGCCCGTTCGATCCGACACCGACAACGATCCCGGGGGCCGGGATCATCAGCACGGCGGAACTTGCCGCGGCCGTTCAGGCCGGCGAGCCGCTCCGGATTATCAATGTCGGTAGCGGCGCGGTGACGCTGGCAGGAACGTTGCCGGATTGCCGGTTCGACTGGGAAAGGGCGGACAGCGTGCAGTCTTGCGCACACATTCTGCTGCGCGGCAGCGGACCAGGCCGGCTCGTGGTCATGGGTCTCGGCGTGACCGACTGGAACGGTTACAACAGCGCACTGGCCCTGGTCGCCGCCGGCGTGCCGCGCGTGGCATGGTATCGCGGCGGCGAGGAGGCGTGGCAGGCGGCGCACTTGCCCGCAAAGGACATGCGCGACTGAAGGTGACGCCGCGGTGCGGCGCAATCTGCTTGCCTGTTGCGCGCGTCTGGGGGATTATGTTCGCGCGCGGGTCATTTCACGGCACGATAGGGAACCCCGGCCATCCGTCCGGTATCGTTGCCGTTACAACCACAAAAGGAGAGACCATGTCCGACGACCCTCCGCCACCGAATATTCCGCATCCGCCGCCGCCGGCGCCACCACCGCCGCCGCCGCCGCCGACTTCGTAATATTTCTGCGCGGTCCGGTGATTTTGCTTGGCTGCGAAAGGAAGTATTTCTTTTTTGAAAAAAAGAAACAAAAAACTTTTACTCATGCGAATGCGCGGCCCAATTCAAATTGGGCCGCGCGGATGGGGGACGACAGATTGCGTTGCGTGGCGTTCACAGTCTAGAAAGCCCCGTCCAGCCAGTCCGGAATTGCCCAGAGCACCGGCGAGTTGCGGTCCGCGGCTACAACCCGGCCATTTGGCGTGTGCTGTCCATCGCGTAGCAACGCCGCGATGAAGCGCGTTTCCGCCGTACTGCCGAGCGCCCAATACGGATCGCGCGGCAGCTCCGCGCCAGCCTTTATCAGCCGCACCATTTCGTCCGGTGCCACATCGTGATGCATGCCGTGGCCCGGCGAGCGCGGCACAAGCTGCCGCTTGGCCTGCCGCCGTGCGGTTATCGCGTGATCTACGTATGCGATATGAAAAAGATAAAGCCCGCCGAAATGGCTTGGCGCATCGGCGTGGTGAAACCCCGGCGACCAGCGAACCGGGCGCCTTGTCAGGGCGGGCTTGAAAAGGCTGGAAAACGGCCGCGTCCAGCGTCGTTGCGTTGTGATCGGCTGGGCAAAGTCGATCGGTGCGTCGCCGGGGACTTCCAGCACATCAGCGCCAAAGGCGGTCACCACATCGGCCTCGGCAGCCTTGCTCAGATCGGCCAGGTTCTTGAAGCGGCGCGGGTCGGCTACCAGCAGCTCGTCGACATCGGTATAGGCAACGGCATCATACCGATGGAGCAGATCGGCACACAGGCGTGAGACGAGATCGGCGCGCCACGCCTCGTCCAACGGCGACCGCTCCAGCCGCGCCAGGTTGAACGGGCCCGACGCGTCGATCGAGCCATCATCGGAGCCATGATCGATGACGTAGCAATGTTGCGTCCCCACAGCGGCCCGGTAATGCGCGGCCCAGACCGGCAGAAAATCCGGCTCGTTATAGACCATGGTGACGACCGCAAGCGGCGATTTCACGCGTCTGCGCCGTGCCCGCGCGAGCCAACGGACAAGAGTTTTTTGGTTCTTTTTTTCAAAAAAGAACTGCTTCCTTCCCTTTGCTGCCCCGACTCGCGGCATCCCGCGCGCGCTGCTAAATGCGGCGCCAGTTTCGCACATAGTCTCACGGGTGCCCATGGCCGGCCATAGTCAGTTCAAGAACATCATGCATCGCAAGGGCGCGCAGGACGCCCGCCGTGCACGCCAGTTCGCCAAGCTCATACGCGAAATCACCGTGTCGGCCAGGGCCGGCCTGCCGGACCCGGCGGCCAATCCGCGGCTGCGCGCGGCGGTGCTGGCGGCGTACAAGTCCAACATGTCGAAAGACACGGTGGAGCGGGCGATCAAGAAGGCCGCGGGCGCCGGCGGCGCGGACGATTACGAGGAGGTGCGCTACGAAGGCTACGGCCCCAACGGTGTCGCGATCATCGTCGAGGCGCTGAGCGACAACCGCAACCGCACCGCGGGTGAAGTCCGTGCCGCGTTCGCCAAGCATGGCGGCGCGCTGGGCGAGACAAACTCGGTGAGCTTCCTGTTCACCCGCCTCGGCGTCATTCGGTACTTGCCGGCCGCCGCATCGGCGGACGCCATGCTGGAAGCGGCGATCGAGGCTGGCGCCGAGAACGCCGAAAGCGGCGAGGAGGGCCATGAGATCACCACCGCAGCGGACGATTTCTTTGCGGTGCGCGACGCGCTCGAGGAAAAATTTGGGGCGCCTGAGGAGGCCAAGCTCGACTGGCGGCCGACGACCGTCGTCACACTGGATGAGGGGCGTGCCGCGGGGTTGCTCAAGCTGATCGATGCCCTGGAGGAAAACGACGACGTGCAAAACGTGTATGCGAATTTCGATATACCCGACTCGGTGATGGCGCGCCTTTCTGCGGCATGAGCAGGAAGAAGTTCTTCTTTTTTGAAAAAAAGAAGCAAAAAACTTTTGCAAATTTGCCGTGAGGCTTATTGGGCTCGATCCGGGACTTCGGTTTACGGGGTGGGGGCTTATTGAGGTTTCGGGCAACCGGCTGCGGCACTTGGGCGACGGGGTCATTGCCACGGAGAGCGGTGATTCGGTGCCGAACAGGCTCCGCATACTGCACGATGCACTCGCAGCACTGCTGGTGCTGCACCGGCCGGACGAGGCGGCGGTGGAAGAGACCTACGTCAACCGTAATGGATCGGCGACCTTGAAGCTCGGTTATGCACGCGGCGTGGTGCTACTGGCGCCGGCGCTGGCGGGCATTCCGGTGATCGAATACGGCGCCAAGTCGGTAAAGCTTTCGGTGGTCGGCACCGGCAATGCGGAGAAGGCGCAGGTGGCCGACATGGTGCGCCGCCTGCTGCCGGGTGCCGCGGCCCGCGCCGACGCCGCCGACGCGCTCGCGGTCGCGATCTGCCATGCGCATCACCGGTCGAGCCGCAACGCATGGGCGCGGGCGGCGCTTCCCGCCCTGGCCGTGAAAAACACATGATTGCCATGCTCACGGGTGTGGTCGCGGGCCTGGAGCCCGACCGCTGCATCATCGACGTGCACGGCGTCGGCTATCTGGTGCAGGCGAGCACCCGCACGCTGGCTGCCTTGCCCGCCCCACCGGCGCCGGCCAGAATCATGGTCGAGACGCTGGTGCGCGAGGACGCGATCCTGCTGTTCGGGTTCGCCGAGCCGGCGGAACGCGACTGGTTCCGGCTGCTGACAACCGTGCAAGGCGTGGGTGCCAAGGTTGCCCTCGGCATTCTCTCCGCGATGTCGCCGTCCGCGCTGGTCGCCGCCATTGCCGCCGGCGACCGCGCGGCACTCAACCGCGCCCCAGGTGTGGGGCCGAAACTTGCGATCCGGCTGCTGACCGAATTGCGCGAAAAGGCCGGCGCGATGCCCACCGGGGGTGGCATGACTTTGCCGCAGGCAGCGCCCGCCGGTGGTCTTGCGGCGGATGTACTATCGGCGCTGGCGAATCTAGGCTATCGTCGTGCCGAAGCGCTGCCGGCGGTCGAGCGCGCGCTTGCGGCGGCGGGCGATGCGGCGACGCTCGATGTGCTGTTGCGGGCCAGCCTGCGCGATTTGGCGAAATAGAAGGCAACCTGAACGCCGCCGCGCAAAAGGTTGATCTTTCGCCCCCTTCTTGTCAGAAAGTTCGCGGAATTTGTTCAAAGGCACCGGATGAGTCGGCGCATTGTTTTCGCGGGTGGCACGCAGACACGTGCCCTCGCGCGTATTTACCGCGGCGAAATTGCCGCCGAAACGGGCGACGACGTGGTGTTTATCGGTGCCGGTGCCGCCGGCACCGACGCCGCGCGTTCCGCCTTGCTGCTCGCCGACCTGATCGCCCTGGAAATCGATGAGGATGGCGACTCGCTGCCGTCCAGCGAAATGCCGTCGACCGCGGAAATCGTGCGCGTCCCCAATCTTTATTGCGACTATTTATGGCCATTCGCCGGCAGGTCGCATCCGAAGAACCGCGGCAACTTCATCATTCCAGGCGGCCCTTTTCCGGCCGAGCACGGTGACCGTTTTCTCGACCAGATGGTCGCCGAAGGGGTCGATGAGGACGAAGCGATCCGCCGCTATCTCGCCGTGGATATTATCAAGGAAGGTGAACTCGACAGCCGGCTTGAAGACCGGATGGGCATTCAGCAGCGGCTGGACGGTGCCTCGGGCTTCGACATTGCGGGCTATATCGCCGAGAATTTCCGCGCGCAGCCGCTGTTCCGCACGCGCCAGCGCATTACCATGCCGTTGTTGCGGCGCCTGGTGCGGCAATTGTTGCCGAAACTCGGGGTGCGCGGCTTCGACGTGGAGCGCATCAAGCGGGTGCCCTTCCCGGCCGGGGCGCAGCCGATCCATCCGGGCGTGGCAGCTCATTTCGCGCTTGCCTGGTCGGGCGCCGGCCAGCGTTTTCCGCTGAACCAGGAAGGTTATTTCACATTTGAAGCGTTTTGTCGGCGTTACATGCAGTTTGCGTGGAACGAGACACTGCATCGCGGCATCGAGACCGCGCGAAGCCAGCCCGGCGACGCCCTGGCCGATCTCGAACGCGGATTGGCGGACAGCCCGCAGTCGCCGCTCGGCCTGCGCGCACTGGCGCTGGCGCGTTTCGCCGTAGGGCTGGAGCCGAACCAGCCGCCGCCGACCGTTCTGGACGAGGATTCCTACAACCCGGCGGAAGACCCATTGCCGGCGCCGCCCTCAGCCCCGGCAACCGCGCCGGAAGGCCGCGCCGCCGCGGCGCCGGCCCCGCCAACAGACGCGGCTGTTGCCGCGACCGCCGAAGCAGCGCCTGAGGCGGCCGCGGAAGTGCCCGCCGACGCGCCCGCAGAAATCGGCGCACCGGATGCGGCGGCCACACCCGTCGCCGCGCCCGAGGCCGCCGCGGCTGGCTCCGTCGCGGACGACCATGCGTCCGCCGAAGATGACGCGCTGGAAGCGTTGCGAACCCATTTCCCGCCGCCCGCGACGGAGCCGGCGGCGCCCGGCGAGGCGCCGCCGCAGGGCGAGCGGGCCTTCCGCAACACGCAGGAAGGCTTTACCGACTTCGGGCCGCCGCCGGCCCGGGAGCCTGCGAAGGAAAAGACAAAGGAGAAGGCGAAGGATAAGGCGAAGGACAATGCCAAGGTTGGGGCCGCTGAGCCCGCGGCGGCCAATGCCTATGGCACAACCCAGGACGGCTTTACGGATTTTGGCCCGCCGCCGGGAAGGGAGCCGAAAGAGAAGGTGGAATCAGCCGCGCTGGCGGCGCCCGGCAGCGAACTGATCGATGTGCTGCCGCGCCTTCTGCCGGTGTTCAACGATCTTTCGGGGGCCTCGGACCGTCCGTTTTCCGCCATGCCCGAAATCATGCCGCCGCCGCCGCTGCGCCCGATCCTGCCACCGGAATTGCAGAACGACCCGCCGAAGCAGGGGTTTCTGTCACGGATGCTGGGGCGGAAGCAGACGTAGCCCGGATGAAATCCAGGGCCGTTCGCTGCATGGACCCGGATTGCTTAACTTAACTTTCTCTCTGATCAATCAACGCACGCCGCTTCAAATCCTGCAGCAACTGGCGCGACGCGAGTTCCACCCGCTGCTCGATCATCTGGTCGGCAATGTCCTCGCGCGTCATTGCCGCCATGTTTCGTTGCGACTTCTTGCACACCATGATGACCAGGACGCCGTCCGGCGTTACCAGCGCCTTGCTTGGGTGGCCGGGTTCCAGCCCATTGATAAGGCTCTGCATTTGCGGATTGAGGTGATCCACCCGCAACTCGCCGGGATTGCTCGGCCGCTTGCCGCCCTCCGCCTTGTTCGCCGCCTCCACCGCATCGCAACTCGTCGCCGACTTGCTCAAACCCTGCGCCGACGCCAGCGCCTGTCGCTGCTGTTCGGTGGGCGCCGCCGGATCGAGCGCGGAGGTGAACGGGTAGAACGCCTGCCGCGCATCGACGATGGTCGCCATGTCGTTGCCGGTGATCCGCTTGTCTTCCAGCGCCACCACATCGAAGCCGCCGGCGATATGCACCGGGTTGCTGATGGCGCCATTCGGCATCTGGGTGACCAGGGCGGCGATTTGCGGGTCCATCTGGTCCGGCCGCACCCAGCCCAGATCGCCGCCTTTCAGCGCCGTTTCGCTCTGGCTGAACTGGGCGGCGACCATGGCGAACGGCGCGCCGGCGCGTAGCTGCTGGATTACCGTTTCGGCGAATTTGCGCGCGTCGTTCTGGCGGGCCGGATCCTCGGCGGCGACGAAGATTTCCGCCACATGGTATTGCGGCTTTCCTTCCTGCGCGCGGAAAAGCCGCTCCTCGCGGTCGACCTCGGCGGGGGTTACAAAGCCGCGCTCGGCCAGTTCCTGGCGCAGCACCCGGGTCCAGCCGAGCGAGGTGCGGATCTGGCTGATCAGGGTGCTGAACGAGACATGCTGGGCCGCCAGCTTGGCGCGCAGGCCGCCGGGCGGCAAGCCGTTGCGCTGCTCCACCACGGCGATGGCGTTCGCCACATCGGCGTCGGCGACGACGATCTTGCGGCGCTGGATTTCCTGCAATTGCAGCCGGTCGTCGATCAGCTGGCGGGTGATCTGCGGCTTCAGGCGCGCGATCAGCTCCGGCGACAGGTTCAGGCCGGTGGACAGCGCGAACAGGCGTGCGCGGTTTTCCACGTCCTCGCGCGTGATCACGTCGCCGTTCACGGTGGCGGCGATCGCATCGGCGTCCGCCGGCGCGCGCTTGAGCACCGGCGGCGGTATGGCGATCGCCGGCTCCTCGCCCTTCGGCACCGTGGTATGCAGAGGCCTGTCGCCATCCGGCTGCGGTTCGCCGGGCCGCGGGCTCATGCCGCCACCGCCCAGGCCGCCGCCGCCCAGGCCGCCACCGCCCAGACCGCCGCCGGGCATGCCGCCGTACTGGGCGTGCGCCGCGGTCGCCGCGAGCAGGCCGCACACCAGCGCCAGCTTGAAAACCGGGGCTGCCGGCAGGCGCTTACGGAAGTTCGGGGCGCGATCTGTCATGTGCATCATTTGAATGGGAAGGAGCCAACGGTTTTGAGGGTGATGGTGAACATCATGGTGGTGTCTCCGCTATCCCCCAGGATCGACGTATAGCGCCGTGCGAACAGAATGTCTAAGGCGGTGCACTCGTCTTCCCAGCGAACGTGGGCATTGATCGAGTCGAACTGGTTGGTTTGCAGGTTGCGCAGGGTGTTTATGCTGGCAGTAAAATTGTTTGACTTGCTGGCAATGCCGAAGCTGGCTTCGTTGCGCGGCGTGAAGAAATTATAGACGCCGGCGATATACGGGTTGCTGGTTTCGAGAAATCCCGGGTCGAGAAAATCGCCGAGCAGCGTCTGTTTCTTGGCATTAATGTAATAATTTTGTATGTACAGCGCATACGGATTGGTCGCACTGTACAGATAGCCGACATTCAAATTCAGGATCGGTCGGCCGACATTGAGCACCGCGTCGGCAAAGCGCAGATCGCCGCTGGTGTGGTCCACCCTGGCGCGCGCGGTGACGTTCACCCATTTGCTCGGTGTGAAGCTGGCACGGCCGACAATGTCGGAGAGGTGACTGCCGGTCTCGAACCCGTTCCAGGGCTGGAATTGCGGATAGAGATTGTGGTCGACGTGCTCGATGGCCGAGGCGCCGATCATGCCGTCCAGCACCTGGCCGCCCTTGAACGTCCAACTGCCGTGCAGGGCGAAATTGGCGCGCAGGCCGCCGTCGAAGCGGTCGTAGCCGCCGTAGCGGTTGCGGCTGAACAGCGTCGCGTCGGTAAATTCGTAGTCCAGGCTGTCCTCGTTGGGCAGCCGGTCATGCAGGCTGTTGCCGGTATCGGGTGCGGCTATCAGTTGCACGATCGGTTCGACGATCTGGGTGCCCAGGCTGCCGGCATCGCGCACGAACGGCCAGTTTATCTTCAGGGTCACCTGGGGCTGCGCGTGCCCGGTGGAGGTCTCCTCCGCATCGCCGTAATTCGGCTCGGCGTTCAGGAACGTGGCGTTGTAGGCGCTTGCCGTGACCTCGGCGGTCAATTGATATTGTTCGCCGAGCAGACCGGAAAACGGCCGGTCCCACGCGAGATGGCCTGCAAGACGCCTGGTATCCGTGCCGAGGCCGCGATAGACGTTGAAGTCCATCGTATCGAAAGCCACGCGGCCGCCCCAGAAATCCGGCTCGCTGACGAAACTGTAGGTGTAGCGCGGCAGCACATAGGGCAGCGTGCTTTGCGTAATGGTTGCGTTCAGGCCCTGGTAGCCGGCGACATCCAGCTTGGTGTAGGCGCCGACACCGAAACCTTCGATGTAGGCAGAGGATTCGAGAAAATTGAAGATGAAGGGGGTAATTTCGTAGTCGCGCAGAAAGGTTTCCGAGTTGCTCGCGTTGAGGCTGACACCGTAGCGCCAGGTGTCGTCCCAGTTGAAATTCGCATTGGCGAAGACGTAGCCGGCAACCCGGTTCTGGTCCTCGCCGACACCGCCATTGATGCTGATGCGGCCCTCGTCGAGCCAGTTGCGATACAGCATTTGCAGATCCCCGCCCTGCCGCGTGCTGAGTTCGGGTGACACGGTGAGGTCGGACTGGCCGTCGATCACCCAGTAATAGGGGATCTGGAAATAGGTGCCGAGATATTCGCTGGAAAATCCGATCGAGCCGACCAGCAGGCCGCTCTGCCGCTTCACCGAAGGATCGGTGTTGGACATATAGGGAAAATAGAACACCGGAAAACCGAACACGTCGAGCCAGGCGTCGGTGTATTCGATGCGCTTGTGCTCCAGATCCTGCGTCATGTGGTTCGACCGGAGTTGCCATTCCGGCGGGCGCAACGGATGCTTCTTGCAGGCGTCGCACGCGGTGTAGACGCCGCGGGCCAGTTCGTTGAGCTTGCCGTCGGTGCGGCGGGCGCCGTTGGCGGCAAGCTTGCCGTTGTCGGCGAGCAGCGCCCGCATGTTCGTAATGATGCCCTTTTTCATCCCCTCTGTCACTTCGGCATAATCGCCGAACACCAGTTCGCCGTCCGGCTCGATGATGACGACATGGCCGTGCGCCGCGGCCACGTTGGTGTTACGGTCGAACGTGATGCGGTCGGCGGCGAGGTAATGGTCGTTCTGCCAGGCCTGCACGTGGCCCTCGGCGGAAACGATGCCGTTGGTTTTGTCGTAGGTGACGCGGTCGGCGAGGAAGGTGACAGGCTCGTTGCCGGATATGGGTTTTTCGGCGGGGCCCTTTTTGTCCTTGTCGTCGTGGCCGCCGAATTGGGCGGCGGCGGGGTAGGCGGCAAGCAAAAAGGCCAGGAGAAGTAGTTCTTTTTTGAATAAAAGAAGCAAAAAACTTTTGCTCATTGGCACCCGCGGCCCATTTCGAAGTGGATCACGTGCGCCAATGAGCAAAAGTTTTTCGCTTCTTTTATTCAAAAAAGAAGTGCTTCCTTCCTTCTTCACCCATCCTCCAGATGCAACAACAACGACACTGCCAGCATAAGCCCCGCCCCCGCCGGTGCCCAGGCAGCCAGCACCGACGGCAGCACCCCGGATTGGCCGAATTCCTCGGCCACCTTGCTGACCGTGAACAGCGCGAAGCCCGATGCGACGCCCGAGAGTATCATCTGGGCCACACCGCCGCGGCGGACCGGCCGCATGGAGAAACCCGCGGCGACCAGCGCCATGGTGCCGCACAGCAGCGGCAGCGCCAGCAGCGACTGGAAGTGCAGGCGGTGCCGCACCGCCGAAAACCCGGCCGCATCCAGCAGACTGATGAATCCCGGCAGCGCCCACACCGACAATGTATCGGGCGACTGGAAACTTTCCTGCATGCGCCGCGCCGTAAGGTCGGTCGGCAGATCGAGCATGCCGACATTTTCCGGCAAATGGTCCGGCTTGATGGTGCGCGCGCCGGTCATGTGCCACGCGCCCGGTTCCAGCCGCGCGTCCTTCGCCTCGATGCGGACGAGCAGCCGGTCGTGCCCGTTCAGCCGGAACACGCTGACTTCCTTCACCGTCACCACTTTTTTCTTCAGCGTCACCTGGCGCGCGTGCAACACGGCCACGCCCTGCGGGTCCAGCGCGCGGTCCATCTGGCGTAGCCACAACTGCCCGCCCGACAGAGCGAGCGGGCCGCCGGTCTGGCGGATGTAGATGTTGTCCAGCGATTCGGCGCGCTGGTACAGCGCGGAGGACAGTGGGGAGACGGCGGCCGTGGCAATGGCGCCGACCAGCACCGCGCAGGCGACCGGGGAGGCGAGGAACTGCCAAGCCGAAATTCCGGCGGCGCGGGCGACGATCAATTCGGACGACCGGTTCAGCCGCCAGAACGCCAGAATGCCGCCCAGCAGTACCGCGAACGGCAGGATTTGCAGCATCAGGAACGGCAGGCGGAGCAGCGCGATCGACGTTACCATGCCGAACCCGACATCCGGCCGGGTCGCCGCGCGGCGCAGCAATTCGATGAAGTCGAACAGCGTCACCAGCAGCGAAAGCCCGGCGAGCATCATCAGAACCGCCTGGGTGAACTGGCGGGCGATGTAGCGGGAGAGGGTGACCGAGAACGCCATGCCAGAGCGTGATATCTTCAAGATGAGCCGGCACCAGCCCTCGCCCCCGCCCGGCCACCCATTCGATGGTACCGTCGGGGCGGCCGGGCGGGGGTGAGGGCTGGTGCCGGCTTCAAGCTATCACGCTCTACGTGCCGGCCGCCAACCGCCGGGCTCCCGCGAAGGACCGCTCGGCCGCACCCGGCACGAAAAGCACCCACGCCGCGGCGGCCCCGGGCAGCATGACCTGCAGCCACACCAGCGGTATCAGCGCCACATGGCGGGTCGCCAGGCTGGACACGGCGAGGCCGGTCGCGAGCAACCCAACCATGATCGCAATCGCCGCCGCGGGCCGCGCGATGTTGCCGTAGCGCCGGAAGCCGCCGGTGAGCACGGACGCCAGCGCCACCAGCGTGAACCCCAAGGCGGTGATCGGCTGGGTGAGGCGGTGGTGCGCCTCGACCATGAACTTGCCGACATCCTGCGGCTGGGTTGTCGCCGGGTTGGGACGCAGCAGCTCCGACATATTCATTTCATCGACGTCACGACTCTCCTGGTTGTCGCCGTGGCCGGCGGTGGAGAGGTCGATCACGTCCTCGGCGAAGGTCAGCACGTCGAGGCGGCCGGTCTTGCGGTCGATTTCCTCACGCGAGCCGTTCAGCAGCAGCACGCGCGGCGCGTCCGTGCTCGGCAGCAGCCGGCCGCTTTCGGCCAGGATGGTGGCGCGGCTGTTCTCGTCGCGGTCATCCTCCACGAGAATGCCGTGCAACGTGCCGTCCGGATCGCGCGAGCGGACATAGACGGTCAACTGGTCGGACACGGCGGTGAACACGCCTTCCTGCAGCAGGAAGGCGGCGACGCGGTTGCGGATTTCGAACTGGTAGCGGCGGAACGCCTGCGAGCTCACCGGGACGACGTAGAGATTGAGCACCAGGCAGAAAACCAGGCTCATCACGCCGAGGATGACGGCGGGGCGCGACAATGCCCATTGGCTCAGGCCGGCGGCGCGCATCACCGTCAGCTCACGGTCGCCCGCGAGGCGCTGGTAGACGAACTGCACCACCACGAAGGTGGTGATCGGCAGGATGACGGCGGTGAAGCCGGGTACCATGAGCGACGTAAGCTCGACGAACACCCGCAGCGACAGGCCGCGATTGACCACCAGTTCGACAAACCGCAACGACTGGGTGAGCCAGATCAGCGCCACCAGCGCCGCGGTGACCGCGGCGAGCGCGCCGATAAGCTGGCGCAGGATGTAGCGGTCTAGCTGGGACAGCATCCGCGGCACCTAACAGGTGCGGGGGCGCGGGGCCAGATGGGCGGGTGTGAGCAAACGTGTCCGGGGGCGGTGGAGGACACTACTACGTTATGAGTTGAGCCGCGGAACATTGGGCCTTCCATGGGCGGAAGCAACGGCACTGTGTGAAACGGATCACATATCCGTGGGTTGGACTGGCCGTATGGTCGCTCCAGACAACCCAAGAATGTCAGGGCGCACCCATGGAACACCGTAATATCGGCCTAGCCGGCGTTGGTTCGAACGTGATCGCGTTCCGGCCGGCCGCGAAATCGCCGGCACGTCTCACGCTGCGAGACCGATTGGAAATCGACGCCTGGCGGAACCCCGCGTGCATGCGCGGTTTCGACAGGCTGGTGATTCACGAACGTGGCCACTTGGACCCGCCGGAATTCGAGGCCTTCCTTGGCATTTATCGGCGCGGCGAATCCTGGGCGCGGTGGAATGTGGCACGGTGCGGCGCCTGGGTGCTGGCCTGGTGCAGCGCGAACGGCGCCGATATCGGGCGTTTTGATTCGGTGGGGGAGGCACTTCAGACGCTGCTTGGCGCGGCGCCGGTGCTGGCGTGAGGCAGTAAGGAAGCAAGCAAGTCCATCTGTTACGGTCAGCAACTGACTGCTCCATCTGGTTCGCCATCTTGGACGCAATTAGCAAAAGTTTTTTGGTTCTTTTTTTCAAAAAGGAACTGCTTTCTTCCTTGGAATTCAGCCTGCGCCGCGCTACGTTTTTGATGTGTCGCATCCCGATCCATCAATTTTTGAGCAGATCGACGATGCTGCCGAGGCGCGTGCCGTGGGCATCAAGGGTGACGATGTGATTATTCTCCGCGTCCATCACGGCGCGCGCCAGTTCGAGGCGTAGAGCGCAGTTAAGCGCAACGAAGCGAAAAACAAGTATGGAGGAAGCAGTTCTTTTTTTCAAAAAAGAAACTGCTTGCTTCCTAGGCGCGCCGATCCCGAAACCGCCGGATCAATGCATTTGTGGAACTATCGTGCGCAAGCGCCGGCTCTCCGCCATGTCCCAGTTCAGGAATGATCCGGGTTGCCAGCACTTTGCCGAGTTCCACGCCCCACTGGTCGAAACTGTCGATATTCCAGATCGCGCCCTGGGTAAAAACACTGTGCTCATAGAGCGCCACGAGGCTGCCGAGGGTTGCCGGGTCCAGCGTGTCGGCCAGGATCGTGTTGGTCGGGCGGTTGCCCTCGCAGACGCGGAACGGAGTTTGAAAGTCGGGTGAGCCTTCCTTCGTCAGTTCCTCCGCGGTTTTGCCGAAAGCGAGGGCCTCGGCCTGGGCGAACATGTTGGCCATCAGCCGGTCATGCTGGTCGGCGAGCGGCGAGAGGGGCCGGCTGAAGCCGATGAAATCGCAGGGGACGAGGCGTGTGCCCTGGTGGAGCAACTGATAGAACGAGTGCTGGCCGTCGGTGCCCGGCTCGCCCCAGACGATCGGGCCGGTCTGGTAATCCACGACATGGCCGTCGAGATCGACATGCTTGCCGTTGCTCTCCATTTGCAACTGCTGCAGGTAGGCCGGGAAACGCGCCAACGGGGCCGCGTAGGGCATGATGCCGATGGTCTGCGCGTTGAAGAAGTTGCTGTACCAGACAGTGAGAAGGCCGAGCAGCATGGGCAGGTTCCGGGCCGCGGGGGCGGTGCGGAAATGCTCGTCCATGGCGTGAAAGCCGCCGAGCAGGGAGCGGAAATGGTCCGGCCCGATGGCCAGCATGGTGGACAGGCCGATGGCGCTATCCATCGAGTATCGGCCGCCGACCCAGTCCCAGAAGCCGAAAGTGTTGGCGGCGTCGATACCGAATTTGGTGACGCCTTCGAGGTTTGTTGAAACGGCGACAAAATGTTTGGCAACCGCCGCGTCCGGCCCGAGCTTCGCCAGCACCCAGGCGCGGGCGGAAGCGGCGTTCGTCATCGTCTCCAGCGTGGTGAAGGTCTTGGACGATATGATGAACAGCGTTTCCGCGGCATCGAGGTCGCACGTCGCCTCGGTAAAATCGGCGCCATCCACGTTGGCGACGAAACGGAATTGCATCGCCCGGTCGCTGTAGGTTCGTAGCGCGCGGTAGGCCATTTCGGGGCCGAGATAGGAGCCGCCGATGCCGATATTGACGACGTTGCGGATGCGCTTGCCGGTATGGCCGGTGAAGCTGCCATTGCGGACCCGCGTGGCGAACTCCGCCATGGCGTCGAGCACGCGATGCACATCCGGCACGACATTGACGCCGTCGAGATCGATGCGGCTGCCGCGCGGGGCGCGCAGGGCGACGTGCAGCACCGCGCGGCGCTCGGTGACGTTGATTTTCTCGCCGGCAAACATCGCATCGCGGCGCTTGGCCACGCCACGCGCCTCGGCGAGTTGGAGGAGCAGTTTTATCGTTTCGTCAGTGATGCGGTTTTTCGAGTAATCGAGATAAATGCCGGCTGCCTCGGCCGAAAAACGCTCGGCGCGGCCGGGGTCATCGGCGAACAGCTCGCGGAGATGAAGGTCCTTGATTTGGGCGTGGTGGGCGGCCAGGGCTTGCCAGGGGGGGACGGTCATCGGAAGTCTCCATGAAGTAGGCAGTTCTTTCTTGAAAGAAGCACCAAAAAACTTTTACTTATTACGGGCAGCCCGGATGCTCACCATCGAGTCGGCAGATGGCAGCGATGAATAAAAGTTTTTTGGGGCTTTTTTTCAAAAAAGAACTGCTTCCTTTCTTCTAAGCTAGAACCTTGCTCTTATGCTCAAGAGCCCCCAGCAACTCATTCCAGGAATCATCGAACCCTTTGGCGCCGGCGATCTGCAACTCCGCCGACAGTGCGGTCAGATCGATTCCGGCTTTCTCATGTGCCCGCAGCACGTCCTCGGCATCGCCGCCGTCGCGGGGCACGCTGCCGGCCAGCCGCCCGTGATCGGCGAAGGCCAGCAGCGTTTCCTCCGGCATCGTATTGACCGTGTTGGGTGCCGCCAGGCCCGAAATATACAACGTGTCGGGCGCGGATTTGTCCTTCGTGCCGGTGCTGGCGAACAGCAGCCGTTGCGGCCGCGCGCCGAGATTTTCCAGCCGCTGGTAGCGGTCGCTTTCGAGAATGTCGCGATAGGCCTTGTAGGCCTGGCGGCCCACCGCGAGGCCGAGCGTGTTGCGCAGGCTCGCCGGCACCTTTTCGGCAACCGCGCGGTCCCAACGGCTGATGAACAGCGAGGCAACCGAGCGCACGTCCGGCGACAGTCCGGCGCGCACGCGGCGCTCCAGGCCGGCGAGGTAGGCGTCCGCCGCGGCCTTGTACTGGTCGGTGGAGAACAGCAGCGTGACGTTCACCGGTATGCCGGCGAAGATGGCTTCCTCGATCGCCGGCAGGCCCTCGACGGTGCCCGGGATCTTGATGAACAGGTTGGGGCGGCCGGCCTGGGCGTGCAACTTCTTCGCCTGCGCCAGGGTCTGTTTGGTGTCGCGCACCAGGCGGGGCGACACTTCGAGCGAAACAAATCCGTCAATCGTGCCGGTGCGCGCGTAAACCGGCGCGAACAGGTCGGCGGCACGCGTGAGGTCCTGCACCGCGAGATTGAAGAACAGGTCCTCGCCGCTGGCGCCGGCCCGCGTCTGCCGGTCGATATCGGCGTCGTATGCACTGCCGCGCGTTATGGCGAGGTCGAAGATGGTCGGGTTCGAGGTGAGGCCGGTTACGGATTTGGTTTCGATATACTTCTGCAACGTGCCGCTATCGAGCAGTTCGCGTGTGATATTGTCCAGCCACAGGCTTTGGCCGAGAGCGTTGAGTGAGCTGGGGGCATCCGCTACCATAGGTTGTCATCCTTCGTCGCTGGCATGAGGGGGCAACTATATCATGACCTGGCGGTTCCAGCCGCAAGGCAGGGTCCCTGAACGAGCGCCTCGTGTAATTAGCAAAAGTTTTTTGGTTCTTTTTTTAAAAAAACTACTTCCCTCAAGTCCTAACGATCGCCGTTGCTCCAGGAAGCCGCCATCGCCAGCCGCGCCAAAGCCGGCATCGAGCGCACGCCGGTTCGGTGCATGATCGACGCGCGGTGATTTTCCACCGTCCGCTGGCTGATGCCAAGGGTGGCGGCGATATTCTTGCTGGCAAATCCGGCCAGAACCATGTCCAGAACCTGGCGCTGACGGGGCGTGAGGGCCGCCAGGTGGCTCGATGCGTCCTGCCGGAGGGCCGTGAGCTTGCCGGAATCGTGCGACATTTCCAGCGCCCTGGCGACGCTGTCCAGCAGATCCCGGCCGCTGACCGGCTTCTCGATCAAATCGAGGGCACCGGCTTTCATCGCCTCCACCGCCATCGAAACGTCGCTCGCGCCGGTGATGATGATGGCGGGCAATTTCTGCCCTGCATCCTGCAGACGGTGCAGCAGCTCCAGGCCCTGCATGCCGGGCAGGCACGCGTCCAGGAGCAGGCAGGCCTCACGACCGGGCTGGTAGGCGCCCAGGAACGCCTCGCAGCTCGGATACGCCTCCACCAGGTGGCCGGAATCCTGCAGCACGCGCCGGATGGAATCGCGCACGCCGAGATCGTCGTCCACGACATAGATGATTGGCGGACCGGCCACCGCGGCGCCCAGGTCGGGCGTCGACGGGACCGGCCCTGTATCGGGCGATCCGGATGAAGCCGGCAGCACGCGTGAGATGAGATCCGCCAATTCCTCGGGCCGGACCGGCTTGATCAACTGCACGCAGTCCCGCGCCGCGATGTGCTGCAGCGTCTCGGTGGAGATATCGCCGGTCAGGATGATGGCGGGCACATGATGGTGCAGGCGTTCGCGCAATTTTTCCGTCAACTGCAGCCCGTTCATGTGCAGGGGCAGGTTGTAGTCGGCGAGGATGAGGTCGGGGCGCGACTTGGCGCGCGCGACGCGCGCCAGCGCGTCCACCCCGTCCACCGCGGCGGTGACGGCATGGCCTTGCCCTTCGAGGACAAGTGTCAGCAGGTCACGGATATCCGGATCGTCCTCGACCAGAAGGATGGCGGCATGCCGCGCGGCCCCGGCGTCGGTTGCCGGTGGCGCCGCGCGTGTCATCGGGGCTGGCGGCGCCCCGCCTGTAGCATCTGGCGGCGTACCGCCGCGGGGACCACGCGCCGGCGTGGGGTCAGGCCCTGGCGCCAAGTCGGCCTCAATCGAGAAGGTCGAGCCGACTCCGCTGCGGGAGCGCACGATGACGCGGTGGCCGAGGAGGTCGCCCAGCCGCTTGACGATGGATAGCCCCAGGCCGAGGCCGCGGCTGCGTTCGCGCGCCGCGTTGTCCACCTGGTGGTACTCGTCGAAGATCGATTCGAGTTCGCCGACGGGAATGCCGATGCCGGTATCGCACACGGTGATCACCAGCATGCCGCCGCGGTGCCGGCAGCCGAGCAGCACGCGGCCATGCTTGGTATATTTCACCGCGTTGGACAGCAGGTTGCGCAGCATCTGTTCGAGCAGATGCGGGTCGGTACGGACCACGTGCCCGCACGGCACGAGGCGCAGCTTGAGGCCGTAGGCCGATGCGATGACGCCAAATTCCTCATGCAGCCGGGCGAGCAGCGGGCCCACGGGGAAGTCGACGATGTGCGGCTGCACCGTGCCGGCATCGATTTGATTGATATCGAGCAGGGTGTTCAGCATGGTCGTCATGGCGCTGAGGGTGGGGTCGAGCAGCGCCACCAGCCGCTTGGCCGCGTCACCCTGCACGGTCTTGGCCAGCAGGCCCTGCAGCAACGCCAGTGCCTGCACCGGCTGGCGCAGGTCGTGGCTG
>Ga0116226_10000846_pt1 | contig 26600 bp, 18 predicted proteins | sample S1TSphfallax_FD_89692 | JGI IMG/M metagenome (GOLD analysis project Ga0116226, IMG submission 89692) | Host-associated microbial communities from peat moss isolated from Minnesota, USA - S1T2_Fa - Sphagnum fallax MG | ecosystem: Host-associated > Plants > Peat moss > Unclassified | place: USA... | reverse complement strand
TCGCCGGATCGGGCCAGGGCGATGCGCATCAGCGGTACATCGACGATCGGCCCCGCAGCGGCCGGTGGGTCCGCTTCGATGATCGGCTCGGCCGGCGAAACCGTCGCCGCGCCCGGCGGTATCTGGACCGCGAACGGCGCATCCCCCAACAGAACCTGAGGCTCAGCTAGCACGGTCTTGTCGATAAACAGGGTGAACAGGCGGATCTGCGGCGTCGGCTTTGGGCGCCCATTGTAAATGCCGGTAATGCCCGGTGCGAAGGAAATGCCGATGGAGCCGAGTTCGCGGGCGAAAAGCTCCAGGCATTTTACGTCCTGATGCACAACAACTAGCCGCAGAAGCACTTCACGCGACGCCCGGGCCCTTGAGCCCGCGCCATAGGAGGCTTCGGCGCCCAGCGCCTCAATATGCGTGGCGGTAAAATCAGGCAGTCCGCGTGCGGAAAATTCCAGCCGCGCCCGGGCGATGAGGGCTTCGCCGGTGCGCTCCGCCTTGGCCGCCGCGTCGGGCCCGACGATGGAGACGGTGGCCACGGCCTTATATCCATCCTGATAGGTGGCGGAAACCTTGTACTGGGTTGTCGGCGACCGGCCCTTGGCGCCCGTGACCCGCACCTTGTCAGGCCCCGCCTGGCTGAGGTTCACATTGGAAAAATCAGCAATAACGTCCGGCAGAATATAGGCGGCCGGATCGCCGATTTCGTACAGCACCTGCTCCGCTGCAGATCCGGGGATGACCAGCCCCCCTGTCTCAGGCGGCTTGGTGAGGGTGAAGGCGCCGCTCTCCTCACACTGGGCGATAGGATAGCCGATATTCTCCCAGTTGGGCACCTTCATCCAGTCGGTATGCAGGCCGCCCACGCCCTGAGCCCCGCATTCGAGCAGATGGCCGACAAGGCTGCCGGCGGCGAGCCGGTCATAGTCGTCCGCCGCCCAGCCAAATTCATGCATAAGGACGCCAAGCGCCAGGGCGCTGTCGGCGCAGCGCCCAGTGATGACGATATCGGCGCCGGCGTCCAAGGCCGCCTTGATCGGCAAGGCGCCCAGATAGGCGTTGGCGGTCAGGAGCCTGGCCGGCGGCGGCTCGCCCGTCACCGCCTCGGTCACGCCCGCGGCGCGAAGCTGGTCCATATAGGGCAGGACGTCATCGCCGATCACGGCGGCGATCTTCAGATCAAGACCCAGCTCGTCGCACGCCGCCTGCATCGCCGTCCGGCACGCCATCGGATTGACGCCGCCGCCGTTGGAGACGACCTTGATTCCCCGCCGGGCGATTTCGGCCAGGTGGGGCTTCAGATAACCGATGAAGTCGGGCGGAAAGCCGCCGGCTGGGTTTTTCATCTGCGCCCGCGCCAGCAGCGACATGCTGACCTCGGCCAGATAGTCCATCATTAGATAATCGACCTCAGCCGTCAGAAGCTGGGGGATGGCGCGCGGACTATCGCCCCAGGCGCCCGAAGCGCCGCCGATGCGCACAAGGCGGTCCACCATGTCTAACCTTCTTTGCCTGAGGACGTTAAGTCTGAAGAGCTTGGCGCCAGCCAGCTCGGCTTGCGTTTTTCGTTGAAGGCGGCCAGGCCCTCGGCGGCGTCGGCGCTGCGCGAGGCTAGGCCGATCTGTGCCTCGGCGAAGGCCAAAGCCTCATGAAAGGCCATCATCTCCATGGCGAAGATGGCGGCCTTGCCCCGCCGCACAGCCATGGGCGAGGCGGCGCGAAGTTTCTGCACCAGGGCGTCGATCTGAGCGTCCAGTTCGTCCGCCGGGGCCACAGCGTTGATCAGACCGATCTCCGCCGCCCGGGCCGCCGTGATCAGCTCCCCCGTCAGGCACAGCTCATTGATGTGGCGGGCGTGCAGCGTGGCGCGCAGATAGACCAGCACCTGCATGGGAAAGACGCCGACCTTCACCTCCGGCAGGCCGAACCGCGCATGCTCCGCGGCTATGGCCAGATCGCACAGGGACATCAGCCCCATCCCGCCGGCGACGCAGGCGCCGTTGATCCGGGCGATGATGGGAATGCCGGCGGTGCGGACCACCCGGGCCAGCCTGCCGAAATCCGTGGTCGGCTCATCGGGGCCCGCCTGAAAGGTTCCGGTTCCCTTGCTGAGATCAGCCCCGGCGCAAAACGCCTTATCGCCGACGCCGGTCAGGACGATGGCCCGAACAGACGCATCGCGCGCTGCGGTATGAACCGCATGCTCTATTCCGGCCAGCACTTCAGAATTAAGGGCGTTGCGGCGCGCCTCGCGATCTATCCAGACCCACAGGGCGTCGCCCCGGCGCTCCAACCGCAGGTCTTGGGATGAAAATTCAGCGTCAAAGAGGGACATCTCGGCGTTTCCTGCGCGCGAAGGACGTAACTTCGGCTTAAAATGCGTCGTCACGGATCGATGAGTTTAAAAAGGCGGAACGGACCCAGGCGACCTTTTTTATTTGTTTTAATTTATTCGCGAGTACGAATTTTTTTTCGTACGGGCGCATGATTTGCAGCCCTGAACGAAATTTGTCAACCACGAGACCATGCTGACCCGAACCGTTGAAGCTTTCCCTTAACGCGTGGATTCTGCTTGACGAAAAAAAAAGGCCGTGGCTTTTTCGGTGATCTGAAATCATTTTCGCCTTGGCGGAAATTTCGAGGCCATTGAATAAGAGCGCCCTTAAGGCGCCATCTGATCGGAGGAATAATGCCAACATCTGCTATTGATCATTTCGATATGGGTCAGCGGGCGGGCATGGACGTCGCAGCGATGGATCACGAAGCTGAAGGCGCGCTCGAACAGCGCACCGTGCGCCGCACCATGCTTCGGCTCATTCCGTTCTTGATGCTTTGCTACGTCATCGCCTATCTGAACCGGGTCAATCTCAGCTTCGCCGCGCTTCAGATGAACCGCGATCTGGGACTTACGGCGAGCGCCTACGGGTTCGGCGCAGGCATTTTCTTCATCACCTACTGCCTCTGCGAAATTCCCTCCAACCTGCTTATGCATCGCTTCGGCGCGCGCGCCTGGATCGCGCGCATCATGCTGAGTTGGGGCGTCTGCGCGGTGGCCATGGCTTTCATCCGCGGCCCCGTCAGCTTTTATGGGATGCGGCTGCTGTTGGGCGCGGCCGAAGCGGGCTTTTATCCCGGCGTGCTGTATTTCCTAACGCTCTGGTTCCCGAGCACCCATCGCGGTCGGATCATCGGCCTTTTTCTCGCCTCAATCCCCATCAGCGGCATAGTCGGCGCGCCGCTGTCCGGCTGGCTCCTGACCCTATCCGGAACGCTGGGGCTTCGGGGCTGGCAGTGGCTCTACATCGTCGAGGGTCTGCCCGCGATCTTGCTGGCTCCCGCCGCGCTGGCCATGATCCACGATAGCCCCAAGACGGCGCCCTGGCTGCCTGAGGCGGAAAGAACCTGGCTTGTGAACAAACTGGCCGGCGAGCAGCGGAAGGTGGAGGCGAAGCGCCGGATCACCCCGCTCCAGTCCTTGACCAACCCTTGGGTCCTGTTCCTAGCCGCCACCTATTTCAGCAATGTCTGTCTGTTGAACGGCATCACCTTTTTCCTGCCCCAGATCGTCAAGGGCTTTGGGTTGAGCGCCGTGCAAACCGGCTTCGTCGTCGCCCTTCCTAGCTTGCTCGCCCTGGCGGGTCTGATCTGGTGGGGCCGCAGGTCGGATGCGCGACAGGAGCGATACGGCCATGCCGCCGCAGCGAATCTTCTCGGCGGCGCGGCCCTTCTGCTCGCCATGGTGATAACAGACCCGGCGGCGCGAATCGCCGCCATCGCCGTGGCCTTCGCGAGCACGCTGGCCTTCACCGCACCCTTCTGGGCCATCCCCAGCACCTTTCTATCTGGCGGCGCGGCGGCGGGCGGAATTGCGGCGATCAGCGCCATCGGCGTAACGGGCGGGCTGGTCGCGCCCTGGGTCATCGGCCTGCTCAAGGATCTGACGGGAGACTTTCGAATCGGACTGGGGGCCTTCGCCTGTCTCGCCATGGCGCTTACCGCCATCTTCTATGTCTTCGGCCGCAAGCGCCAAGCCGGCTTGACGGCGGCCGACGCCGGCTCTTCGGCGTGAACGACCGAGGACGGGTATGTTCTTAAGCGATGTCGCCTCGCGCCGACGGCTGCCCGTCGTCTTGCTCAGCGGCTTTCTGGGAAGCGGAAAGACGACGCTGGTCAACGCGCTGCTCAAAGACACGCGCTTGGCTGAAACCGCCGTCGCCATCAATGAATTCGGCGCCATCCCATTGGATCAGCACCTGATCGAAACTGACGCGGACAAGACAGTCGTGCTCGCCAACGGCTGCCTCTGCTGCAATGTCGCAGGCGATATGGAAGACGCCGTCCTGCGCATATTCAGTCGTCGCCAGGACGGCAGCCTGCCGACCTTTCAAAGGATGATCATTGAACCGTCGGGGCTAGCCGATCCGGCCCCCATCGCCCAAGCCATCCTGCGCAATCCCATCATGTCGCGCGTCATGCGCCTGGAAGGAGTGATCACCACGGTGGACGCGGTGTTCGGCGAGGTGCAGATCGCCCGCCATCCGGAAACACGCAAACAGATTTCTCTGGCCGATACGCTGGTCGTCACCAAGACCGACCTGGCGCCATCCGACGATGTTCGCCGCCTGAAAAGCCGGCTCCGGGATTTGAACCCGCTGGCCCGGCTTATCGAGGCCGACCATGGTCAGCTCGACGCCGAGCTGCTCCTGCCAAAAGCTTTTCTCGACCCCACAGCGCCCGCCGCGTCGGGCCCCCATCCGGCCGCCGGCCTGACTGCGGAGGCCGCGGACCCGGGGCATACGTCCCAGGTCGCCGCCGTCTGCCTCACCGCCGATCGTCCCTTGAACTGGCGGGCGGTGGAACGCTTTCTGCAAGAGACGCGCATCGCTCACGCCGAGCGCCTGCTGCGTCTGAAGGGCCTTCTCAACCTGGCCCAGGCGCGCGGTCCGGTCGTGGTTCAGGGCGTCCATCACGTAATGCATCCGCCGGTCGAATTGCCGACCTGGCCTGATGCGGATCGCCGCAGCCGGATCATTCTTATCGTTCAAACCGGCGCCGACGGCGTCGACCCGGAGGCGCTGAGCGCGCGCTGGGACGCCGCCCTGCCCTCCCTGATCGCCGAGCCGGTCTGTGCGGCCTAACCTTCGGATTGAGTCCTAAATGCGCGCCATCGACGTACATGTGCACCCCATGAACCCGGCCTATGTGGAGGCGAGCCTGCCCTTCATGCCGGCCGCCCAGCGTATGTTCGCCGGCAAGTTCGACGCCCGGCCAGATTCTCAGATCGCCGAGGATTACCGCCGCGACGACATCCTGGCCCTGGCCATCGCCTGGGATGCGGAACACGGCGCCGGCGGCGGCGTCTACGCCAATGAAAGTCTGGCGGCGCTCACGCGAGATTATCCGGATGTTTTCCTGCCCGGCTGGGCCATGGTCGATCCCTGGCGCGGCCGAAAAGGGCTGGAGGAGATCGAGCACGCCATCAAGGACCTGGGCCTCCTAGGCGTGAAATACCAGCCGCCGGTTCAGGGCTTCTCCCCTGCCGATCTGCAATTCTACCCGATCTGGGATCTGCTCCAATCCCTGGGCGCGCCGGTCCTGATCCACTGCGGCACCACCGCCATCGGCGCGGGCGAGCCGGGCGGACTGGGCTTCAAGCTGCACCATGGCCGCCCCATTCCCAATATCGACAATATCGCCGCCGACTTCCCCCGACTGAACATCATCGCGGCCCATCCTGGCTGGCCCTGGACGGAGGAACTGATCGCCGTCGCCCTGCACAAGCGCAATGTCTCCATCGACATCTCCGGCTGGGGTCCCAAATACATCCCCGCCCCCCTGAAACATGACATGCAAAGGCGGCTGCAGGACAAGGTGCTGTTCGGCTCAGACTATCCCGGCTGGAGCCCAGGCCAGTGTTGTGACGAATGGCAGATGGAGGGCTTCAAGCCCGGCGTCATCGACAAGCTGTTCCATCAGAACGCGGCCCGAATTCTGAAGCTGGACGCCGCCATCCAAAACGCCGTCGCCGCCCGCGCCGCACTTGAAGCTGCGGCTTCAGACCCAGCGCCCCACTAGCCCGCCAAAACACCATCAAGTCCAGGAGATCTAAGCCATGTCCCAGAAATCCCCCTACGTCATTCGCGCCGATGAAGTTCAGCCCTACAGCCCCGCCAACCATACCGGCACCAAGAATTATCGCCTGGTAGGTCCCAATGTGAACGGCGCCAAGCACCTGGAAATCGCCCTGGGGGATATCGAGCGCCACGAAGGCTCGCCCGCCCACGCCCACCCCGATCTGGAGCAGGCGGTGTATATCCTCGAAGGCGAGGCGATCGCCGGGATCGACGGCGTAGACCATCACGTCAAGGCCGGCGACATGATGTTCTTCCCGGCCAAGGTCTTCCACGACATCAAGGTCTTGAGCGAGCGCATCAAACTGCTCGTCATCTACTCCCCGCCCTACGGCGAAGACCCCGCCAAGGTCATGCACCTGCCCAAGACGGCCGTTGAAGCGGGTTAGACCGCAAGGCGCACGTTCGCGGCAGAAGGCGACGGCATGACGGCGACAATGGTGGGCGGCGAGGGATTCGAACCCCCGACCCTCTCGGTGTAAACGAGATGCTCTAACCAACTGAGCTAGCCGCCCCAAGCGCTGGGACAGGAATGGGTTATCCCGCCCGGAAATTCAAGCTTGGTTTGAACCTGAGGGCTCGGCCGTGAGTTCGCTGCGAAGCTTAATTTTTCCTCCAGCCCGCCCTCGCCCTTGGCTCGCCCCGCTACACAGCTTACCTAAGTCAAAATATGGGAGCGTCGACCTTGGCTCTACACCTCGATATCAACGGTAAGTCCTACACGGTCGACGTCGATCCGGAGACGCCCTTGCTCTGGGTGCTGCGCGATGAGCTGCATCTGACGGGCACGAAGTATGGCTGCGGCATCGCCCAGTGCGGCGCCTGCACCGTGCATTTGAACGGAAACGCCGTCCGCTCCTGCCAGCTTCCCGTATCAGGCGTGACGGACGGTAAGATCACCACTATCGAGGGGCTGGGCGGCGCTCATGCCGTACAGGCGGCCTGGGTGAAGCACGACGTGCCTCAGTGCGGCTATTGCCAGTCGGGCCAGCTCATGTCCGCTGCGGCCTTGCTGCAAGCGACGCCCAAGCCGACGGATAAGGATATTGATGACGCTATGAGCGGGAATATCTGCCGCTGCGGCGCCTATCAGCGTATTCGCGCCGCCATCAAGGACGCCGCCGGCCTCGCGGCCACCGCCGTCGCTTAAGGACGATCAGACCCATGCGCTCCAGCCTGATGATCCGCCGTCCTGAACCGGCTTCCGACGCCCCCGCGGCTCAGCCCAACCGCCGCCAGCTCCTGATCGGTTCCGCCGTCGTGAGCGGCGCGTTGCTAATCGGGTCCTGCGCCAAGGCCGATCTGTTGTCCGTCGGTGCGAAGACGCCCGACTTCGGCGCCCTGGGCCCCTTTGTGAAGATCGCGCCCGATGGGGCCGTGACCGTCATTTCCAAGCATATCGAGTTCGGCCAGGGCAGCTCCACCGGCATGGCCGCGATTGTGGCCGAGGAGATGGACGCGGACTGGAGCAAGGTGCGGCTGGAACTCGCCCCCGCCAACACCAAGGCCTACGCCAACACCCTCTTGGGCGGCATTCAAGGGACTGGCGGCTCTACCGCCATCAACGAGTCCTGGACCCAGATGCGCAAGGCCGGCGCCGCCGCCCGCGCCTTGTTTGTTCAGGCCGCCGCCCAGACCTGGGGTGTTCCGACCGGCGAGATCACGGTGCAAGACGGCGTTGTTCGCCATGCCGGCAAGGCGCGGTCTGCGACCTTCGCCGAATTATGGCCGACGGCCTCCAAGCTGACGCCCCCCGCCGACCCGCCGCTGAAAGACCCCAAGACCTTCACCCTGATCGGCACGGACCGGGTTCAGCGCAAGGACAGCCTGGCCAAGTCCACGGGACAGACCCAGTTCACCCAGGATGTCTATAAACCCGGCATGCTGACCGCCATGGTCGCCCATGCGCCCAAGTTCGGGGCCAAGGTGAAGGGCTTTGACGCCACGGCGGCGAAGGCGGTGAAGGGCGTCGTCGATGTGGTCCAGATTCCGACCGGCATCGCCGTAATCGCCACCGGCGTCTATGCGGCGCGCAAGGGCCGCGATGCGCTGAAGGTGGATTGGGACGAGACGGGCGCCGAAAACCGCTCCTCAGCCGCAATTCTAGCGCACTACCACGACATCGCGGCGGGCAAGACGGCCGAGACCTGGTTCCCTTTCACCACCGTCGGCGACGCTGCGCACGCCTTCGATGGCGAGACGATCAATATCGCCTACGACTTCCCCTATCTGGCCCACGCCACCATGGAGCCTATGAACTGCGTAGCGGCGGTGGATGGCGGCAAGGTGAAGCTGACCTTCGCCTCGCAGATTCCGACACTGGATCAGCTCAATACCGCTATGGCCGTGGGAACCCTACCGGGGTCAGTAGAGATTGAAACGCTTTACGCCGGCGGCTCGTTCGGACGGCGCGCGTCGCCCAACTCCGAGTATGTGATGGAGGCGGTGCATGTGGCCAAACATGTGGGCAAGATGACGCCGGTCAAGCTGGTCTGGACCCGCGAGGACGACATGACCGGCGGCCGCTATCGCCCCATGGCCCATCACGCCATCCAGATCAAGCTGGACAAGGCCGGCTATCCCGCTGCCTGGCACCATAAGGTGGTGATCCAGTCCTTCATGATGGGCACGCCCCTGATGCAAGGCAAGTTCGACGGCACGACGGTGGAGGGCGTGCAGGGATCGCCCTATTTCAAGGCGATTCCCGTCATCGACGCCCAGGCGGCGATTCCGACCTCCCCCATAACCACGCTCTGGTGGCGGTCTGTCGGCGCGACGCATACGGCCTTGGCCATGGAACACACGATTGATCAACTGGCCGCCCGCGCCAAGATCGATCCGGTCGACTACCGCCGCACCCTCTACAAGAAGGCGGGCGCTGATCGCCATCTGGCGGTGCTGGAGCTTGCGGCCGAAAAGGCCGGCTGGGGTCAACCCCTGGCGGACGGCTGGGCGCGGGGCATAGCCGTGCATGAAAGCTTCGGCACGGTTGTGGCCAATGTGGCCGAGGTGAAGCTGGTGGACGGGGAGCCCAAGGTCCGCCGCGTGGTGGTAGCCGTGGATTGCGGCACTGTGGTGGCGCCGGATCAGGTGCGGGCTCAGATGGAGGGCGGCGTCTGCTACGGCCTGTCCTCGGCCCTGTTCGGGCAGATCACGCTGAAGGACGGCGTGGTAGAGCAGACCAATTTCGACGCCTTCCGCGTCCTGCGCATGAATGAGGCGCCGTTGGTGGAGACGCACATGGTTCCCTCCGCGGCCCATCCCAGCGGCTGCGGCGAGCCGGGTACGCCCGTCATCATCCCCGCCGTCGCCAACGCGCTCTTAGCTGCCGGTGCAAAGCCGACCTCAAGCCTGCCCTTCGTAAAGGCGTAAGATTGAGGCCGGCCCGGCGAGGGCCGCCAATATATCCTCGCCGGGATCGTCGCTCTCAACCTCAGAGTGAAATCGCGAGACAGGGCGATTAAGACGCTTAAAACGAGATCGCGCGTCGGTGCAAAGGTGCATCGCCCCGCGGATTGTCGTGCAGATAGCCCATGATCATCACCCCGCCGGAACCCGGCTCCCGTCTTCACCGGCCTAACCGACCCATGAAGACTCTGGCCATAATCGCCTTAAAGGGCGGCACCGGGAAAACGACGCTGGCCGTCAATCTAGCGGCGCGGGCGTGTGCCCATGGCCATCGCGTCCTTTTAGCCGACGCCGACCCCCAGGGGTCCGCCGTCGCCTGGTCGAAACTTGGCGGCGGTCTCGGCCCAGCCGCACAAGCCCTTAACCCAGGCTCGCTGTTCGCCGCCCAGTGGACGGCGCAGAACGGTGATTTCGACCTGATGGTGATAGACACGCCTGCCTCTTGCAAAGGCGTCGCCGTGGAAGCCGCACGGCTCGCCGACCTTGTCCTCATTGTTGTCAGGCCCACCGTGATCGACTTGAAGGCGATTAGCGATACTGTGGAATTACTGCGCCCGCTGCAGCGGCTGGCCCTTTTCGTGATCAATCAGGCGCCGAGCCAGCGCGTCAACCGTGAGCCCGTCATTGTCACAGAGGCGATTGAACTGCTGCTGCACTATGGTCTGCGTGTGGCGCCCATCGGCGTGAGGACGCGCCAAATCTATCAGACAAGCTTCAGCCGGGGCGCAACGCCGGCCGAAGAGCAACCCGGCGGCCCGGCGCATCTGGAAATTGAACGCCTCTACGATGTTGTGGCCGACCAGCTCTGGCCCAGCGCGCATCAGGATGTGGTGCATGTAGATTTCGGCCGCCGCACGACCGCCACCCCGCAAATGCTGCTGAACAGGAGCGCACGCCCGACCCATTTGCGGGCCTGAGGATCACACCGTCCGGGTATGAAAAAGGCCGCCCGACCTGCACCGCCGGGCGACCCAATTTATCCTGACGCGCTCTAGCGTGAGTTACGCCATGCCCTCGCCCTCGGCGGCGTCGCGCTTTTCGTAAACGTGATCGACCAGGCCGAACGCCATGGCTTCATCCGCAGACAGGAAATTATCCCGATCCAGCGCGCGCTCGATCTCTTCGATCGGCTTGCCCGTATGCTTGGCGTAGAGCGCATTCAGACGCTTCTTGGTCTTGATGATGTCTTCCGCATGGCGCTCGATATCGGACGCCTGACCTCGGAATCCGCCAGACGGCTGGTGCACCATGACCCGCGCATTGGGCAGGGCCACGCGGTGGCCCGGCTCACCCGCCGCCAGCAGGAAGGAGCCCATGGAGGCGGCCATGCCCACGCACACTGTCGCCACGGGGCTGCGGATATATTGCATGGTGTCATAGATGGCCAGGCCCGACGTCACCACCCCGCCCGGGGAGTTGATGTACATGGCGATTTCCTTCTTCGGATTCTCCGATTCCAGAAACAGGAGCTGGGCGATGATTAGAGACGCCATGCCATCTTCGACCGGGCCGGTCAGGAAGATGATCCGCTCCTTCAGGAGGCGGGAAAAGATATCAAACGCCCGCTCCCCCCGGCTGGTCTGCTCGACCACCATGGGGACCAGGTTCATATATATATCGGGGTCGCGCATGGCCCGCACCTTCTCTGTTTGACGTCAGCAGCGACGAGGAACGGTCGCGCCTTCTAAATCGATATCGTTGCGCCAGGCGCAGCCTGCAAGGCGACGGCCGAAAGCGCCGCATGCATGCGCTCGACTGCCTATTCGGATTCGCCGGTTTCAGACACCTCGGCCTTCTTGGCCTTGGCGCGGGGCTTTTTGGGCTTTGCAGCTTCTTCCATTGAGGGGGCGTCGACTTGCAGCTCGGCAGGCTCAACGGGAACGTCCCCAACAGCCTTCGCCTTGGTCTTGGCTTTAGCCTTCGGCTTCGCTTCGGTATCGACCGGCGCAGCGTCAACAGGCTCCATCGTTTCCGCCAATGGTTCGCCATACCCTTCAGGCATCTCATCTTCGGCGAACAAAGCCTCCTTGGAGACAGGCAGGTTCGTCACCTTGGCGCGGGCCAGGATTAGATCCACCACCTTTTCTTCATAGATGGGCGCCCGCAATTGGGCGGCCGCCTGGGCGTTGCGCCGAAAGAATTCGTAGATTTCCTTTTCCTGACCCGGATAACGGCGCGCTTCGGCGGCGAGGGCGCCGTTCATTTCCTGGTCCGTCACCTGCACATTATGGCGCTGACCGATCTCGGCCAGGACCAAACCCAGGCGCACGCGACGCTCCGCGATCTTCAGATATTCCGCGCGCAGTTGCTCATCACTCTTACCAGCGTCCTCCGGCGAAAGGTCGCCCGACTCCTTCTCAGCCTCCACCTGACGCCAGATCACGTCGAATTCGCCAGCCACCATGCGTGGCGGCAGGGGAAAGTCATGCGCCGCATCCAGCACATCCAGAAGGGCGCGCTTGGCCTTGTAACGCGAGGCGCCCGCATATTGCTGGGCGAGTTGGTTGCGGATCGCGTCCTTGAGCTTGTCTAGATTTTCAAAGCCGATGCGGGTGGCGAAAGACTCATCCGCCCCGCCGGCCTCGGGTGCGCGCACGGCCTTGACCGTCACATCGAACACCGCCGCCTTACCCGCAAGCTCCGCCGCACCGTAGGCTTCAGGAAAGGTCACGTTCACGGTCACCGTTTCGCCGACCTTGGCGCCGATCAGTTGCTCTTCAAACCCGGGGATAAAACGGTTGGAGCCGATGATGATTTCGGCGTCTTCCGCCGCGCCGCCCTCAAACGCCACCTCGTCGATCCGACCAAGGAAGTCCGCGACCACCATATCGCCGTCTTCCGCCGCGCCGTCCTTGTCGTTGTAGGTGCGATTTTGCGCGGCGATCTCATCAAGCTGGCTCGTTATGTCGGCTTCGGCGATCATGTAGACGGGTCGGGTCAGCTCGACGGCCTCGACGCTGATCGGCTCAAAGTCGGGCATAACCTCCACGGCCAGCTCGAACGCCAGATCGGATGCGCCGGCGAGCACCTGCTCGATGTCGGACTCAACCTTTATGTCCGGATTGCCGGCGGGACGAATCTTGGACTCGGTCAGGGCCTGGGTCTGGCCCTCGCTCACCGTTTGCTCAATGATCTCGCCCATCAGGGATTTGCCGTACATCCGTTTCACGTGCGCGGCCGGCACCTTTCCCGGGCGAAAGCCCTTCAGGTTCATCTGCGGCTGGAGCTCCGTGATCTTGGCGTTAAGCTTTTGCTGCAAGTCGGCCATGGGCACGGTCACGCCATAAACGCGGCTAAGGCCCTCGCCGGACTTTTCAACGATCTGGATGGTCATCTTATCTGTATCTTCCGCAACGGCCTCGCCGGACAGACTGGGCGTCGCCGGGGCCTGAACCTATAGGCCTAAAAACATTTGCGCCGCCCAGAGCCGGGCCCCGGACGGCGAGAGGCGCTTTCATACGTCAGCTTGGGGGTTGACGTCAAAGGGACTTAAACGCCCGGCCTTGCCTGCCCTATGGTCAATGCGCGATAGGGCGAAAACGCGGTACGATCAGATCGACCGGGGGCGGGTTGCCCCCCATAAGGTCGATCCCAAATGAGACGCCGGCACATAAGACGTCATATGCATATCGCAACAGACGATGCCGCGACTGGGAGCGCGCCTGACATGTCCAACGTCGAAGCCTTGTTTACGCCCTTCAAGCTGAAGTCCCTTCACCTGCCCAATCGGGTTGTCATGGCCCCTATGACACGCTCCTTTTCTCCCGGGGGCGTGGCGACCGCGGACGTGGCGGCCTATTACCGTCGTAGGGCTGAAAATGAGGTGGGTCTGATTATCACCGAAGGTACAGGCGTGGCGCGGCCAGCTTCCCTAAACGATCCCAAAGTCCCGCGTTTTTATGGCGAGGCCGAACTCGCCGCCTGGAAAACCGTTGCGGATGAGGTTCACGCCGGCGGCGGCCTGATCGCGCCCCAGCTCTGGCACGTCGGCGCGGTCAAGAGCCGCGAGACGAATTGGACGCCGCCGGGGCCCTATGACAGCCCCTCCGGCATATCCTCCCCCGGCAAGACCTTCGGCGCCCCCATGAGCGACGCCGATGTCGCCGACACCATCGCCGCCTTCGGTCGCGCCGCCGCAGACGCTGAGCGGCTGGGTTTCGATTGCGTCGAACTCCACGGCGCCCATGGCTATCTGATCGATCAGTTCTTCTGGTCCGCGACCAATGTCCGCGGGGACGGCTATGGCGGCGGAACGCTGGTCGAGCGCGGCCGTTTCGCGGCCGACATCCTCAAGGCCGTACGCGCGTCGGTCAGCGCTGACTATCCCGTCATCATTCGTCTCTCGCAATGGAAGCAGCAGGACTTCACCGCCCGCCTCGCCCACACGCCGACGGAGATGGAGGCCTGGTTGAGCGCCCTGGTGGACGCCGGCGCGGACTGTTTCCACTGCTCCCAGCGGCGGTTCTGGGAGCCGGAATTCGCCGACGTGGACGGGTCGGACCTCAATTTCGCAGGCTGGGCCAAGAAGCTAACCGGCAAGCCGACCATCACCGTCGGCTCCGTCGGTCTCTCAGGCGAGTTCATTGCGGCCTTCGGCGGCGAATCCTCCAATCCCGCCTCGCTGGATGAACTGCTGCGCCGCCTGGACCGGGGCGACTTCGATCTTGTCGCCGTCGGCCGCGCCCTGCTGCAGGACCCGGCCTGGGCCTCGAAAGTGCGCCATGGCCAGACCGAACAGCTTCAGCCCTTCACCCGTGAGGCCCTGGGCGTTCTGGCCTAACGCCAGGCGACCAAACAGGCGGGGGTAGGCGCCCCGCCCAAAACCGGGTTAGAACCCCCTACCCCACGGCTGCGGATGTGGCGGAACTGGTAGACGCACTGGATTTAGGTTCCAGCGCCGCAAGGCGTGAAGGTTCGACTCCTTTCATCCGCACCAAGGGCGATCCATCCTCTTTGGACGCCGCGGGGCTCAATCTGAATTCGAAACGTTGGACAGGCTTCAGCGCCCTCGTCCGCCTACACCTGCCTGACCACGTTGGGCGAGGAGGGCTGCGGCGTAAGAACTGTGGGTTGAGACGCCCACCGCCTTAATGCTATGTAGCATAGCAGATGAAAAGGATAACGGCGCGGCCCATGAATGCGGTTATCGATGCGATCAGCACCTATGCTCGCGCCCGTCCCAATCACCCGGCGCTAGTCGATCTGGCGACCGGCCGCCGCTGGACCTATGCGGCCCTCCATGCCGAGGTGGATCGCATAGCAGCCTGGCTCGTGGCGAACTTGGGGCCGGCCAGCGGCGCGCGAGTGGCGACGCTGGCGCGTAACTGTGCGGAGATGATTTTATTGCAGCACGGATGCGTCCGCGCCGGCGCCATCTTCGTTCCCCTGAACTGGCGTCTCGCCCAGCCTGAAATCCAAACCCTGCTGGAAGACGCCGCGCCGGCCCTGATCCTGCACGACGCCGACCTCCATCTCCCCGGAGCCATTGGTCGGCGCGACTTGATCAGCCAGCTCTGCGCCCTGGCGGCGTCCGCGCCCGCAGCCCCGCCGGCCCAGGCCAGACAGGCCGCCGACGCGCCCTCCACCCTGCTCTACACCTCCGGCACCAGCGGACGGCCGAAGGGGGTGATGATCACTGAACTCAACGCCTTCTGGGGCAGCACCAACTTCATCCACGGCAACAAGGTGACATGGGACAGCGTCTTTCTGTGCGATATGCCGCTGTTTCACACAGCAGGCCTGTTCGCCGCCGCCCGCACCCCAATCCTGGCCGGCGGCACGCTGCTGGTCTCCCAGGGGTTTGACGCGGACCTAACCCTGGCGCGGCTGGCCGACCCCGCGCTGGGCGTCACACATTATTTTTCAGTGCCGCAGATGGCGCAAGTGATGTGGAACCGCCCGCACTTTAATCCGTCCATGCTGTCGCGTCTGAGCGTCTACGCCATGGGCGGCGCCCCCAATCCCGCCGCCCAGGTGGCGCGTTTCATCCGCGTCGGCGTGCCCATGTCCGACGGGTTCGGAATGACGGAGACGGGATCGAACTTCGGCATGCCCGTCGATGACCATGAGCGTGTGTTGAGCAAGCCCGGCTCCTGCGGCCTGCCTTACCTGTCGCTCCAGGTCCGTATTGTCGATGAAGACGGCATGGATGTGGAGGTGGGCGAAGCAGGCGAGCTTTGGGTTTCTGGCCCGAGCGTCAGTCCCGGTTACTGGAACAAGCCGGAACTGACCCAAAGCGCGTTTAAGGACGGCTGGTTCCGCACCGGCGACCTGGCCCGGCGGGACGCCGACGACTTTTACTGGATCGTGGATCGCAAGAAGGACATGTTCATTTCCGGCGGCGAGAATGTCTATCCGGCCGAGGTCGAAGCCGCCTTGGCGGAACTGCCGGCCATCGCGGAATCCGCCGTCATCGGCGTCGCAGACGAACAGTGGGGCGAGGTCGGTTGCGCCTATGTCGTCGTCGCCCACGGCCACAGCCTGTCTGCAGAGGCCATACGGAACCACTGTCGTGCGCGCCTGGCCCGTTTCAAAACGCCCAAACACGTGGTGTTGACGGATCGTATCCCGCGCACAGCCTCCGGCAAGGTGCAGAAGCACCTCCTGAAATATGTGGCTTCGGATCTCAGCGGCCAAACCGTCGCCGTCCCTGCCGATAGCGCCGCCGGATGAGGGCCGATCCGCCCCCGCCGGACCTGACCGGTCTTCTGCTCCAGATCGAAGCGGCCCCGGGGATGGCGCGCGTCCGGGCGCTGAGCGAAAGCTTCGCGGCCGCGGCCCCCGACACCGTGGCCGCCATCCTGGAGGAAGCGGCGAAATTCTCCCAGGCCTATCTTACGCCCTTGAATACAATGGCCGACGTCCAGGGCTGCAGGCTGGTGGACGGCCGGGTGCATACCGCGCCGGGGCATAAAAACGCCTGGACTGTTTTTGTGGAGGCCGGCTGGCCGACCCTCAATCACCCGGAGACGCAAGGCGGCCAGGGCCTGCCGCTGATCCTGGCGACGGCCGTTCAACAAATCTTTGATCGGGCCTGCCCGGCCTTCGGCATGCTGCCCGTGCCGCAACGCTCGGCCTTCAAGCTGATCGCAGCCCATGGCGATGCGGCGATGCAGGCGACCTGGCTGCCGAGACTGGCGGCGGGCGAATGGGGGGCGACCATCTGCATCTCCGAAGCCGAAGCCGGCTCAGATGTCGGGCGGATTCGCACCCTGGCGGTCCCTACCCAAGACGGCGCCTGGGCCATCACGGGTGAGAAATGCTGGATCTCGTTCGGCGACCATGACCTGTCCGCCGGCGTCGTCCATTGCCTATTAGCCCGAACGCCGGGCGCTCCTGCGGGCGGAGCCGGCCTCAGCCTCTTTCTCGCGCCCGATCAGATTGAGGATGCAGACGGCGAACGGCGCAGGAATGGCGTGGTCGTGCGCCGTCTCGAAGACAAGCTCGGCCTGCACGCCTCGCCCACCTGCGCCCTGGGATTTGAAGGAGCCATAGGATGGATGATCGGGGCGGAGGGCCGGGGCCTGGCCCAGATGTTCGTCATGATCACCAATATGCGACTCTCCGTCGGCGTGCAGGGCCTGGGCATAGCCTCCGGCTGCGCCGACCTCGCCGCGCAGTACGCCGCCGAGCGTAGACAGGGCGGCCCGCCGCACGCCCCCGTTCCCATCGCGGAACATCCCGATATCCAGCGTGAGTTGATGCAGATGTTCGCCCGGGTCGAGGTTTTGACCGGCCTCGCCCTCGCCGTCGCCAACTTCGCCGACCTGGCCGCGTATGAGACGCACGCCGAGGCTAAGCAGGACGCTGCGGCCCTGGTGCAATGGCTGCTGCCCATTCTGAAAACAACCGGCGGAGACTACGCGTTTGACGTGGCGAGTCGGGCCATTCAGGTCCTGGGCGGCGCCGGCTATACTCGCGACTGGCCGGTGGAACAGGCGCTGCGTGACGCCCGCGTCCTGACCATCTTCGAAGGCGCCACGGGGATACAGGGCTTGGATCTGCTGCATCGGCGCCTCCTGCGCGGTGATAGACGGGGCCTGGCCGTGTTCAAAAGGCTGGCCCGGGAGGCCCAGGCGGCCTTACCGGAAGAGGAGGGCGCAAGATTCTCCGCCTGTCTCGATGCGCTGGACACGGCGGCGGACTGGCTGATCGCCAACGTTCACGACGCCCGCTCCTGCGAGGCCGGTGCCACCGCTTTCCTGCACCTGGCGGCGCTGGCCGCCACGGGATGGATCGCCGCGCGGCTGGCTTGCCTGGAGACAACATCCCCACAAGCGCAGCGTCTGGCGGCGCGGGCGGGCTACTGGCTGCACGACATCGACCATCGCGCTCGCCTGTTGCATCAGCAAGCGACGCTGGGCGCCCAGCCCCTGGACCGTTTCGCCGCCGCCCGAAGCTGACGCCACAACGCACCCGCGGCTTTCGCTCAGGTGGACCTCAGACCTGGGCGATGCTTCAGGTTGACGGCGAAAACGGACATGGCGCCGGCCCGGATCGGCGATACTGATCGGGAGACAGACATAAAAACCTGCCGTCTACCCCTAAAGGAGGAGACCGACGGCGTAAGCCAGCCGTAGCGCACGGCGGCTGGCTGGGGGATTAGGTGAACCTGTACCCCTAAAATTCTCTCTAAAACAAAGAGTTAAAAGCCGCTCCAAATGGTTAACAGAATTTTATATCAGGCTGTTTGGGCTTATGGAACCGAGGGGGTTGGCAAGATGGCAGTCGCCCCAAGGGAACTCCCCCCCCCGAAACTTGTCATCGATCTGCGCCTTGACTCTGCGTCTTTTCAGAACATAATAAGAACACCTTGGCTCTGACTCATGCCCCTCACCTCAACTCTCAATATCCTCCGCAAGCGCATCACATCCATCGAACTCGACTCGTCTGGAAATGCAAGACCATGGGCGCACAAACATCCTGGCGAGAGGGGAAACGGCCAGCCGTCCCCGGCGTTTTCCTTTGGCCACGCAGCACTTAACAGCCGTTTCAGCCATGGCGGTCTGCCGTTCGGCGTGCATCAGATGGCGGGTGCGCCCGGCGAAAGTGCGGCGGCCTTGTTGTTCGCCCTGCTGGTCGCGGCGCGGCGCTTGAAGGCTGATCCCACGGCCCAAGTCCTTGTGGTGCAGGAAGAGGGGGCGCTGACCGAAGGGGGCGGCCTTTATGGGCCAGGGCTGTACGCCCTTGGGCTTGATCCCGCCCGTATCGCCCTGGTTTGCGCCCGCGATGGGGCCATGGCCTTACGCATGGTGGATGAGGCGGCGCGCTCGGGCGCAGCGTCGGTGGTGGTTGCCGAGTTGGATCGCGGCGCGCGCGCGCTCGATCTGGCCGCTACCCAGCGTCTTAATTTTCATAGCCGACGGACCGCGACCCTTACCTTGCTCGTGACGCCCGATCTGGAGGCCGCCAGCGCCGCTATGACCCGCTGGCGGGTCAGAACGGCGCGAAGCCGGGCGTCGCGTCGGTTCTTGGGGCCGCCTGCTTTGGAGCTGGAGCTGACCCGCAATCGCTGCGGTCCAGTCGGTCAATTTAGTGTGGAATGGAGCAGCGAAGATGAAGCCTTCCGCACGCCCGCGCCGCTTCGTGCATCTATGGTTCGAGCGCCTCTCCACCGACCAAGCGATACGGTCGGAGGCGACTTGTTCCCCCCTGGCGCTGGTGCAGATGCAGGAGAGCGCCTTACGGCTCACGGCCATCGATAAGGCGGCGGCGGATGAGGGTCTGGCGGTGGGCATGACCCTGGCCGACGCCCGCGCCCGCCTGCCCACCGTCAAGGTGAAGCGCGCCGACCCCGCCGCAGATCAGGCCTTGCTGACCCGTCTGGGGGAGGCGTGTCGTTGCTATACCCCCGCCCTGGCCCTGCACGCGCCCGATGGTCTGAACCTGGATGTAACGGGTTGCACCGACCTGTTCGGGGGCGAGGCGGCGCTGTTGGCGGAGATAGGTCAGCGGATGGCGCGCGGGGGCCTGTCGCTTCGCGCCGCCCTCGCGGATACCCCGGCTCTGGCCTACGCCGTCGCGCGGTTCGGTGGGGGCGGCGTGGTTCAGCCCGGCCTGGGCGAGGCGGCGCTGATCCCCCTGCCGGTCGCCGCCCTTCGGCTGGCGCCTGAGGCTTGTCTGGTGCTGGAGCGGCTGGGCGTGCGCCGCATCGGCCAGGTGCTGGACCTGCCGCGTCCCGCCCTGGCCCGGCGATTGGGCGAGGCGGCGTTGGAGCGGCTGGACGAAGCCTTGGGCGCGCGCGCCTGTCCCCTGACCCTCCAGTTGGAACATACGCCCTATCGTGCGACCCGGCGGATGTTCGAGCCGATCTGCCGGGAGGATCAGGTCTTGCGCGTTGTGGGCGATCTGGCGCGGGACCTAGCCGAGCAATTGGATAAGCGGGCTCTGGGCGGTCGGCGTTTCGGGCTGGAGCTGTTTCGCATGGACGGAGCGATCAAGCGGCTGGAGGTCGCAGCCAGCCAGCCCCTGCTCGCGCCCGAACGCATCGCCGCCCTGTTCGCCGAACGCCTGGCGGGCCTGAATGAGGGACTTGAGGCCGACTTCGGCTTTGATCAACTGCGCCTTACCGCCGAAGGAACGCAGACCCTGACCCAAGGGTCAGACGACCTGTTACAAGCCCAGGATCAGGGGCGCGTCTTGTCTGACTTCGCTGACCGCCTCTCCGCCAGGTTTGGGGTCAGGGTGCGGCGGCTAAGCCCTATCGACGCTCATACGCCCGAACGGGCTCAGGCCTTCTCCTCTCTCGACAAGCCCGCAAGTTGGTCGGCGACCTTGCCGGCGCGGTTTGGAGACGTACCGCTGCGCCCGCTGCGCCTGTTCCGTCCGCCCCAGCCGATTGAGGTGACGGCGGCGGAAATCCCCGAAGGTCCGCCCGCCCGGTTCGCCTGGCGCCGGGTCAGCCGCACCATTGTTAGGGCCGAGGGACCGGAGCGACTGGAGACGGAATGGGGACAGGGCGCGGGCGCCCCGACGGCCAGGGACTATTACCGGCTGGAGGATGAGGCGGGGCGGCGCTACTGGGTGTTTCGCCAAGGTCGCTATGATCTGGGCCGCTATCATGAGGGCGAGGCGGAACCGCGCTGGTATATCCATGGGCTGTTCGGATGAGCGCGCCCACACCCGCCCAACCCGCCTATGCGGAGTTCGCCGTCTCCACCGCCTTCTCCTTCCTGCGCGGCGCAGCCACGCCCGATGAGATGGTTGAGACCGCCCTGGCCCTTGGCCATACCGGCATGGCGGTCGCGGATCGCAATACCCTGGCCGGCGTCGTGCGCCCCTACACCTGGCTGAAGGCTCAGCGCAAAGCAGCGCTGGAGGAGAACGATCTAGCTCAGGCTCAGCGGCTAGCGGCGTTTCGGTATGTGGTAGGCGCGCGGCTGGTGTTCGCCGACGGGACGCCGGATGTCTTGGTCTATCCCCAGGATCGGCAAGGCTATGGCCGCCTCTGCCGTCTTCTCACCACCGGCGCCCAGCGCGCCAAAAAGGGCGAGTGCCGGCTTGAGCTGGCCGACCTCATGCACGCCGGTTCCGGCCTGGCCCTGGCGCTCGTCCCGCCGCCGCACCTCGACCCAGAGGCCTTGCGTCCGACCCTGGACGCCCTGGTTCAGGCCTATTCTGGCGCTGTCTGGCTGGGGGCGAGTATGACCTATGGCCCCGCCGACGCCCGACGGCTGGACGCCCTGGCGGAGCTGGCCCGGGCGACGGCCGCGCCGCTCCTAGCCATCAATGATGTGCTGTATCACGCGCCCGAGCGTCGGCGGCTGCACGATGTCATGACCTGCATCCGCGAGCACACCACCCTGCGCGAAGCCGGGCGGCGGTTGGGGGCCAACGGCGAGCGGCATTTGAAACCGACGGCGGAGATGGCTCGCCTGTTCCGCGACCATCCCGACGCCATCGCCCAAACCCAGGTCCTGCTCCAACTGTGCGACTTCGACCTGGGCCAGCTCAAATACGAATATCCCCAGGAGCCCATCCCGCCGGGTAAGACGCCGCAACAGCATCTGGAAGACCTGACCTGGGCCGGGGCGGCCTGGCGCTATCCCGGTGGCGTGCCGGAGTCGGTGAAGGAGGCCCTGGCGGCGGAGTTCGCCTTCATCGCCGAGCAGGATTACGCCCGCTATTTCCTCACCGTCCATGATGTGGTGCGCTATGCCCGCGACCGGGGCATACTTTGCCAGGGACGGGGTTCGGCGGCCAATAGCGCCGTCTGCTACTGTCTCGGCATCACGGCGGTGGACCCGTCCAAGGTCAAGCTCTTATTCGCCCGCTTCATCTCCAGCGCCCGAGATGAGCCGCCCGATATCGACGTGGATTTCGAGCATGAACGGCGCGAGGAGGTGATCCAGTATATTTATCGCCGCTATGGCCGGGAGCGCGCCGCCATCTGCGCCACGGTAATCCACTATCGCCCGCGCAGCGCCATCCGTGAGGTGGGCAAGGCCTTGGGCCTGAGCGAGGATGTCACCTCAGCCCTGGCTGGCATGGTCTGGGGCAGTTGGGGCGATAAGCCCGATCCCGACCACGTCCGCCAGACGGGCCTCGATCCCGACAACCCCACCATCGCCCTGGCGCTTGATCTGGCCGGCCAGTTAATCGGCTTTCCCCGTCATCTATCTCAGCATGTGGGCGGCTTTATCCTTACTCAGGAACGGCTGGACGAGACCGTGCCCATCCTGAACGGCGCCATGCCCGACCGGACCTTCATCGAATGGGATAAGGACGATATTGACGCGCTCGGCCTGATGAAGGTCGATGTGCTGGCCTTGGGGATGCTGAGCTGCATCCGCCGCAGCTTCGATCTTTTGAACCGTCACGCCATCCACCCGATTGAGGATATGGCTGAGATCGAGGGCGATAACGACCCGGCGGTTTATGAGATGCTGAGCCGAGGCGATAGTATCGGCGTGTTCCAGGTGGAAAGCCGGGCGCAGATCAACATGCTGCCGCGCCTTCGCCCCCAGACTTTCTATGATCTGGTGATCGAGGTGGCCATTGTGCGCCCCGGCCCCATCCAGGGCGACATGGTGCACCCCTATCTGCGCCGCAAACAGGGATTGGAGCCGGTCAAGTTCGAAAGCCCCGCCCCAGACCATGGCCCGGCCGATGAACTCGAACAGGTGCTGGGGCGCACGCTTGGGGTTCCGCTGTTCCAGGAACAGGCCATGCAGATCGCCATCACCGCCGCCGGCTTCACTCCGGCCGAGGCCGACGGCCTGCGCCGATCCATGGCCACCTTCCGCCGCACGGGCGGGATGGACGCTTACCGCGCCAAGATGGTGGGCGGCATGATCGCGCGGGGCTATCCACCTGACTTCGCCGAGCGCTGTTTCAAGCAGATTGAGGGGTTTGGCTCTTATGGCTTTCCTGAAAGCCATGCGGCGAGCTTCGCCAAGCTGGTCTATGTCTCCGCCTGGCTCAAGCACCATCATCCGGCCGTCTTCGCCTGCGCGCTGTTGAACGCCCAGCCCATGGGCTTTTACGCCCCCGCCCAGCTTGTGCGCGACGCTCATGAGCATGGCGTGCAGGTGCACGCCGCCGATGTGAACCACAGCGATTGGGACTGCAAGCTTGAGCCGTGCGACGGCGGAGGCCATGCCTTACGTTTGGGCCTACGCCAGATTGACGGTATGCCGGAGGCGGCGGCCGACGCCTTGGTTGAAGCGCGGGGCGAGCCCGGCGGGTATGTCGATTTCGACGCCCTCGTGCGCCGCTCCGGCCTCTCCCGCGCGCACCTGCAAAAGCTGGCGGAAGCGGATGCGCTCCGCTCGCTTGGCCTGGATCGCCGGGCTGCGCTCTGGCGAGTACGCGGCCTTGTCCCCGCAGCGCCTGCGCCTCTGATTGACGACTTGCCGGACTGGGAGGCGCAGCCCGCCTTGCCGGTCATGGCCCTGGGCGAGCATGTGGTCGCCGATTACCAGACCACACGCCTGTCGCTGAAAGCCCATCCCATGGGCCTGTTGCGCCCCCTGTTCGCCGCCACCCCCTGCGCCTATCTGGCGAAGCTGGCGGACGGCGCTCCGGTTTCAACCGCCGGTCTGGTCCTGGTGCGCCAGCGGCCGGGTAAGGGCATAGTCTGCTTCATCACCCTGGAGGACGAAACCGGCGTCGCCAATCTGGTCGTCCTGCCCGAGGTGTTCGCCCGCTACCGCAAGGTGATCATGTCCGCCCGGCTGATCGAGGTCCACGGCCGCATCCAGCGCGCGCCCGAGGCCAAAGAGGTGATCCACGTCCTCGCCCACAGCCTCATCGACCGCAGTCCTGCGTTGCTGACGCTCTCTCAACCCGAATTAGACCTAACGCCCGCCCTGGCCCACGCCGACGAGGTGCGAAACCCGCCGCCGCTCGCCCATCGCCACGCCGCCAGCCATCCCCGCCAGGTCCGCATCATCCCACCCTCGCGGGACTTTCATTGAGGGAGGGGGGGGCGATCAATTATCTTCAAAGGCAGACTGTCGCACTGTCCAGTTTAAACTGGGCGCTAGACATAGAACTGGTCAAAAGTGTCCATAAGTGCTGAGTTATATTCAACACAATTCAACAGACGCCAGAAAGAGGCCCCAGCACATGCTAAAAAACAAAACTATAAACGCGCTGTAAACTACGCCATTATCAGCCAATTCAAGAAGCTCGAAAGCTAAATGAAATGAAGTGGCTGGGGGACTAGGACTCGAACCTAGAATAACGGTACCAAAAACCGCTGTGTTACCATTACACCATCCCCCAAGGATGGCCGGCGGCGGGGCGGGCTCCGACGCGGGGAGGCGGTGAGATAGCGCAAGGCGGAGGGCGGCGCAACATTTCCGGCGCAGGCTTTTTCGATGTGAGTGCGCGTCGCATGGCGGGTTGCGGCGATGAGGGGGCTGTTCTATAAGCCGGCGCTCGAAAGTGTCGGAGTGTAGCTCAGTCTGGTAGAGCACCGTGTTCGGGACGCGGGGGTCGCAGGTTCGAATCCTGCTACTCCGACCACCTTGGGCCAAGGCCCTGGGTTCCGCGTCTATATCCGTTTCCTTTAAGCGCGCGGAACCACCCGTTGTTTAGCGACATTGACGGGGCTAAGCTTTTTGAAAGTCCGCTCGTCCTGCCGAGCGGACGGACTTGAAGAGACAGCTTAGAGGTCGGTTCACCATGGCGAAGCCAATTCGCGATCACCGCAGATCATTTGAGCCCTGGCAGGCGGCTGTATTCCTGGTCGCCGTGACCGGCCTCTCAGCCCTGGCGACCCCGAGGGATGGGCGAACCTATTGGCGGGGCCTGAAGAAATCACCGCGCGTGCCGCCGGCCTGGGTGTTTCCCGCCGTCTGGACGGGCCTGAACGTGTTGCAGGTCTGGGCCGATCTGCGAATATTGAACGACAAGACGTCGCCGGACCGGGGGACCCTTCTGGCGCTGCGCGCGCTGAACTGGGGCCTCTACGCTCTGTTCACGCCGGCCTTTTTCCGGGCTAAGAGCCCCGTCGCCGGAGAGATCGTGACCCTAGCGGAGGGGGTGACGGCGGGGGCGACGCTGGCCATACTGGCCCGTCGCGATCCAACCGCCGCCCTGGCGCTGGCCCCGCTCACCGCCTGGACAGCTTATGCCGCCCTGATCGGCGGCGATATCGCCAGGGCTAATCCGGATAGTCTGGTGCAACGCCTGCGCTGGGGCGGCGCGTTTTGAGCTGACGCCGTATTCCCCTTACCTCAATCATGGGCGACCAGTTCGCCCTCTTTGGAGAGCAGCACGGCGAACCAGCGCGTCCCGTCGAATTCCGACGCAATGGTCATCACCACGACGGTCAAGGGTGTCGACAGCACCGCGCCGGGCGCGCCCAGGATCACCCCCCAGAATTCCAGCGACAACAGAATCACCACCGGATCGACATTCAGTCGGTCGCCCTGCAGCTTGGGCATGGCCACATTGTCGACCAGGAAGATGGCCCCGCCGAGCAGAACAAGAAGCGCGATGGCGCGAATCGGGCTGTCGAACTGGGCGAAGGCCAGAATGGTGGGGAGGAGCGAGCCGGCGAATCCGCCGACAATGGGCACATAGGCCGCCAGAAAGATCACGAAGGCCATGAAGAGCGCGTTCTGAAGCCCTAGCGCAGACATGATCCCCCAGGCGGCCAGGGCGATGATGCCGGCCTTGATGGTCTGCAGGCCCATATATTGCTCCGAAACGAAGCGGACCCGGCCGAAGATGCGTCGCGCATTGGTCTGGCCGCCCGTCGCCTGGAACAGCCGGTCGATCTTGCGGCCGAACGCCTGGCGAGACGCCAGCAAGAAGCCGATATAGATGATGACCAGCACCGATTCCGACAGAAAGCCCCGCGCCGCGCCCACTACGTGGGAGACCGATGTGGCCGACATCCCGCCCCGCAGAAGGTCGTCCGTACTGATCGGGGCGATCTGCAGGGTCTCGCACACCCGGAATAGGAGCGCGTCGACCTTGGGGCCGAGAATGGCGAGCTGTCCGCCGAAAGCGCGGCCGTAATGGGCGAAAATACCGACAATGGCGGCGAAGCCAGCGATGATCAGAACGGCGGCGAGGGTGAGACGGAGCCAGTCCGGCCAGGTCGGGAACCGCTTTTCCACCGTGCGCGTAAAGCCGTCGATCAGCAGCATCATGAAGACGGCGATGACCAGCGGCGTGATGATGGCGTGCAGGTACTTGATGGCGAAGCCGGCCACGACGACGGAGATGAAGACGCCGGCGTTGCGCAAGGCGGTGGACTGGCCTGCCCTTCCCGTCGTCGCCTCAGCGCCGGTCGAGCTGGACTCCAAGTCCCGTTGAGACTCCATCAGGCGCTCTCCGAACCGATCATGACATGGCGGGCGCGCCCGAACCCGATAGGCGCAAAGATTCATATGTCGCCTCTGTTACATGCCTCACGGCCTTAGGCGAAGGGGTGTGCGGCAAGATCGCCACGGCGGAGGCGAACGCGGGGACGAAATCGGCGAAATCGTCGTCGAGCTGACGCGGATTGCGGCTTGACGGGTGACGGGCGCGTTTGAGATTGGCACACTATAAAACCATGGCGCACCTTCGTTTCCTCCTTCTGTCGGCTCTTGTCTTCGGCTGCTTGTG
>Ga0116226_10000845_pt1 | contig 26604 bp, 17 predicted proteins | sample S1TSphfallax_FD_89692 | JGI IMG/M metagenome (GOLD analysis project Ga0116226, IMG submission 89692) | Host-associated microbial communities from peat moss isolated from Minnesota, USA - S1T2_Fa - Sphagnum fallax MG | ecosystem: Host-associated > Plants > Peat moss > Unclassified | place: USA... | reverse complement strand
TTTGCCACTGGCCTTCTGCTGTTCAATAACATACTTATAACCAAATGTTCAGATGGAAAAAAATTCGAGCAGTCTCTTTGGTCCATTAATCCAGAAAGATGGTTTAATTTAATGTGCAGTTGAGGGGCTGAAAGCAATTTAGTATGAAGTTTTTCTAACCACAATTATGTGGGATTTTGTTTTGTGGTTGGGGTGAAGTTGCACATTTTAATGCATACAATAGACCAAAAACATAGATTGACAAGTATGGTAATATTTAGGCTGTTTGGTTATGGGTGCCATAGGAAATAATGAGAAGAATAATTGTCCATCTTTACCAAATGAAATATTTGGTTTAGGGGTGACTTGGGCCAGTTTTTAAAAAAAACTCAGCAATAAGAGCAGGGGCAACTATCTAGTTAATGGGGTGAGTTTGTTACATTTAAAGGTCCGTAACTAACCATTAATAAGAAAAACTCTAATCTTAGGTTGCACAAACCTCACCACAGGCAATTTGAATTTGATATTTGGACCCAACAAACATGCACATTTATTATCAACCCAAATCCAATCCTTGGATCCTACACTCATTTACTAACAACCCAAATGAGAAATCAGCAAAGCGATTTGCATTTCTTGCCAAAAAGTCCAGCAAGACAACAAGTTACATCCAGGCAGTGTTGAAATTGGATATGCAAGAAAACTCATTTTTACTGTCATTTGTGTTTCTACAAATATGTCCATATCAGATACCATAGAAGAGTGAACTGTATCTTTCATAGAACTTCTGCTTCCTAGAACTATAGTAAGTCAGAGTTCAAAAGCAACGGTAGATGATGTAGAGGAACAAAAATTAGGGTAGGGAGTAGATAGAGAAGTGCAAAAAAACAGATCTAATAAGAACCTAGCAATACTAGCACTAGGATCAAATGTAGGAACATATATCGTAGATCAAGTTTACATACAGAGGTACAAGAAATACTTACATCATCATTAGTTTGCACAATCTATTCTGGAAGGAGTTATAGAGTTGAGAGTGCAAAGAGGACCACATTTCATAGAGTTCAACCTCATTACAACTTCAACTTTATACCCACAACCTGCACATCTACATCAAATGTCATTCTAGTGTGGAAGGACTTTGAAGACTTTTACACATTCATAGATTCCACTAAACCATTACAGACATATGTAATCGCAACATATCTAGATTTACATCTCTTGGGTTGTGTTCAAGAAAAAGGGAGGTTGGAGGCCTACCACTTGTTGGGTCAACATGTGAACCCCCAACTCATTGGAGGTTGGGACCAAGAGGAGTGAAGAAGTGATGAACTTGATTATGCTTTGAAGGTGATGAAGTAACATGTTGGATCAACTAGCGGAAAAGGAAATTGTGCCATCTATTATTGAAACACAACCAAGGAAAAAACCAAAGGTTAATAAAGTTCCCATGGTTGTAATTAAGGGCCAATGGACAAGTGAAACATTGGAGGAAGCAATGGATGCTATTGAAAAAAGAATTTGTATTTTACGAAGGGCTGATAGGTCATGGAACATACCTTTGACCTCTTTTTGTGACCATTTGAATGGTAAGACTAGGTTTAGAAAAATGGGATTAGAAGGACTACTTGGTGAAAGCATGGTAAAATATGCAAAAACAAATTGACAAAAAAAAATCAAGTTTAAAAAAAAACAACTTTTCATAAAAACATAAGAAAGTAGATTCACATTTTATTTAAATTTCATTTTGAAACTATTAAGCCTTCAATTGGGTTTATTCTAAATCATTACAAAATTTCAAAAACTTTGGAATAATAAAAGTAGGGAATAAGTATGTTTGAAATAAAATAATCGATATGGTGTTCAAACCTACTTTTTCATTAAAAAATTTAATGAAATTTACATGTATGAAGTTATAGCATAAATATTACTGTATATTCAAGGGCATCACCAAAAAACAAATATGTTTTTTTTTTGGTATAATATACTTGACACATACTTGAATCACATTTTACACTATAGAATGTATGTTTTAAAAAGTTACTTGCATTTACAAAAGTTTATTTGAAACCTAAAATTTAAAAATTAATGTGTAATAATGAAGAAATATTTTCTTATTTATCATTCAACTAAAAAGATTAAATGTATAACAATTTTGTGATGGGTTTTGGTTCTACTTTCTGTTCACTTGACAAGTAGATTAGCGAGTACTTTTAGTTCTACACTTTATCGTGTTTTCACCTTGCCAACATAACAAGAGGACTCAATAATCATTGCTTGAACATTAATTATGTAAGAATTTGGTGTGTCCATATTGTTGCATTAGCTAAAACTGAAGGTTGCCAAATTAACATAAATAAGGTTTACACCATTCCAAAATGGAATACTAGGGATTAAAGTTGATGGTTTTGGTTCAAGTGCAAACATTCAAAATTAAACATAAGGCAAGCTAAAGGTTTTGAAGTTTACATAGCACAAGGTCTTAATTTTCACTCTTGTATTTCATTTTTAAAAAACTTGCAAACATTATATAACCAACACAATACTCCACAAATCATATATGGAATTCAGATAAATAGGCAATCAAGCAAGCAAACAATCAAGAGTAAGGGTTCTTGCCAAGAAAAGGTCCAATATAGTTTATAATACCATCCCCAAGTTTCACAAATGGTTAAATATAAATTATGCAATAAATGCAATGGGTGAAACGTTTTTAGGATTTTACATCTTCGAAGGTAAAGGATTGAAAAACAATTACATTAAAATTTGCAAACCTGGTACATGCATGACAATGTAAATAAAACTTGGATGATTCATTTCTTGTTCAAAAAGTTTTTATTTTTATTCAAAATGTATATTCTAGGTGGAATATTTTAACCAGTTGACATTTATTAATTATAGATGGACATGGCAATCATATAACCCTAGAGGCAACAAAGTAAGCGCAAGACATTGGATTAGATATAACCACTTTACCTTCACATATATTTCATGCCTTGCAACCCTTAAATGTTTCATGTTTTAAACCTTTCAAAACAACATTTAGAAAGTTTATCTAAATGTAGTTATGGCTAGAAACAATTACATGGAGCTAGACATGATCACATTGGTTGGATGGGTGGACCAAGCCTTAGACTAATCGTTTACAAAATAGACCATCAAATTTGGGTTCAAGGCAATAGGCATATGACCTTATAACCCAAAAAAAATGGAAAAAATGATTCAAGTTCCAACGATTTACACATCAGTAGCAAACATTAAAGGAAGTGAAGATGATCACATGTGAAATGAACAAATACATCAAGAATAGTAATGTGAAGACAATTTGCTATTAAAGATCTCCTCCATACACACACTACATCAATTTAATAAACAAGAATGGAAGATCCTTCTACTAGTAGGTCAAAAGTTTAACAATGTTACTATGTAGATTTGTTTCATAGCCTTGAAATGACAGATGATAGGGCAAAGGAAATGAATGTAGTAAATTTAGATGATTTTAATGCTGACTAGTTACAAAGATAATAAACAATTGGGGAAGCCATTTTCAAATATTACCACATGACATGCAAAAACATATAGGGTGCAACTTATTGAGAAAGAATAAAAAATTTAATTTAAAAAATGTGAATAAGGTGCTTATAATTCATTATATGATAATGTTTTAAAAATATTCCTAAAATATTATATTAATTCATAACATATTAAAAAATACCCTTTTACCTCAAGTGTTACTTAAAATATACAAGGAGTGACCTCCTCGAAAATAGATAAGACCAAATTTGAAATTGGAGATTGTAAGCTTTCACACCCTTTTGTCTTTACCCCATTTGCATATAAGACAAACCAAAAGTAAATAATTGTTAATTCACTGTTGATAATCACATGTCATGACCTCTATTATGTATTTATAGATATCAAGAAAAAAAAATCTAAATAAAACAATTTATCATGAAAAAAAGGTGTTTTGCATGTAATTCAATTTTTGAGTTGCAAAGGACATTTTGTTTTTTGAAATATTGATCTCCATTCTCCATCATGATTATTAATGATGGTCTAGAATTCTGAAACGTGCCATAATAAAAAAATTGCCACATGGCTTATTAATTATATTTTGTAAAAAAATTAAAAACAAAAAAAATTATAATAGCTAGGTAGGTTGTACATAACAATAAATAGATAAGTTGGTAGGTCTTAAGACTTACATACTTACGTATTTACCTAAGACCTACCTACCTACATAGTTAGGTAGAAAAGTAGGACCTACTTACTAACCTATGTAAATAAATAGGTAAGAAAGCTCAAGACTAAGTGCAATAAAAAATAATCATAATTTTTTTTTTTAAAATTTATGTTTTGCCTTTAAGTTAAGTTTTCTTAAGCTCATCCCAAAATGACACATGTATTTTAATATGAGAACATAAGAAAACACGTTTTTTTTAGATAGTTTGTAACATGGGATTTGAAAACAAAACATTTGGCTTACATCTTTTAGTTGTTCATTAGTTGTAAATTGAATGCAATTATAACACTTAAGCGAGCAAAGTAGGCTAGATACGAGGGGAAGGGGGTGTAAGCAAGGTAAAGTAGATGGTTCATTACTACTTATCAAAAAACATTACATGTAGCCATGAATTTTTTTTAATGTATTGAAAGTAAAAAATATTTTTGCACAATAATTAGCATGACAATAATCTTTCAATTTACATTTAAAATGTTGAAAAACCCATCTTGAAAATAAAATTAAGTAAATTTAGAAAATAATTTTATTTGCACAAAATGTTCCATCTTACAAAATGGGCTACATGTAAATGAAATATTGATTTAACAAAATTTCAACTTAGTGGAGCCCTAAAAAATACTTATGTGTTATCAAATTATGAATATTATAATCATAATATATCAATTTTTAAATATGAAGTGGGTTTGAACACCATTTTGACCTAGTTAGTTTCAAATATACTTTCAACCTATTTTTATGATACCTTCAAATTTTGTATTTAACTTCCCATAAACTAAGTGTAAGGCCTTATGGTTTTATATTTTTATTTCAAAATATTTTCAATCTACTTTCTTATGTCCATATAAAAATTATTCCATTTTGTAATTAGACATTGGGTGGACTACTTTTTTTGTTAATTTTACCTTGCCGACATTGAAGGCTCCATTTTTTAATGTCTAAACAAAACTTTAACCCCTCCCATTGGCGCATTTGGTGCATTAAAAATTATCAAAAATGGAATAAAATTGAGAAAGTTAAGGCCCCTCAAAGTAGAGGGGTCAAGAATTGTGTTAATGGGAATCATAATCAAAAATTAGTTGCAAATGTATCCCATAATGGGTGGTGGAAATGTGGACACATTGCATGATCACATGTATGTACATTGTACATTAATTGCAACATAGTTTTTGTTTTAGTGACACATTTATAATAATTTTAAAGTAGTTGCCACATGCAACTATAATGTAATTCTTTAAAAAATCAAACATGCTTGATTATATATGTATGTACAATGTGTATAAATTATTGTAAAAAAGACCCATTTTTAATTCATTTGCAATTATAATACAACTAATTGATTTTATGATGTGGGAATTTATTTATTAATACATTGTATTTTTGAAATGATAATTGTATAGTAGTTGTAATACCTAAAGGATAGTTGCATATCAATTATATAGGAGTTTTTTTTTTGAGTTTCAAGTGCAAGGTCGTGTGGTTTCAGTAGATGCAATTTCTCATGGTGATTACAAAGGAAACTAAAAAAACAAACCAAAAAGATAAAGAAGAAAAAAATAATAGAAGAGTAACATATTACTTGATTGTTGAAGAATGAATAGTATGTCACCCAATTGAGAGATAAATCAGGATCAAAATTGCTACAACTTGGTCTCTAACAACTATTAAGGAAGTCAACAATTGATTGCATCAAAAATTCTGCATGGGTTATAAGGCATAATTATCAATTTACATGGGTGTTAACTTGGGCTCATAACAACAACTCAATAGAAAGCTATGTAACAAAGAAGGGCTAGAATGTTTGCATGAGGGCACATTGCAACAAAGTTGCAGCATTTTATTGAATAATCAAGACATGAAAAAAAAGGAGGGGGAGGGTAAAGGGCAACAAATAAGGAGGAGGAGGAGGTCAATTAACATCAAAGCACTATGAAAAGGAGTAGCAATAGCTAAACATTAGGAGTTGGAACAATAATAGCTAAACACTAGGAGATGGAACAACAATTATACACCAAGACAAGGAGTAGTGATAATCAACCACCAAAAGGAGGAGATTGTAGCAACTAACCACAAAAAAAAGAACAACTAAGCACTAGGAGGAGGAGCTTGAATAACAATTAAACACCAAGAAGAAGAGGAACAACATCAACTAAACACAAAAAGGAATAGGAATAGCAATTAAGCACTAGTCAAAAGCAGGAAGTCACAACAATTAAACACCGAGTGGAAGAGGAGCAACATCTAAGCATGAAGAGTAGGAAAAGGAGGAGGAGGTTCACCAATTTTGACATAAGGCTACCAATGTGAAAAACAAAATCATGCCCTTCTAGAAGAGAATCAATGCAATTTTTTTGATAATGTAACCTAGCGCTAAGGAGAGAGGAGAAGGTTGAGTGAAAATAAAATGGAGATTTTTTTAGTATAATTCCAACATGCCAATAGACCTAGTTTTATCAAAGTGAATAGAATTAAGGTTCCTTAAACAATCAAAGGCTCCTGTCCATTGATCTTCACCCTTTTTAAAAAGTAAATCTTTGATGTTGAACACAAAAGTGAATGTTGTTATAGAGCGTTCTATTCATTTTGTAAATCATCCATCTTGGTGATGGGTGTAGGTAATGTTTGTAGGTTCACATGGGACTGTTTGCTCATTGGTGGGCACAAGTATCTCCATGCATTTTCAAGTGTACAAGCAAATTTTTTTGTGTCATTTTGACCCTCCAGCTTTGAATGGCCATATCTTTCTCACTTCTCAACTTTTTGCTTTGATTCAAATGGTGATGGATTTGCAATTAGGAGCCCTGCAACATCTCTTCAGATTCCAAAAACAATGAGCCACTACTTCAAACACACAAGACCTCCGACACACTAAGTGTATGGACACTGGCCTGTCTACCCTACATAGACTGTTTGGCTCATTACTAATTACTTTTGAGCTGAAGGCTTTATCACTTTCAATTCAGTTATATGGCATAATTTCATGGATCCTGTAAGAAGTTAGAACCCCATAAGATCCAAAGTCAGCAGACAGTAAAGGTAATTTTAAAAAAAGGTTAAAGATCTTCACGCATGGGGAGGCATTTTCGCTAGAGTCAGTAACTCCCGCGGGAAAATGCCCCCCCTAAACAATGAATGTGGTATCATTGTCAGTCAGTCAATGAAGAAATGCTCCTTTTGGTTTCTTTCAATCTCTGGTTTTAAAACTTGTGAAATTGTAGCATGGAAAAAACTGTAGATTATGGGGACCAAACCAAATATTGGCACGCATTTTAAACCGTGTGGCAACTAGTTGGTCCCTTTTGGGATCTGGAGTGGAAGGTGGGCCTAGCGCCTAATACCCAGCCTTCTATGAACAGGTATTTGACTAACAAAAAAAAAACCTGGACTTCTTGGGTGCATGCTGCATCACCTAATCTGTCAAGCAACTTTTTTTTTCCTAACAATATTTGTCACCCATTTTTGCCTAGACTTAATGGACCCATCTTTTATTGGCCTTGGGTGAATCAGCTCCTTTGAAACCATAAACCTTGAGTTGATCGTCAGTTGGTGAGCAATCAGTCTGCTGAAAACCAGGAAATATCCAATGATGTCTTGTACAATCAAAATGTATGCCATTTGTGTTCCCTGTACGCCACAGTGAATTAGCAACCACCACTGCACCATGAAGGATAGATGGGAGCGGTCAGGAAACAGTTTTCCCTGGGGTTCCACTTACCTAGTTATTCATGGTCTTTAGCTCAGATGCTTTTCTTAACTACTTATTTTCTAAGAACCTACAAGCAGGGAGGTTGTTAGTGAGTAGGTAATAAAAACAGCCCTTACCTATGCATAAATCATCTACTTACCTAGTAGTTATCTATTTACCTATATATGAGACCTATTTCTTACAAAATTGGTTACCAAGGTGAAACCAAATATTAACTCAGTTGAGGTTCATGTAATAAAGCGCATCCAGTGGATGGTACACTGGTGGGTGCTGGTTCATTGTGGCCCTCTACTCAATAACCTTGCATTTTGACCTTTGAGGCCTACCTCCACTAAATTGTTGTTGGCATTTTGCTTCACGGTTGGTCTTTCATTTGAAATGAATTTTCTTAAAATGCTTATTTTTGAAGAACAGTCTCAAGACTCAAAATTGAATAAACATACATCCAATTATGTAGAAATGATTAAAAGCTAGTTTGGTCTTTACTAGTCGTAGATTTTAAGAAACTTTTGTCCATGACCAACATCTGGCATTGATCCATTGTAGGAATGCCAATTTTCTTGACAAAGTCTACAAATGCATCCATCAATTTTTTCTTTTCTTTCTAATTTTCTCTTCCAGTTTCTGGTGTAGCATCATTAGAGATCACCCAACCAGACTTAGCATCAATCCGCTATTGAAACTTTAGAAAACTGGTGGAAACTGCCCCAAAAGTTTTTAATGTGTGGAAAGGTAGTGGAAATTTCTCCACATTTTTTGTCTTTCTCAAAATTTTGAAATTTGTTAGGTCAAATGACAGGGAAGTTGTTATAGAGTTTTCCTTTTTAATTTTTAGGGTGGAAATTTTGCAAAAATTCGCCACAAAAAACCAAAAAGCCACTAATGTGATTCTATGGCAGACCTTCAGATTCTGATCATTTGACAATCAAATTTTGAATGATGTTCTGTTAATCTGATTGATGATCAAACACATTGGTTTGAGCATTAAAAGGAATGCTCTACAATACGGAGTCAAAAAGAATTGAAAATCCAGGCGAGCATGCAAGACTATGGGTGAGAAAATAATTATACTACCTGCATTAGCCTTCCTGAGAATTTGACATATACTGTAGTACATGTCCCCATACTGTGATACCTTGGCAGTTGGGACACAAATTATATTGTATTAGTAAAAAACTGCAGGAAATTAGAAATTTTCATATAGAACATTTCCCATATGTTGCATGCACTGTCAATCGAGAGATTAGCAAGATTAGCACTGTTCAATTGATAGGACCATTAACGACAGAAGGCCTCATGAATGCTTATATTTGCCTCCGAATATTTGCATCAACACAAAGCTTCATAGTACATAAACTAAAAGAAGATCCCCTGGAGTCCACTGGATTAACAACCAATGAAAATACAGAAGCATTGACTCTAGTAGAAAAATCAACTTCCTAGTAGACAGAGAAATTAGAGATGTATCTGATCGCAAAGGGATCATGATAGAATACATGTTGGGATATAAAGCCTGTCACAACTCACTCACTTGCTTTCAAGCTTCTCGACAACACATACTGCTGCTTCATGCATAGAGCATCCTTGGATAATGGCTTAATTAATAAAAAATTAATTAATTAGTGCTTGGTTGTTTAAATGTTACGATTTATCAGATTTGAATAAGTTTGTTTTTAGTGTTATGCCGTCCTTTGGTTTTTTAAAGAACCATCAATTCCAAGTATTTGAAACAAAATTGGAATGAAAGAACTCGCCAGTTCCGGGTGTTTGAAAAAGCAGAATCAAAGTACTGGCTGATTCTGGATGTTATCAACCCTCAAAGAACTGCTGGTTTTTATGAAAGAACCGCTGGTTCCTTGCTGGTTCTTTCAGATTTTATTTTTTGCCGGGTAGGAGCTGGGGCCAGATACCACAAAATGTTTCAGACAGAAGGGAGGATATTTCAAATTTTCGCCTCAGCCAGATATATACCTATCCATCCTGTCAAAGAATCCGTAGGGATTTGGCAGTGAATAAAAGATCCACCAAACACAGGTTGTTTTGCAAACTTAAGTATATATTAAATCATATATGAACCGTATATACTATATTGTGCTCATATTACATTCTTTACCTTAATCGATAAGTACTTAAAGTGAAGCTCCTCCCTGGCACCTCCTAGCACATTTTACTTTGTAACGTTTGCAAAAAGCACACAAAGAAGCGGGGTCTCTTCACCGGCCTTTTTCTTTTTTCGAAACGTCGCCAACAATTGTTGGAAAAAGGAACACGGTATCCTGTGGTAAACTCCCTTTTTTTGTTAAAAAAGCCTAAAAGCGATAGAAAACTGTTGTTTTTGGAGACGCAGTCGCCAAATATGTGTACTGGCTACAGTTTTAAGACTTCGTTGAAGTAATATCTTCAATTAAGCCAAAGTCTGCCCGGAGATGCTCGCCACCTCGCCTCCATTAGCAAATTAAAAAAAAGAAACACTGCTCTTGCGCCCCTTCAAGGTTTCAGGGCTTCCTTCGCGGCAACTCCACTAGGATCCGTACCTTAGGGTGGAGGACTACAAGCGAACATGACCAACGTCGCCTCAACTCCACGCAAATGTGTACGGAAAAGTGAGATAATTATAAACGTTGACAATATTCTACTAAGCAAATCAACGGTACAAAGCTTCAGTCCTCCAATTTGCACGGAGTTGAAACGAACTCAAAATCATGCGTGCAATCCGGGAGGACGTCCAATTTGCACTGAGTTGAAAAAAAAGGCGATGTCAATAAAAAAGTGAAACCATCCAACAATTGTCAACACAGTGTCAGACAGTTGGACTCCACCAACTTCAACGAACCAATCAAAACCAATTTTCATCCATTTCAAAGAAGCCAATCTCCCCGTGGTCAAATGAACGATCAAGACTATTAGGTCACTGAAGTCTAAGTCAGACACTGCTACGACTATTACGTCAGTGAAGTCTAACTCGAACACTGCAGCGACGCTCAGATCACGGGTCCCACAGTCCTATATAAACGATGGCCATGCCATCACAGTTTCATCTCAATCCCTCAGATTCGTATGCACACACCAACTATAATTTCTCATAATTATCAGTTCAAAACAGTCGTCAGTTGTCCCCAAGTTGTGAGTTCTGATCTGCTCTCTTCATTCCAGCGTCGGACAATTGAGATTGGGAGATAACTCATTCTTGGCGGGTTGAAGTAGTAGGCATATTCTATCACGATGAAGATGGTTGGAGCGGCCGTGGCGATGGCGACGACGCTTATGGTGATGACTGTCAGCATGATGCAGGGGGCGGAGGCGCAGGGACCTAGCTGCCTGACGGTGTCGGGGGCCGGGGCACCCTTCAGCGACGCGACGGCGGTGGTGCAGCAACTGCAGTTGATGCCGGACCAGTGCTGCCACAGCGGCGGGGGCTTCTGCACCGTGGTGCTCACTTCCGGGAACGCGGCGGCCAGCGTCTGCGCGACCAACAGCGTCTGTCCGAACTGCGCCGACGTGGGGAACGACCTCAACCAGGTTCTGGCGCAGTGCAACGTGCTGAACGAGGTGCAGGGCGTCTACAGTCCCGACGGCACCTCCGACGAGCTCTTCTACCTCACCTCCGCTTCCCAAGTCCCTAGTTAGATCAAGCTGCATCAATATCCGGTGCAGATGATGGGACTAATTGATGAGTAGGGATGTTAGTTGTATTCGTCTCGTGTTATATGAGATCCCAGCTGGTCGCCACTGCAGTTGACCTATTACATTCAGGTTGGGGAGTATGAGCAATTGTCTGAAAATCCTCGGCTTCTACACTGTATGTAGAGGCATTGAAATCCTGATAATAATTTAAGGACTGTGCAACTAGTCCATAAAGTTGGATATCTCAGGCCAACTACTAATGGAAATTTTCTCTTCCACATAGCCAGCTTTTGACTTATGCCGTCTTTTGTTTTGCCAGAAGTTTCACACTTTACGATTTACAATACTGTTGTGTATGCACCAAAATTGTCATAATATTAGTCACCCCTTAAAATTTTGAAAAGTTTAAAATAAAAAGCTGACGCACAGTGTGTTTTTTTCTTATCTCCATAATTTCTTCAACTCCCTTCTTAAGTCTTGTATTTAGCTACACAAAAGGAAGTGGTTAGTTTGTACAGCTCACCCCCAAGAGGGGGCTGAAGAGGCTCTCATTTACAACTTCCATTAATTCAACCGTCCTCTCTCTCTCTATCGTCATACTAATACTACAGTCCTTGTCTGTTACACAGACAGGGTAAACAAGGAGCTCATTGTATAATGGCTCTGCCCTTTTATAGCAGGTTCAGACTAGAACTTCCCTTACTAGAACTTCTCTTCTGAATGCATGCACTTCTGTGCGACACCTCTAAATGTCCATGCCATCATATGCAGACGTGGTACTCCGCCAGCTGTAACCCACACATTGTTTCAAGTTCAAGCCAATATTTCACCCCAAAATCCAAAATCCTACACGAATGCGCATGGGCAGAGGAACAAAGCAATTTTGATCTTCTTGAGACTCTTGCAGACGACTTAGAAACTTGGGCGTTGGAGTGGATCGGGGTCCCAACATTTATTGATCAAATTAAGTAATTCTTCAGGATAGGTGTTTGGAGGCAGCTCTGGCCTTTCTTTGCTCGGTGCTGATATCCTTTCTTTCAATCTACTGCAAGGGTCAGGGAAAGGCTTGGATGCACTAGAAAGAATTTGTGAGCACACTACTACAAAGCTATAAACATCAGCTTCTTTTGAGCGATACTTCTAAGGCACCGGAGAGAATTTGTCTGTAGGAAAGGCTTCTGGTGCCCTCCAAGACAGTGCACCTCACACCGGGAAGATTGCTGTTCGGATTGGGATGGAACATTGGACAGCTTGGACAAACTTCACTTTTCCATAGCCATAAGCACCAAGCTCAGGGATGGTCACGGGAGAAACCAAGATGTTATCGGTTTGAGGTCACGGTGAACCACCTCTTCTCCATGCAATTACTCCATACTCGAAGCAATTTGTGAAATTTTGTCAAGTGCTGCTATAGGAGTAAATGGAAATCCTCCTGTGTTGCTTCCAGCAACACGTTGCCTCATGAAAACATCGAGATTAATCGGCATCTATTCCATCACAATTGCCCGCTCATCTGAGTCTCGATGACAACAAATGAACTACACAATATTTGGGTGATTCAAACAAGCCATAACTCCAGCCTCTTTCTCAAACTCCTTTTCAGTAGTAATGGAATTGTTCGCGCATTGTGTATACTGGTGGACTGATCCGAAACTGCCTTGCCCGACAAACGCCCCAAATTTTAGTTGACGCTCGGAGTTCCCCAAAGAGATGGTGGAAGACTTCCGTCCCGATTTGATGCAGTCATGACCAATCTTTTCAGGAGAAAATCTGAAAGGAGACGAAGTTGTGTTGTTATAGCAAATTGCGAATTTAAAGACAGTTCTGACCTTGAGATCCGATCATCTTTTTGGTCTGCAAACTCAAAGTTGTGCTTTCACTTAGCTTCTGCATTCGCCACATCTTCCTGTGTCTCCTGCGTATTTGTTCTACTGGCATCGTCGGTAAGCATGACGCGCATATAAATGGGGGTCCAAGCTAGTGGACTCACTTAAAATCCTCACATGTGTTTAGCAGCATGACGGCAGAGTCCACCCACGGCTTTCGATGACAACAAGACAGCAGAAGGATCACATCCATTACAACACGGTACTACTCTTTCATAACTTTATTTTGACCAAAGACAAAACCCTGACCCTTTGAACTGACCTTCGCTGCAGACTTCCTTCGTTGCTGTACCAACACCTCGCACTGTCTTTAACTGAGTATTAAGCCATCGCCAGTGCATCTCCGGCGCCAACACCACCCCCATCCCCAGAATCCACCGCATCGCCGACGCGCTCACGCTCCCCCATAGCCAGCATCAACTGCATCGCCCACGGCATCCGCGACACCATCTCCAATAAGAAAGGCAGCTGGTGTTCTGAACTTTCTCGCAAAAGCAGTTGGTGCGCCTCTTGCACTGCATCCAATGCAAGCTCCCAATAGTTCACCATCTTTTTGCTCGACTTACAAAATCCTACTATTCCAAGTTTCTCATCGGTCTCACATAATGGTGGCTGATATACTTGTACTCTCCGCGCTCTCCCTCCCTAGTCCCCACATGAGTGAGAAACACTACATAGAAACGAAACCGAGGCTATTTCAAGATTCTTGCGGAAAGGATGGCGTTATGAAACTAAGCATGTAGAATCGGGCCCGCATGGCTCCTCGTTCTGTAGCCTCGAAAATAGCACGGTTTATGAGCATTACAGGACTGGGGCCTACCTCTGGCGGGCCCTTATCTTATATATAAATTCACTACGTCCGTCTGTCCGTCTGTCTGACGCGACAGTTCTGCATTTTAATTCACCGGCAGAACCGGCCTGCATTTTCTATGGCAGAACCGGTTCTGCCGGTGAATTAAAATGCAGAGGCCGGTTCTCCTCTCCGACCAATCCAGGTCCCAAGTCCCAACGCCCAGGCTTCAAAGACCCGAACGATAAAAAAAAAACCTGGCCCGGGCCGGGCGGCTTCCAGGTGTGTGGAACCGGGTCGGTGACGAAGCCCGGTCTCCCCACGAAGACCCGGGTCCCGGGCCATAAACCAAGCTCTTTGCCACGGGTGGACCGGAACAGGGCCCGTGTGTTTCCGGGGCTGTCACCGACACCGGCCCGGGTACCCGAGCTCGGTCATCTCTCTCCTTTCTCTCTGTAGCTCAAGAAGGGAAGGGGCTGGCACGTTACGTTTGCGCCTCACAGTGTCCGAAGGTCACGGCTACCCACTAGTTCTGCTAAAGCCTGTGGTCTCCGGCATTACGATACACCATAGATACGGTAGTAACTTTACGATGCCAGCAAATTTATTTATTTTTCATTTTGTCACTCAGGCAGTAACAACAAGAATTTCCAGCAATTTCAAAGACTTAGCAATGTGGACCTGGAATAAGAAAATTTTCAAAATGACCGCACATGTAGCAACAGAGTTTCAGGAACTTCTGGCATTGTGGGCAACTAATTTTTAAAAAAATCAGCATTCACTGAAAAGTTTAATTACTGCCAGAATGATTAAGGTACTCCGGTAGAGCATGAGGTGATAAGAGCAAGAAGCACCTTATACGTACTTAACTATTTGGCGAGGCAGCCTGTTGCGTTGGCTAGAAATTCTGAAGGCACAAGGCTAGGTCACCTGCCCTTATTCAATATTTTAAACAAAATGTTAAGACCTCAAGCTTCCTATGTTCCTTCCCCACGTTCAGATACATCCATCTGAATTGATTGTCCTCCTCTGTTCATCCATAGCCCCCTCCTTGCTGTAAGGTGAAAACAACAATTTGTTTTTTTGGCAAATTTTCACATCCTGACGAATCCAAAAAGAGCTTGACAAATGGCTTAGAGTGATTTGGGCTTAGGTTTCAAATCGTCAAGATGTGATATGTTGGTAGGGTTTATGAGCCAACACCTTGACATACAGTTTAGGTACAGTGCCATTCATCCTTACCTCTCTCATTTGTCAGATGCCAAAAAACTACCCGGGTATTATACCTCTTTGTCACCCAATGCACTCTAAGCTCCCTGCCATCACCTGCAGTTATGCAAGCAGTGAAGAAGAGATCACCGCTTGTAGGGACCTTAGATTTTATGTTGTAGTGTGCTTTGTAGGATGAGTTTCCCATTTAGATTTCACAAAAGTTGAACAACACAATGAAAGCACAACAGAGAATGGAAAAATTAATAGAGCACTTCAAGGTATAAATGTAACTTTTCAATTGATTTGATTTTTTTCGGTTGGATCTTTTGCATTCATAGTTAGAAATCAGGATAGTAGGAATACAATTTATAATCTGATGTTTAATGTGTGTTTTTGGAAGTTGGGGAGGTGCAAAATGCAAAGGGGGGACACTCAATCAACATAAAGTACAATGTTTGTTTTCAATTAATTCTACTTCTATATTGGCAAGCTTATGGTGCTTTTGCTTTTTATTATCTATGTTGTCAATTGATGAAATTCATGTCATCTTTTATTGCTTGAATGTTCCTTTCCCTTTGAACTTTTGTGTTGGAGGTGCGACACTTGAATGTACTTATGCTTTTGATTTCACTAGAAGAAATTTTGTCTTTTATAACCAAAAAATCAATGACTAGATGTTTGAAATGATTACATAATTGATTATAATTGTAGGATATTATTTCAAATGCTATGAGGAAAAAAGTTGTAGTTATATATTAGTGGTGTAGTTGATTGATAAATGATGACGTGGTAATAGGATGATGACATTTTTTTTCATTGCAAGTTTTCATCTATATAGCATTCATGATTGATGACAAAAATAATGTGTATGTCCAAAATATTATTTGAAAATGTGACTAGGATAAAATCATTTCAAATATCATTAAAAATTGACTATGAAAATGATGTGAACAAAATGATATACCATTACAAAAACAATGTGGTTATATAATTATTTTAGAACATGATTCAAAAATGACTATTAAAAATTTAATGAGTACAAACGAACATAATAAACTATAACATGTAAGGAATTGATTTTGATCATATTATAAATATAGGTAATATGAAAACCTTTATTATAATTTTCCTAGATAAACTTGATATATAATCCATTTTGAATATTCAATGTGCCTAAATTAAATATTATACATTGAAATAAATTTTAATGGTAAAAGTATGGTTTATTATTATAAATATTTTTTAACATTTCCATTTAAAAATAAAATAGAAGTGTAAGATGTGAGAAATATATAATTTATTTCACATGTGTAAAAATATATTATTAGAAATTATATTAGATCATATGTGTAAAAATGAAATAAAATCATAATTTCAGAAAATTAGTAAATATTTTTATACTAATTAATTAATATTCAGATTTTTTAAAACTATTAAAATTAAATTTATAGCTCATATTTAGTATGATTAATTTTTTTAAATAAATAAATATAGATATAATTGATTTATAGTCCATTAATAAATATTTTATGTGGATAAAATATATGGATTCATACCTTTGAATTAAAGTTATTAATAAAATTGTGATATATTATAAGAAAAAATTATATAATATAAATTCATAAACAAAATGGATGCAAGTACGTAGATAAGAACCAACAGGATTACTTTACAAGTGGATTGTGAGTCAATTTTCATCAATTTTCATTTTTTCATATAAGAGAAGTTTTTAATGAAATCTTTTCCAACTTGTTATTAAAAACACTTGCTAGATTTTGTGTTTCATTTTGAAAATTTATTATAATTTTGAATCATACCAAAATATGCTAACTACTTTAGTTTTTTTAATTTATATCATAAATTAAAACTTTTTTTTGTATGTCATGCACATTACACCCCATGTACATGTGATAAATGACTCTTGAAATTTTTAAAATTTTTAAAATTCAATATCTTTTAAATTGTGAGTGTTTTTTGAACTTGGGTAGTAGGTTACTATCATCCAAATTTTTTACCATCAAAATTATGTTATTACAATAGTCCTTTACTTAATCCTTTGTAAAATTAACCACAATCCAATGCAACACCTATTCAAATTCAAATGTCATTTTTAAAAACCAAAACCCAAAATTTAATTTAATGAATTTTTAATTTGAATTACTCCATGTTCATATTAATCATTTAACACAACTTGGAATGATTAACATAACTTTAAAATGTCAAGAAAAAAACATATGTAAAAATATTCACAATTTTCATCATTATTCAACATGGTTTTTGGCTCCTATCTCTAAACTCACACGCAAATGAAGGTTTAAGATATGGAATATAAATTTTATTTATCCATGTATTAACCATAAATTTTTTCTTCATTTACAAATCATGTGTTTGAATTTAATTTTTCCAAAATATGGTCATTGAAATGTTATTCAATAACAAAATTCAAATCATTTTCTTTTGAACTAAATTTACATTTTAAATAAATAAATTATATAGTTGTGTACATTGTTGAAAGAAATTTATGAATAAATTTTCAATTTTTTGATTTGGACAAATTATCAATAAAATATGAATTATTAAATTTAAATTTTGTGTAATGTTTAAATGAAGTATGGTTCATAATAGAATGAACATTAAATCATTTACACAACAAATGGGGTGGCTTGGTGGCAAAGGAGTTGAATTCCATCTTTGAGGTCCAAAGATCAAACTTCACAAATGACATGTCTTATGGTTCACATTGGAATCCCTAGTCCTTGGTGAACTCAATGCAAAAATAGATTGTCCAAGTTGTACTATTAATCCACCACCCACATCACTTGTCCAAGCTTCCATAACCATATATATATGATCTTGTCACTACACTCATAGGGACACAAAGGGTAGAACATGCATTTAATTAATTATAGACTTTGGAAAAGTTTGAAAATAAATTAAAAGAAATTGGATAGTTTTAAACAATCCTAAATTGAACTTGGTCCCAATGCATATTATCATTATGGTAGTGATTAGAAAAATCATATTAGAAAAGGTTAATATGAAAATTATGTAGATCACAAAAGCAAAACACGAAATAGAACCAATACTTGGTGGTCACCAAGTGATAAAAAATGAATATGGAAAAATGAACAACATTGGAAAAGATTTGGAAAAAATCCCTAAGTAAAATTTTTTAATTCATTCCAGACTTTGAAAATTAAAAAAATCAATTTTAAAAGTTTAAAGATAAATTTAGAATAACATCTTCAACCTAGTGGGCACCAAACAAAGTGTTCAAATGACAAATTTTCACAAAAACAATTTTTCACCATCAAAATAATTAACACACATGACAATAGATAAACCTAGTGGCCACCAAAATTTAAGAATTAGAAGACCTTAAAAAGACAGGTGCATAACTAAAACATTACATAACATCATTAAGTTTTCGTGGTGCCCACTAAAAAGCAAAGCATTTATTTTGTGGCAAAATAAAAAAACACAATTTGAAATATCTATTAAATTTTATGTCATTGAATTTTGCAAAGTATTAAGCAAAATAAACCTCAAATGCATGAAAAAACAATTATTATTAATTTATTGATTTCATAAAAATACATTGAGTATCAAAAACTACGTTGCCATCCATATAGGAATTTGGAATATTGACTACTAAAATTGAAATTCAACTTTATAAACAACCAAAAATTTAGCATTCGACTCTATTAATCTACCATCTATGCATGTTCCAAAGTCCTCCGCCTCCGCCTCACTAGTATTTGTATTGGCTTCCACTAGCTAGTCCATTTCCTTGTTATATGTAAGAACTAGTGCTTTGTATGGATCATCTTTCACACCTAAATTGTGTCTTGTCCATTTCTTTTTTAAGATTCAATCGATTATTTTTTTGGGCGCATTGAATCCCATTTTTAATACAAACTAAGTCACCAATAATGAATTAATGATTTGGTTTGTGAAAGGGTACATTGCATAGGAAAAGGGTCATAAAGTAAATTGGGTGAAGGTAGCTACTTCAACAGCTCAAAAGAAAGCTTGGAAAGAAAAAACAATAATAATGAAGAGTGGATTTGAAGAGTTGTTTAGGAAGAATGGGGATGAAAGATCTGCCATATTTGAGCGCAAGTTTTCGAACTCACCACTTTCTACCCTAAATGTGGATGCATTAGATAAACAACTTGTTGCAATGTGTCCATATGATGTTTCAGAAAGAGTGATGACAAAAATAAGTGAGGTGCACAATCTTGTGCAAGAATTCACAAAGTGATGCAAATCCAAGATTTTGCATCTAGAGGTTGAAAGGACTAAATTCTCCAATAAACTCATAGGGCTAAGGTTCAACATGGAAGATTAGAAGGCCATATAAATTATTTTGACAATTGCTTACCATCTATAGTAATCCCATGTATCTTACGAGCTTTAGCCTTCAAATAATCTCCCCTTCCTCCTACCATATACTAATTGCTACTTTCTAACAAGTGATTTCCTACTTTAGAGACAAAAAACCTTGCATACATTCTTACCATTTTTTGTAAAAAAATGTAAAAATACTATATAAAATGTAAGAACACATTATGCAAACTTAAATTATACTACCTTCCCTCATTGCCTATAAAAATAAACAAACAAAAAACACAACCAAAATTGTTGACAATTTGGAATGTTCAAAAACATGAAGAAATGGATTAAAAAATTGCTAAAAAAATTTGGATGCGGGATTCCTTTTAATGTCATCAAATCAGATCATTTCAAATAAATGATATCTATTGATAGACATTATGGTCTTCGATATTTACCTCCAAGTTATGAAAAGTTGAGAACAACATTGTTAAAAGAAATGAAAAATGATCTGATCAAAGATTTGGATGTTGTGAAGGAAAGTTGGAAAGAAAATATATGTACCATAACATGTGATGATTGGACTAATGTTGACAATAGACCACTACTAAACATTTTATGTGTTTTTCTAAAAGGGGATTATTTCTACGAGCAATTGATACAATTTGCAAGACGAAAGTAACAATTTATATTGTTGACACAATTTGTGAAGTGATTGAAAAAGTGAGAAACTGACGTGCTCCCAAGTCACGGGGTGGAACCACTTGAGGGTCCCACAAAGTCAAGTTGCGGAAAGTTGAGACTTGGAGGCACGCTCCCAGCTTCCAACTCTAGAAAGGGGTAGAGGGTCGAGTTGGGAGCCCAGGGATTAGACTAGGAAGAGGGACTAGTAGATCAAGCTTGAATCTACATCCAAAACCAACCACATGGGGGTTAGTTCACATTCTGGGACACCTTTGGGTGTTGGGACAAGCCATGGGCACTTTGGACCACAAGACACACCACGGCCCGGACTCGGGAGTAAGCCACCACCTTATTCCCTATAGTATACTCTGCGTTATTCCACCCCTCCTTATAGTATTCTCTGCGGCTCGCCGCGACTCGCCGCGGGCTCCCGGTGTTTTGAGCACGTATCAGAGAGGAGCCTGATTCCTTTGTCCAAATGCTAACTTTTTTAAGTAAATTCTTGAGCGCTTTCTTTATCTGATGATGGATCTATGCCCTGTTGCTGCAGATCATCAGAGTTCGAAGCTTGATGAGTTCATTCTGGTCTCTAGGAGGATCAGGAAAGCGGGGCGCGATGCTCATGCTTCCTCTCCAACGGTCGGAAAATGCTCACCATCGGCCAACGGCTCTTTTGTTTTTGCATCGCCAGAACTTCGCGAAGCCCCCTCCAAGCTCATCTCTCCCCCTTCTGGGGATGCGATCAACAAGGAAGGAAGAATCGCGAGCTCGGTTCAAGCGGTTTCAGTTGCTTTCCAGGATCATTCGAGACTCCAGTCGCAATGCAAGGAGGCACAAGCTTCCCCGGCCAGGAGCGATGGCGATGGCGAACCTTGAGGAGATCTTCTTCAACGGTCCACTTCGCCAATTGCGCCTCTGGGAGTCGCGACAAAGACTCGAGGAAGCAACTCCGAAAGCTCGGGCGCTGTGCACACTCATTAGGTACCTCCGAAAGAAGCTTCTTCTTCCCATCCCCATGAGTCAGATTTTCCTTCTGTACCTGCCAGTCTCGGAAGGAGCTCGGAGGGCTCGGGGACCGCCGCTGCCAGGCAAACGGAAAGGATCGACCTCTCCGCCGCCAGGGCAAAAGCTCCAAAAGCAAGAAACTCGCAAAGAAAGAATTCGAGCAATTCAGTGATCACCCCCTCACCCCACTCTCTGATCAAGCAGCCAGGCACCGAGACAGGTGCTGCCTCCCCCAAGGGGGAGGCAACCCAAGGCCCATCACCATCGCCAATAGATTACAGCTTGGAAGTAGAGGTGGATTTTCCGATAGACCTAGTAGCGATGATGAAGGAAAACGCGGCCAAAAAAGCAAGAAGAACCATTATTGGAAGGACTCTAGGAGGTAGAGCAACGCTCAAATCTTTGCTCGACTGCCTTAAGTTACATCTCCCTTTTCCTTTTGTCTCGATTACACTCCTCACGAGAGGATACTTCGAGATTTTGTTTGAAGAGGAAGAGGGCGCCAAGGCCACTAGACGCCTAACGGCGGTAGAGTGGAACGGCCTGAGCCTCTCCTTCTCGCGCTAGGCCCCAAATTTCGACGCGAGCGCCCAGGGAGCGGAAGCACAACTCACTCATGCAATCAGGGTGCAATTCCCCTATCTACATGAGGAATTCAAGAACACCAGAGCTCTAACTCTGATGGCCAGCAAACTCGGGGAGGTTTTAGAAATCGAAGCAGTTGATTCGTATATCAAAAGGCCGGCTGGGCCTATGATAACGATAGAGCTCAGAGATATCTCCAAACTCCTAGGATACATAAGGATTCCGTCAATGGCGGAAGGAACAGAGGCCTCAACCACCATAGCTCAAAAAAATTTGTACTCAGGGCTTCCAAATCAGTGTAAAAAATGTAGGCGGTTCGGCCATCACGCCCGAGCTTGCAACAGCGGTAGGAATAAACCCTGGGAGGGAGCGCCAACGTCCAACCCCTCAAACTACGGGGGAGAAAAGGGAAAGAAACCAAGAGGAGCCGGAGCTCCTCTCTCGGGCAATGCTCAAGCCGGTAAGCAGCTTCGAGCGCAGAACGCGAGGAGAAGCCAAGAGCATACCGGGATAAATCAGAAGCAGACAGAAGCTGGCAAGCAAGCAGGCCATCCCGCGCATCCTAACATCCATATCTCCTCCGACGCTTTACCCAGCGCAGGAGCAACACAAAAAAGCACAAAGGGTATCTCTGAATGCTCGGAAATTGACCAGGCTATGGCGGACCCAACAACCCCTCTAGGCCCCAGGCAAGGAAAGCTAAGCCCAACGGCCAGAACTCGCCCTGAGAACCCTCTCCTAGAGCAGCCAAACTTTGGCTACAGGCCAGAAACCCCTCATCAGACTTACCTCTCGGTCGCCAACGCTAATCCGTTTGCAGCATTGGAAACGATCATTTTAGAGAAAGAGGACCTCAAGCATATTCAAGAGGAAACGAGCGAGAGATGGGTTTTCTAAGCGAGCAGGAAGCAAGCTCCCAGATTTGCCTCGCCTAGGAAAGCTCCGCCCCTCTCTCAAACCTACACCCCAACGCAGGATTGCGCATCAGGAAGCAAAAGAAAGAGAACCCGCTCAGAGGTACACAACTATTTCTTTAACTCTTTGGGTATCTTTGTGCCCCCGGGACATGAATTCGCTAGAGCAAGAGTTTGGCCAGTTCTGGCCAGGGAAAGAAATAATCAGAAGGAGATTCTAGTCAACGTCAAGAACAACGACCTCCCAAGTCTTCCACTTCACATCAGATGCATGAGCGCATTCGAAGAGGAGTGGACCCCGGAGTCGACCCTTGATGATCTAACCAAAAGCGTCGAGTCGGAGCTTGAGGAAAAGATCCTCAGATTCAGCCTAAGCCTCAAGGGACGCTTCGCCCTAGAATGGAGCTGGCAAGAAGACCAGGCCAAGGGAGGCTAGGAATGCACGATCCTAGCTCACATCAACACGGGCCTCAGTGGCATCAGCGCTCAGAAAAGAAAGAACCTCCACTGGAAGGCCCTCGAATCCATAACGAGCATGAATAACGACGTAGTCTTCATGGGCCCGGCACACAGCTTGCTGCTGAAAACGGGCCCTGCAAGCACGGATCGCCAGACGCGCAAAAGCACGTCAGCAAGCTTGCTGGCATCTCCACAAGCGGCCAGAAAAAAAAAGAGGTATGTAAAGCTAGACCTCTCAACCCTCGTCCCCTCAAACCCATTGGATCTCTTCTCCCAGGCCTCACAGCACGAGGAGGACACCGGTCAAGGGGTCCAAGAGACCGCTAGGTGCGACCACATGGGATCAATCGGCCGCCCAAACGCACTTAAGTCATGTCTGAACGACCCATAACAATCGTCTCCCTCAATGTGAGGGGACTGGGGAAGGATTCAAACAAGCAAAAGCTCATCAGGGCCTGGCTGGCCTCCCTTCAAAATCCGCCCCAAATTCTTCTCATACAAGAACACCACCTGGACGAACAGGGAATTACCAACTCGACAAGGGGTTTTGACTTCTGGCAAGGGAAGTCATTTTGGAACCCTGGAATTCCAATGGGGCCTTCTCAGCGAATTAGTGCGGGGACCGCCATTCTGGTGGATAGAATGACGGCCCCACTCGTCAAAGAGGACAAAATTCTAGTAGAGGGAAGGGTCCAATATGTAACCCTCCACCTCCCAGATAACTCAGAGTTAACTATCGTCAACACTTACGCTTCAAGAACGTCCAGAAGCAGGGCCCCCTTGTGGAGAAAGGTCAGTGAGGCAAACTTCACAACCGATCACACCATAATTGGAGGGGACTTCAACCACTTCGAAGAGATGGGAACCAGAGGCACTGCTGGACAAAGGAGAATGCACAGGAGAGAATCAACCGCCTGGCATCAACTGACTCTTCAGTACGGACTCACTGATGCTTGGACCCTTGATAGTTTCAGGAAGATGTCCAAGAAGGAATTTACTTTTGACAATGGGAGAAAGGGCCAGGGATCGGCTGTCTCCAGAATAGACAAATTCCTAGTCTCTTAGGAGCTGGAAGCCAGGGGAGGGAGAATAGAAGCCGCCCCTTCAATCCGGAGGATCTCCGACCACTCGCCCCTTATGCTGACCATCTGGGGACGCACCTCCGCTCCGCTCACACCTACCTCCTACTTCGACACAGCCCTCCTGAAAGAGGAAGAGAGTAAGGCAGCCCTCCTTGACGCGTGGACAAGTACCCAACCCACGCCCAGCCAAGACGCGGAATGGTCAGCTTGGCTGGAGGCAGCCTCAGGAAGGGTGCTATAATGCAACATCAAAATCGCGCGGGAAAAAAAAAGGCGAGGGGGGCCAAAGTCAGAAACCTCCAACAAAAAATCAGCCTAGCGGAGGTTCAGCTACAAAGAGACCTCGAAGACGAGCCAGCCAGGGAAATCCTCTCGGTGGCACAAGGCCACCTGGCTGACTCACTTCAAGTAAAGGTCGTAAGGAACCACCAGCTCAGCTCGGCCACCTGGTTCAGATATGGGGACACGTGTTCAAAACGTTTGTTCGACTTCCACCGAATCGGGAGAAAGCGTACACCTCTAAAAGAGCTCAAAACCGAGGGCGGGGACATCACGGGCTAGGAGGACCTGGCCCACTATGTCCGATCGTTCTATGAGCGCTTGTACACCTCAGAGGCCAACGCACCCGGCACATCGGAAGCCCGAGAGCTATGCTGGGGCAGCATCCCGGCCCGGGTTTCCAACATGGCAAATGACGAGCTAACAAAAGAGCTCACACTGAAAGAAATCAAGGAGGCCATCACAGCAATGCCGAAAGACAAATCACCGGGATGCGACGGCATCCCGACGGAATTTTTTCAAGAGCTAACAGAAGAGATCTCCCCGACCCTCCTCCAGGCATTCTCGACAATGCTCAGAAGGGGGGAGACATCAGGGTGGACCAACAAAGGCCTCATTACACTGATTCCCAAATCGGGAGACCACGCCAAGATAGGGAACTGGCGGTCGATCACACTTCTGGGAAGTCTTTACAAGATCCTGGCCAAAACATTGGCCAGGAGACTTCAAGACCTCCTCCCGAACGTGATCAGACCCAGCCAGACGGGCTTTGTTGAAGGTCGAAGCATTCTCGACAACACCTTTCTGGTGCAAGAAGCCCAAGTGTGGGCCGAAGAAAGCAATCAGGACTTAGTCCTCTTGCTTCTGGACTTCGAAAAGGCTTTTGACAGAATCAAGTGGAGCTTCCTCTTTGAAGCTTTGGCAAAGCTTGGCTTCTGCCCGAAATGGATCCGTTGGGTGGGCTCCCTTTACAACTTGGCCTCGTCGACCATCAAGTTGAATGGAGTAGAGGGGAGTGCCTTCCCTCTCGCCAGATCGGTGAGACAAGGCTGCCCCCTCTCGCCATATCTCTTCATCCTGGCGACGGACGTCCTAGGGCATATGTTGGACGACGCTCGTTTCGGTGTGGAAGGCCTGACCCTCTCGGGAGGAAAGAAGATCAGGGACCAAACTTTCGCCGACAACACGGCGCTCTACCTCCAAGGCACGCGCGAAAATATGGAAAGAACCCAGAGAGTCCTAGACATATTTTGCAAAGCTTCCAGAGCGAAAATCAATTGGAATAAAACCGCCGCGATTTGGGCTAGCAAAAGGGAAAAAGATTGGGAATGGGGCCAGGAAGTGGGTCTCCAATGGATTCCGGAAGGCAAAGGGGTGAGGTACCTGGGAATCTAAGTCAGATTCCACCTCCCCCCCGAAGCCAACTTCAGCAAAATGGTCACGGCCCTCAAGGGCAAACTAATTAATTGGAGTACCTGCCGACTCTCCCTGGCAGGGAGAATCCTCGTAGCAAATCAGGTGCTTCTTGCCTCCATGTGGTACATGGCGGCAGCCTGGAACCCGAACCCGGCCATGTGTAGCCAGATTCGGGGGATCGTGAGGAACTTCATCTGGAGCGGGAAAGCTTCCAACACCAGGGCAAAAGTCAAATGGGAAACCTTGGTCCTCCCCGCCAAACAGGGAGGACTGGGAATCATCGACCCGAAGGTCCAATCCGAATGTCGCAACCCTAACTTGGCCAAGTGTGGGGGTGAAGCCCAACACTTGGAAAAGTTGGGGATTTGGAGTCCTCCGGGACTCCCGAATGTTCAGAGCTCGACATCA